>Ga0265293_10013592_pt1 | contig 10529 bp, 8 predicted proteins | sample Munlanlewell138R_FD_192505 | JGI IMG/M metagenome (GOLD analysis project Ga0265293, IMG submission 192505) | Leachate microbial communities from a municipal landfill in Southern Ontario, Canada - Leachate well 138R | ecosystem: Engineered > Solid waste > Landfill > Unclassified | place: Canada... | reverse complement strand
CCGCCGGTGGTACGCCGGTGTTCGCCATCAAAGGCGAGACGCTGGCCGACTACTGGGAATACACCCACAATATCTTCGAGTGGCCCGGCCAGGCGCAGGCCAATATGATTCTCGACGACGGCGGCGACGCCACGCTGCTGCTCCACCTGGGCGCCCGCGCCGAGCGCGACGCCGCCGTGCTCGCTAACCCCGGCAGCGAAGAAGAAACCTTCCTGTATGCCGCCATTCGCGCCAAGTTGTCTCAGGATCCCACTTGGTACTCGACCCGCCTGGCCCAGATCCAGGGCGTGACCGAAGAAACCACCACCGGGGTCCATCGTCTGTATCAAATGGCCGAAAAGGGCGATCTCGCCTTTGCCGCCATCAACGTCAACGATTCCGTCACCAAGTCGAAGTTCGACAACCTCTATGGCTGCCGCGAGTCGCTGGTCGACGGCATCAAGCGCGCCACCGACGTCATGGTGGCTGGCAAGGTGGCGGTGGTGTGCGGTTATGGCGACGTGGGCAAGGGCTGCGCCCAGGCGCTGTCCGCCCTGCGGGCCCAGGTGTGGGTCACCGAGGTGGATCCCATCTGCGCGCTGCAGGCCGCGATGGAAGGCTACAAGGTCGTCACCATGGACGAAGCCGCCGACAAGGCCGATATTTTCGTGACCGCCACCGGCAACTACCACGTGATTACCCATGATCACATGGCTCGCATGAAAGACCAGGCGATCGTGTGCAATATCGGTCACTTCGATAACGAAATCGATGTGGCTTCGCTCGAGGGCTACACCTGGGAAGAAATCAAACCGCAGGTCGACCACGTCATCTTCCCCGATGGTAAGCGCATCATTCTGCTGGCCCGTGGCCGCCTCGTGAACCTCGGCTGCGCCACCGGCCATCCGTCGTTCGTGATGTCCTCGTCGTTCGCCAACCAGACCCTGGCACAGATCGAGTTGTTTACACGCAACGATCAATACGTTCGCGGCCAGGTTTACGTGCTGCCCAAGTCGCTCGACGAGAAGGTCGCGGCGCTGCACCTCAAAAAATTGGGGGTCAGCCTCACGCAGCTCACGGCGGAACAGGCAAACTACATCAACGTGCCGCAAACCGGGCCGTTCAAGTCGGATCATTACCGCTACTAAGCGGTAGGTCCGGTCCGTTCCCACGCGTTGCCCCGTCCTGAGACGGGGCGTTCCATCCTTTTGGAGGCTGATGCCATGACCCTGTTGCTGATCTGGTTGTTGAATGCGGTAGCCCTGCTGGCGGTGGCGTATCTATTGCCTGGCATTACCGTGGCCGGCTTCGGGTCCGCGCTCATCGCGGCGCTGGTACTGGGCTTGCTCAATACGATCATCAAGCCCATCCTGGTCTTGCTTACCATCCCCATCACCATCATCACACTGGGCCTGTTCCTGCTGGTGATCAACGCCCTCGTGTTCTGGTTCGCCGGTTCCATCCTGAGCGGCTTCAAGGTGGCGGGATTCTGGTGGGCGCTGGGCGGCGCGCTGCTCTACAGCATCATCACGGCCCTTCTGGCATCGGTCTTCTCCTTGTAATCGAGAATCACCATGACCGATTTGAGCCTCGAGTTCTTTCCGCCGCGCGACGCCACGGCCCAGACCCGGCTGATGGCGGCGGCGCAAGAACTGGCTGTTTTGGGGCCAAGTTACGTCAGCGTCACGTTTGGCGCTGGCGGTTCCACCCGCGAAGGCACGCTGGCTACCGTACGCCAGCTGCAGGGCCTGGGTTTCGACGTCGCGCCCCATCTATCCTGCATCGGCGCCACGCCGGAAAGCCTGCGCGGCCTGCTGCAGTCGTATCGCGAGCTCGGGGTGCGCCGTCTGGTGGCCCTGCGCGGCGATATGCCTTCCGGCATGGGGCCGGGCCTGGGCGCTCTGCGCCATGCTTCCGACCTCGTGCGCTTCATCCGCGACGAAACCCGCGATTGGTTCCACATCGAAGTGGCGGCATATCCCGAGATGCATCCCCAGGCCGGCAGTCCCCAGGCCGATCTCGGGCATTTCGTCGAAAAAATGCAGGCGGGCGCCAACAGCGCCATTACCCAGTATTTTTTCAATGCCGACGCCTACTTCGAGTTCGTCGAGCGCGCGCGCGCGCGTGGCGTGTCGGCGCCGATCGTGCCCGGCATCATGCCGATCACCAATCACAACCAGTTGGTGCGTTTTTCGGAAGCCTGCGGCGCCGAGGTTCCGCGCTGGATCCGGCTGCGCCTGGCCAGTTTTGGCGACGACCGGGCGTCGATTCGTGATTTCGGGCAGGATGTGATCCTCAGCCTCTGCCAGCGCTTGCTCGACGGCGGCGCGCCGGGCCTGCATTTTTATACGCTGAACCAGGCCGATGCCGTGCGTGGCATCTGGCCGCAGCTGCGCCTGCCGTAACGCCTTTGCCTGGGCTGGCGTCAGGTTTCGGCGGCCAGCCGGGGTGCGGGGCAATGCCAGCCGTGCTCGGTGAGCACGGCGTCGAGCGCGATATCGTGCGGGGCCGGCTGGTGCTCGAATGACTCCAGTCGGCCGCAATCGAAGCCGACCCCTATGGCAAGCGGTGCAACCCCCGATTCAGCCAGGGCCGCGAGCGTGCGATCGTAGTAGCCGCCGCCATAGCCCAGGCGGTCGGCGTGCGGCGTGAAACCCAGCGTGGGGACCAGCAAGGTGTCGGGTACGCAGGGGGCGCCCACGGGTACCGGGATGCCGTAGCGATCGGCCTGCATGGGCGCCTCGGGTTGCCAGCGCCGGAACGTAAGCGGCGATGCCTCGCGTACGACATCGGGCAACACCACGGTATAGCCTTGCGTCACCCATTGTCGAAGAACGGTACGCAAATCGGGTTCTTCGGCCAGGGGCCAGAAAGCCGCGATGACCTGCGGAATCACGCCGCGGCGGCCCACCAGCACCGGCCATTGGCGCGGCCCTGGCTGGGCCAGCAAGGCGCAGATGCGGGCACTGGCCTGCTGCCGCTGTTGTGGCGTCATGGCGGAGCGGGCAGCGCGCAGGCGCCGGCGGATGGCCGCGGCCGAGGCGGCTGCGGTATCCTCTACGCTCTGGGTAGCGTTGGCGATCATCCTGGTGCCGTCGCTGCCGAGTTCGGTGTTGCCATGCATGTTGGGTTGAATCCGATGAAAAAATCCCTGAGGGGTTCCGCCGTGGGGCGCCTGGCGCGCGCCGGATTTCGCCTGGCAGGCGCAGCCGCAATCGGTCTGGGCTTGTTGGCTTCGGCCAGTGCCGTGGCGTCGGAGCCGGCCCTGGATTTGCTGGTCTCGGCCCGCGAGGCCGCCAATGCCAGATTATGGGGCAAGGTCGAGCAAATCGTACCGGCGCTGCAGGCCGATTTGCTAGGGTCTTACCCTGAGTATTGGCTGTTGCGCCCGCAATTGCAGGCACGCCAAGGGCCTTTTCCGGCCACCGAGGTGGCGCGGTTCCTGGAAGACCACCGCGGTACCTATCTCGAGCAGCGGGTTCGGGGCGAAGCCATTCTGGCGGCCATGCGGCGCGGCGAAACCCAGTGGGTGCTTCGCCTGGCCGAAGGCCTCGAAGTGCGCAACGGCCATACCGAGTGCGCCATTTTGCTGGCGCGCCAGCTCACCGGCGGCAAGGTGTCGGCCGCGCAGGCGCAGGCGGTGTTCATCCCCGGCGAGGCCTGCTGGGCACTGTACGACACCCTGTACGGCCAGCAAATTCTCAGCCAGCCCCTGATTGCCCGCCAGATGCGCGATGCCGTGGATGTGGACGCCAAAGCCAACGCCCTGCGGCTGGGAGCCTATTTCCTCGATGACGCCCAGGAAAAAGCCCTGGCCGCGGCCTGGGACGACCCCATGCCCTGGTTGCGGCGGCTGGAAAACCAACGGCTCGACCCGGCCCGACTCGAACTGGTCGTGACGGCCCTGGCGCGCCTCGCGCGCAAAGACATGCTGCCCGGCCACCGCTATTTTCTCGATCGTTGGGCGGCCAAACTGCCCACCGCCGACGCCGCCTGGGTGCAGGCGCATTTTGCTCTGCTGGCCGCACTTCGCCAGAATGACGTGGCCCATGCGTGGTACCGCCAGACCGAAGCCGCCGCGATCAGCGATTACAGCGCCGAATGGCGGGTCCGGTCGGGTCTGCGCCAGCCCGACGTCGATTGGGCCTGGGTGCTGCGCACCATCGATCTCATGCCCGAATCCCTGCGCGCCGAACCGGCGTGGCGCTATTGGCGCGCCCGCGGCCTGGCGGCCACCGGCCAGCCACGGCTGGCGCAGGCCGAGTTCAGCACGCTGGCCACCCGCTTCGAGTACTACGGCCTTCTGGCAGGCGAAGAACTCGGCATGTCGGTCACGGTGCCGCCCAGTGCGCCACCGCCCACGGCGGCGGAGCTGGGCGAGGTGCGCCGGGTGCCGGGCCTGCAGCGCGCGCTGGCGCTGTTTGCCCTCGATTGGCGCTCCGAAGCGGTGCCCGAATGGAACTACGCGCTGCGCGGCATGACCGACCGGCAATTGCTGGCCGCGGCCGAGCTGGCGCGCGAGGCCGGGCTCTACGACCGCGTGGTCAACACCTCCGAGCGTACGCGTGAACAACACGATTTTCGCCAGCGTTTCATCGCGCCCTTTGCTGGCCAGGTTACCGCCAAGGCGCGCGAGGTCGGCGTCGATCCCGCCTGGGTATACGGCCTGATCCGCCAAGAGTCGCGTTTCGTGACCAGCGCACGCTCGGGCGTCGGCGCCACCGGCCTCATGCAACTGATGCCGGCCACCGCCCGGTGGGTCGCGCGGCGGATCGGCATGGAGGGCTTCCATCCCTCGCGCATCAACGACTTCGACGTCAACACCACCCTGGGCACCAGCTATCTGCAGATCGTGCTGCAAGACCTCGACGGCTCCCAGTTGCTGGCATCGGCGGGCTACAACGCCGGGCCGCGACGGCCGCTCAACTGGCGCGCCACCTACCAGGCACCGGTCGAGGGCGCCATCTTCGCCGAAACCATTCCCTTTACCGAAACCCGCGACTACGTGCAAAAAGTCCTGGCAAACGCCACCGTCTACACCGCGCTCTTCACGGGCGAGCCGCAGTCGCTCAAGGCGCGTCTGGGGGTGGTCGATCCTGTCCAGGCGCGCAGTACCGACACGCCGTGAACACGCCTCAACACGCCGGCCACGCCAACTGGCCTGAGTCCGTCCGGCAAGCGCTGGGCCGCCTGGTGGGCGATCTCGCCACCGATCCCGCCGTACAAGGCCTCGACGTCTACGTCGTGGGCGGCGCGGTGCGCGATGCATTGTTGGGTGTGCCCGCGGGCGATCGCGACTGGGTGGTGGTGGGTGCGGATCCCGAGGGCATGGCCAAACGCGGCTTCACGCCTGTCGGAGGCGACTTTCCGGTATTCCTCCATCCGCGCACGCACGAGGAGTACGCCCTGGCACGCACCGAGCGCAAGACGGCCCGGGGCTATCGAGGCTTTGTGTTCCACGCCGGGCCCGACGTCACCCTCGAGCAAGATCTGCAACGCCGCGATCTCACGGTCAACGCCATGGCTTTTTCGCCCGATGGCCAGCTTCATGACCCCTGGCGAGGGCGCGAAGACCTCGAAGCCCGCTGCCTGCGGCATGTGGGCGACGCTTTTGCCGAAGACCCGGTGCGTATTCTGCGCCTGGCGCGGTTCGCGGCGCGCTTCCACGACTTTGCGGTGGCCCCCGAAACCCTGGCTTTGTGCCGTGCCATGGTCGCGGCTGGCGAGGCCGACGCCTTGGTCCCCGAACGTGTGTGGCGCGAGATCGCCCGTGGTCTGACGGAAGCCCGGCCGCGGCGTTTGTTCGAGGTGCTGGCGCAAGCCGAGGCCCTGGCGCGCATCGCGCCCGAATGGCAACTGGCGTGGGAGGATCCCGCCGGAGGCCTGGCCGCGGTGTTGTCCGGCCTTGTCTCGTCCGAACTCGACCTGCCGGCGCGCTACGCCATGGCCTGTCTGCCGGTGGCCGACGCCACCGGCCTGCATCGGCGGCTCAAGGTGCCCGTCGAATGTGCCGACATGGCGCGCTTGCTGGCGCTCTGGCGCGATGCCCTATCGGCGTCAAACGAAGCCGGCCTGCCCGATAGCCCCGAAGCCGTGCTCGATCGCATCGAGCGCTGCGATGGCTTGCGCAAGCCAGACCGCTTTGCCGTGGTGCTTGGCCTGGCCTCGAGGATGTGGCCTGGCCAGGTGGCGCGGGATCGATGGGGCGCGGCGCTGGCCGCCGTGCGATCGGTGGATGCCGGCGCGGTGGCGGGGCGGCAAACGGGCGGTGGCACCGTCATCCGCGAAGCGGTGCGCGCCGCGCGTTTGGAGGCGCTGCGCGAAACGTTGCCCGATTGAAGCAGGATGGCGGCCGGGCCTGAGGCCCGAAAGCGCGCCGGCGTTCAGATCCAGTGCGCCGTCGTCGTCATTACTTTCGACATGCCCCGCATGGCGGCTCGCGCAGGTCCCGGCAGTGGCCGACCGCCGGCCTGCTCGGCCTGGCGTTGATGGCCTGCTTCGTCCAGGCGCATTTGTTCCACGATATCGCGCGAACGTTGATCGTTGGCCGGCAGTTTGTCCAGATGGCTGGCGAGGTGTTCGCCCACCTGGCGTTCGGTCTCGGCCATGAAGCCGAGGTTGTAGGGAGTGCCCGAGCGCGCCGCGAGGGCGCCGAGTGCGAACGAGCCGGCGTACCACAACGGATTGAGCAGGCTGGGACGGCCATTGAGCTCGCGCAGCCGCCGGTTGAGCCAGGCCAGGTGGTCTACCTCTTCCTGGGCGGCCTGTTCGAACAGGCGCCGGGTGTTGGCGTCGCGAGCAAGGGTAGCCTGGCCCCGATAAAGGGCTTGGGCGCAGATCTCGCCAACATGATTGACGCGCATCAGGCGCGCGGCGTGCGCGCGCTCGGCGGGGCTGAGCTCTTCGGCCGCGGCTGGCGAGGCGGTGGCGGCATTGGCGGGATTGGGCCGCGACGCTTGCGCGACGCCGGTCAGCACCTGCAGGGCGCGATTGGCTTCGGCAAGGAAGCTATCGAGCCGGCTGGTGCGGCGAAGAGAAGCGGGGACGTGTGTTGTCATCGTGCGGTACTCCTGGGGCTTGGCGGATGCCCAAGCGGGTATTGTACGAAGTCCCGCGCGGAGGCCGGGCGTAGGGAGGCCGTTTTTGCAACCCTGGGGTGGTCTTTCTTGTGAGAGTCTGTTGCAATGTGGTAACCGGGGAGCACAGATTTGTTGAAGCGTGCCGCACTGCTCTGGCGCCGGGAAGCTGTTCTTTATTCTTATTCGTGCGATGGTGGCGGTTTGTCGGTATGGCGCCACCCTGGCTTTTTTCCGTTTTTCCTGTTGGGTTTTTATGAAGCGTACATTATTGGTAGCCGCCTCTCTCGCTCTGGTTGCGGCCGGAACCGCGCACGCCCAAAGCGCGGTCACACTCTATGGCATCATCGATATCGGGATCGGTGGAACCAACCAGAGCTATCGGCATTCCAGTCTCGGCATGATCAACGGCATGCAATCGGGGTCGCGCTGGGGCCTGCGAGGCTCCGAAGACCTGGGCAATGGCTTGCGGGCCAATTTTCAGCTCGAAAGCGGCTTCGATCCCGCCACCGGCCAGCGCCAGCAAGGCGGCCGCCAGTTTGGCCGTGCGGCCTGGCTGGGATTGTCGGGCGGCTTTGGCGAGATCCGCTTCGGTCGTCTTCCCACCGTGGGTTCCGACATCTTCATCTTTGTCGATCCCTTCGGCGCGGGCTATAGCATGGCCGGCATGCAGTCGTCCTTCAATGGCGCGTCCACCAACCGGGCCGACAACACGGTGTACTACGTGTCGCCGTCCTTCTCGGGGCTCACGGGCTACGCGAGCTACACCTTCAATCGCAACGGCGGTTCGGCCCCCACCGACGATTCCGATCAACTGCTCAGCGCGGTGCTCAAATACGACCGTGGCCCCTTTGCGTTGGCGGTAACCTACGAAGGCGCCTACCTGGGCAGCAACACGGCCTGGGCCCAGCGCACACGCGCTCTCGATCCGCAAGGCCGGGTGCGCGATCCCTATAACGTGCAACTGGGCGGCACCTGGAGCTTCGGCATGATCACCGCCTCGGCGGCCTGGTCGTACATGAAAAACGGTTTTACCAACCCGGATATGGGCGACGACGTCGGCGCCACCGGCGCGGCGATCGCCTTCGGCACCGTGCGCGACTTCCCCGGCCAGCACGCCAATGCCTATATGGCGGGCCTCAAGGCGGATATCAGTCCATCCACGCAGTTGTTCGGCACCTGGCAGATGAGCGACCCCTCCAAGCACATGTTTGCCGGGCAGGATTCGCATCACCAGATGGTCTACAGCATCGGCGGCACCTACGCGCTATCGCCGCGAACCAATTTCTACGCCTTCTACAGCTACGCCGATGGAGCCTGGTTCGACAAGGGCTGGCACAGCCAGAACTACGGGGTCGGCCTGAGACATCTGTTCTGATCGGCAGAGATCGCCGGCCGCTTCGGGGGCGTGTCGCTGATAGCCTTGGCGACTCGCCAGCGCCTGCCCGCACCGGCCGACGCCAACTTTTCGCGGCGCGAAAAGCTGTCGTTTAGACGTTGGCACGGAACACGGTCGCTCATACACTTCGCATCAGCTCTCCGAACACGGCGTAGCGCCGCCGGAGCCAGACTGTATCGACAGAAAATCATCAGAGCGACTATGTTCCAACAAAATGGGGTCCCCCGTCCTGCCGAAATCGAGGTTGGTACTTTCGTCAAGACCTGCTCACCCCACATCGTTGAGATCCTCGGCGGCAGTGGCCTCGACTTCGCGGTGCTCGACGCGGAGCATGCGCCGTTCGACCGGATGGCACTCGACCTGGCGCTACTGGCCGGTATTGCCGCCCGCCTGCCGTTGTACGTGCGGGTATGCGATCAACAGGCCGCGACGCTGCTCAATGCGCTGGATCTCGGCGCGGCCGGCGTTGTGGTGCCTCATGTCGATTCCGCCCGGCAGGCGCGCGAGGTGGTGAGCCGCACCCGTTATCTGCACGGCGAGCGAGGCTATTCCGGGTCGCCGCGCAGTTCACGATACGGTGCCATGCGCATGTCCGAGGCCGTGGCTGCGGGCGCCCGCACTTTTGTCATGTGCCAGATCGAAAGCCGCGAGGGTGTCGAGGCCTGTGCCGACATCGCCGCGGTCGAAGGGGTCGATGGGGTTTTCATCGGTCGCGCCGATCTGGCACTGTCGCTGGGATGCGACGACTCTAAGCACCCCCTGGTGGAAGAGGCCACCGAACAGGTGATCCGGGCGGGACTTGCCGCCGGTAAACGAGTGGGCATGTTCGTGGGCAACCCGGCCGAGCGCGCGCGCTACGCCGCGCAGGGGGTATCGTGGTTCGTTCATGGCTCTGACCAGTCGCTTCTGAGAGACGCGGCAAAGGCCATCGCACTGCCGGCGGCCCGGGCCTGACGGCCCTGGCCGACGGCGCCTGCTGCGCTTGTTCAAAAGCTCCACGCGCGGCCCGAGCCGGACGCGTCTGCTTCTGGTGCCGCCTTTGCGTCGACGCGTGGGCTGACGCGGACGAGCGAAGCCGCACATGAAAGGGATGTATTTCCGCGCACGCGGTGTTTGCCAATTGCGGCAGGGTTCAATTTTTGTATACCATTCGTATACTTTCCTGATTGATTCCGCAATTGCTACCATCGCCAACAAGGCTCCGGAGACATCAACATCATGAACAAACGTACCTTTGCCAAGAGCCTGATCCTATGCGCGGCGGTGGGCTGGGCAGGCATCACTACTGCCCAGGAGGCCTTCAAGGTTGGCCTGATCCTGCCCATGACGGGGCCTTTTGCATCCACTGGGCGCCAGATTGAATCCGCCGCCAAGCTTTACATGGCGCAGCATGGCGATACCGTAGCTGGCCGCAAGGTCCAGTTGATCCTGAAAGACGATGGCGGCTCGGCCGAGACCACGCGCCGGCTGGCCCAGGAACTGGTGGTCAACGACAAGGTCGACGTCCTGGCCGGCTTCGGCCTCACGCCGCTGGCCCTGGCCGTAGCGCCCATCGCCAGCCGGGCGCAAGTGCCCACGGTCGTCATGGCCGCCGCCACCGCCACGATCACCGAGGCTTCGCCCTTTATCGTGCGTACCGGCTTCACCCTGCCGCAGGTGACCGAACCGCTGGCCGAGTGGGCGGGCAAGAACGACATCAAAAAGGTGGTCACCCTGGTGTCCGACTACGGGCCGGGCATCGATGCCGAGAACGCCTTCAAGGGCCGCTTGACGGCGCAGGGCGGCGAGGTGCTTGAAACCTTGCGGGTACCGCTGGCCAATCCGGACTTCGCGCCCTTTTTGCAACGGGTGCGCGATCTCTCGCCCGACGCGGTATTCGTCTTCGTGCCGTCGGGGGTGGGTTCGGCGTTCATGAAGCAGTTTGCCAGCCGGGGCCTGGCCGAGGCCGGCATTCGCCTGATCGCCACCGGCGATGTCACCGACGACGACCTCCTCAACGGCATGGGCGACGTCGCGCTGGACGTGGTAACCACCCATCATTATTCAGCGGCCCACGATTCCCAGGTCAACCGGGA
>Ga0265293_10013589_pt1 | contig 10531 bp, 11 predicted proteins | sample Munlanlewell138R_FD_192505 | JGI IMG/M metagenome (GOLD analysis project Ga0265293, IMG submission 192505) | Leachate microbial communities from a municipal landfill in Southern Ontario, Canada - Leachate well 138R | ecosystem: Engineered > Solid waste > Landfill > Unclassified | place: Canada... | reverse complement strand
GGTCGCCGTGGATCATCGCATGGTGCGCCCAGGTCAGCGTCGTGCCCGAGCACAGCAGGATCAGCGTGTTGAGCAGCGGCAGGTCGAAGGCGTCGAGCACGGCGTGGATCGCCTTGGGCGGCCATTGGCCCGCGACTTCCTCGGTCAGTTCGGACGGGAACAGCGAGAAGTCGAAGAAGGCCCAGAACCAGCCGACGAAGAACATCACTTCGGACGCGATGAACAGGATCATCGCATAGCGCAGGTGAAGCTGGACGACCGGCGTATGATCGCCAGCCTGCGCTTCCTTCACGATATTGTGGAACCAACTGAAGAACACGACCGCCAGCGCCAGCACACCGATGGCCAGCACCAGCCCGCCATAGGCCACCTTGTGCATGTAAAGGGCCAGGCCGCTGGTCATGGTGAGTGCCGCGAACGCGCCGGCCAGCGGCCAGATATCAGGCGGCAGAATATGATAATCGTGGTTCTTCGTTCCGGCCATGATGCCTTCGATCCCTGTTTTCAGCCTCGGGACGGCGCACCGCCCCCGACAGTTTCCCCTGCGCCCTTAACCGCCCGATCCGGCGCGGTCCAGAGCCTTTGCACTTCGCTTCCCGGCTTCGGTGACGCCGGGCGCGGTATCGGCCGCCCCATTGACGGCCACCGCCCCGGACTGATCCGCCGCGCGGTGGAACGTATAGCTGAGCGTGATCTGCTCCACATCGACGGCATCCGGGTCGTCCGCGATCGCCGGATCGACGTAATACTGCACCGGCATGTCGACTTCCTGGCCGGGCTGGAGCGTCTGCTGGTCAAAGCAGAAGCAATGGATCTTGTTGAAATAGCGCCCGACCTGTTCCGGTTCCACATTGAAGCTGGCAACTCCGGTAATGGGCTGGTCCGACAGGTTCCTCGCCTTGAAGAAGGCCAGCTTGCGATCACCGATCTTCATGTCCTGCGTGATCTGTTCCGGCCCGAACTTCCACGGCAGGTTGCGATCGACATTACCGTCGAACCGGACGGAAATCCGCCGTTCGATCGCCTGGACGGATTGCGCCTTGTCCGCCGAAACGCGCTGCGTCGTGCCGCCGAAACCCGTCACCTGGCAGAACAGCCGATAGAGCGGCACCGAAGCATAGCCCAGCCCCAGCATGGCCAGTGCGCAGGCCAGGGCGATAACGCCCACGCGGCGGTTGCGGTGTTTCAAGGCGGCGACAGTCATCGGTCTAGCTCATCTTCACGATGGAAATGGCGAATACCAGGATCACGAACGCCGCCAGAAGCAGGCCCATCACCAGATTGCGCTGGCGCCGGATGCGCTCGATATCCCGCGGATCGGCCGGGGCCGGTCCGGCCGGTGGGGAATCGGCCAAAGGGGAATCGGAGGGCGATTCGTTTCGGTCAGTCATGATCCTACCCGTGCACCGGCAGCCACCTGTCCGCAACCAGTGCCGCGAACAAGGCGAAAAGATAAAGGACGGAATAGCCGAAAAGCTGTTTTTCCGGCTTCATGCGGTCATCCTCGCCGGTGCGCCTGCGCAGGCCGACCCGGACCGAAAACGCTAGGAACAGCCCCGAGAGCGCGGCGGCGGCGGCGCCATAGACAACCCCCGCCCCACCGATCCACCACGGCAGCAGGCTGAGCGGCAGGAGCAGCACGGCGTATATCAGGATCTGGCGGCGCGTCGCCGCCTCGCCCGCGACGACAGGCAGCATCGGAATGCCGACCTTGGCGTAATCCGACTGCACGAACAGCGCCAGCGCCCAGAAATGCGGTGGCGTCCAGAAAAAGATGATGGCGAAGAGCAGGACCGGCATCAGCGTGATTTCGCCGGTCGCCGCGACCCACCCGATCATCGGCGGAAACGCGCCCGCGCCTCCTCCGATCACGATGTTCTGCGGCGTGCGCGGCTTGAGCCAGATCGTGTAGACCACCGCATAGTAGACGATCGAAACCGCAAGGATCGCCGCCGCCAGCCAGCCGATCGCGACGCCCATCAGAATCACGGACGCGAACGAGAGCGCGACGCCGAAATCGCGCGCATTGGTGCGATCCATCCGCCCCGCCGGAATGGGCCGCCCGGCCGTGCGCCGCATCCCGGCATCGAGGTCGGCTTCCCACCACTGGTTCAGCGCCGCCGCCCCGCCCGCCCCCATGGCGATACAGAGTATGGCCGTGAAGCCGAGCACCGGATGGATGGTGACCGGCGCCGCGAGCAGGCCGCACAGGCCGGTGAAGATCACCAGGCTCATCACCCGCGGCTTGGTCAGCGCGAAGAAATCGCGCCAGTCGGCGGGCAAGACGAGAGGTGCGGTCTGGCTCATAACGCGAACCCTCCCGTTACCGGGAGGGCTCCTTCGTTACCGGGCGGTCCGGCGAAAGCGAAAGCCGTCGCGGGACGCATCGGGTTCATCAATGGTGATGCTTGTCGTCGATCACCGGAAGCGTTTCGAACTGGTGGAACGGCGGCGGGCTGGACAGCGTCCATTCCAGCGTCGTGGCGCCTTCGCCCCAGTAGTTGTCTTCCGCCTTCTTGCCCATGGTGAAGGCGTAGATGACGTTGACGAACCAGATCACCAGCGAAGCGGCCATGATGAAATAGCCGACCGTCGCCACATGGTTCCAGTGGGCATAGGCTTCCGCGAAATCCGGGTAACGGCGCGGCATGCCCTGAAGACCCAGGAAATGCATCGGGAAGAAGATCAGGTTCACGCCGACGAAGAATACCAGGAAGTGCAGTTTCGCCAGGAACTCCGAGTGCCAGCGGCCGCTCATCTTCGGGAACCAGTAGTAGAACCCGGCGAAGAGCGCGGTCACGGCCCCCAGCGACAGAACGTAGTGGAAGTGCGCCACCACGTAATACGTGTCGTGCAGCACGTCGTCCACGCCGCCATTGGCGAGCACGACGCCCGTCACGCCGCCGACGGTGAACAGGAAGATGAAGCCGATCGCCCAGATCATCGGCGACTTGAACTGCATCGAACCGCCCCACATCGTCGCGATCCACGAGAAGATCTTGATGCCGGTGGGCACCGCGATCACCATCGTGGCGGCGGTGAAATACATCTTCGTGTTCACCGACAGACCCGCCGTATACATGTGGTGCGCCCACACGACGAAGCCGACCACGCCGATCGCGACCATGGCGTAGGCCATGCCGAGATAGCCGAAGATGGGCTTGCGCGAGAAAGTCGAGACGATGTGGCTGATGATGCCGAAGCCCGGCAGGATCATGATGTAGACTTCGGGGTGGCCGAAGAACCAGAACAGGTGCTGGTAGAGCACCGGATCGCCACCGCCCGCCGCGTCGAAGAACGTCGTGCCGAAGTTGCGGTCGGTAATCAGCATGGTGATCGCCGCGGCGAGAACCGGCAGCGCCAGCAGCAGCAAGAACGCCGTGACCAGCACCGACCACGCGAACAGCGGCATCTTGTGCATGGTCATGCCCGGCGCGCGCATGTTGAAGATCGTGGTGATGAAGTTGATGGCGCCCAAGATCGAGCCGGCGCCGGCCAGGTGCAGCGCGAAGATCGCGAAGTCGACCGACAGGCCGGGCGATCCGCTCGTCGAAAGCGGCGCATAGACCGTCCAGCCCGTTGCCGGACCGTTACCCGTTCCGCCCGGCAAGAACGCCGAGATCAGCAGCGAGATGAAGCCTGTCACGGTCAGCCAGAACGAAATGTTGTTCATGCGCGGGAACGCCATGTCCGGCGCGCCGATCATGAGCGGCACGAACCAGTTGCCGAAACCGCCGATGATCGCGGGCATCACCATGAAGAACACCATGATGAGGCCGTGCGCGGTAATCAGCATGTTCCAGAGGTGAAGCGCCTGGTCGAACGTGGGGTTCGGATTGCCGAACCATTTCGCGAAGGTATCGAGATGCTGGATGCCCGGTTCCGCCAGCTCGACGCGCATCATGCCGGAGAAGGCGCCGCCGATGAGGCCCGCGAAGATCGCGAAGATCAGGTAGAGAGTGCCGATGTCCTTGTGATTCGTCGACATGAACCACCGGGCGAAGAAGCCCGGCTTGTGGTCATGATCGTGCGCCGAATGCCCATGCGCGTCGTCATGAGCCTGGAAGGTTTCGGGTGCGGTTGTGGCCATGATCGGTAACCTTAGTCTTGTGCGGGCTCAGGCGGCGGGCGCGGCGGAAGCTGCGGGCGCGGCCTCGGAAGAAGCAGGCGCGGCGGCGGTAGGGGTAGCGGCGGGCGCGCCTTCGGCGGCGGCCTCCGCGGGCGCCGGCTGGCCGTCGATCGCGCCGCCCGACTGAGTCAGCACCCACGCGTTATACTTGTCGCGCGGCAGCGCCTCGACCGCGATCGGCATGTAGCCGTGCTTGGCCCCGCACAGTTCCGAGCACTGGCCGTAATAGACGCCCGGCTCCTTGATGAAGAGAACCTTCTCGTTGATGCGGCCCGGCACGGCGTCCAGCTTGAACCACAGCGACGGCACGGCGAACGAGTGAATCACATCGGACGCCGTGATCTGCAGCCGGATCGGCTCCCCGGCGGGGACGACCATCCGGTTGTCCACTTCAAGGTGCGAAGGCCCGTCGCTGGGATCGGTGCCCAGTTCGCGCACGCCGTTGTTGACGACGGGCTGGCCCGGCAGGTTCAGCATGTAGGACATGACTTCGAACCCGCCGTTATCAGGGTAGGTATAGGTCCAGAACCACTGGTTGCCCGTGACCTTCACGGTCAGCGCCTTTTCCGGCGCGGGCTTGTATTGCTTGGCCAGCAGGTCGATCGACGGCACGGCGATGCCGACCAGGATCAGCACCGGCACCAGAGTCCATATCACTTCGATGAACGTGTTGTGACTGGTCTTGGACGGGACGGGATTGAAGCGGCGGTTATAGCGCGCCATCACCCACAGGAGCAGCCCCAGCACGATCAGCGTGATGACCGTGATGATCGGCATCAGCACGCCGTCATGGATCCACTGGGCATAGTCGCCAAGCGGCGAATACTGCGCCTGGAGGCCAAGCCCGTCGTCCACCGGCATACCCTTGCCCGGAGTCGGCTTCATGCGTTCATAAGCGCCCGCCGCCACAACGGCCGCGTCTTGCGCGAAAGCCTGGGGCGCGGCCAGAGCAGCCAGCACCGGACCGCCCATCGACAGGCCGAAAACCTTGAGCCCCCTGCGCAGGGTTCGTGCATCTTCGCCGAGTATCATTGTTTTCCTGCTTTCACCTTATGCAACCTGAAGAGCGCGCCTGACGGCTGCCCCCGGCTGTTCGGACATGAAAGGGACTTCACCCTGTTTTGCCGGGCCTATACGCGCGCTTGCCGGGCACCTCAAGCACCTCTAGGGGATATTTTTACCGGCGCGCCCCGGCCGCCGCCGCACCGCGATACGCAACAGCACGAAAGCCCGTTCCGAACTCATGGAAGATGAAGACATTCTCGCCGAATTCCGCGCCAGCAAAGCCCTGCTGGAAGGCCATTTCCTGCTCTCGTCCGGCCGTCACAGCGCGCATTACCTGCAATGCGCGCGCGTCCTGATGAACGCGGAGCGCGCCGCGCGCCTGGCCGTGGCGCTGGCGGCGAAGCTGCCGCGCGACTTGCGCAAGGACATCGACAAGGTGGTCTCCCCGGCCATGGGCGGCGTCGTCATCGGGCATGAGATGGGCCGCGCGCTGGGCATCGACGCGATGTTCGTGGAGCGGCCGGCCGGCACTTTCGAACTGCGCCGGGGATTCGACCTTTCCCCCGGAGACCGCGTGCTGATGGTGGAGGACGTCGTGACCACCGGCCTGTCCAGCCGCGAGGCGATCAAGGCCATCGAGGCGGCGGGCGGCAGAGTCGTCGCGGCGGCCGCGCTGGTGGACCGGTCCGGCGGCGCGGTCGACATCGGCGTCCCCTTCCACCCGCTCATCCAGCTCAGTTTCCCCACTTACGCGGAGGATGAGGTGCCGCCGGAACTCGCGGAGATTCCCGCCGTGAAACCCGGCAGCCGCGTGGCGTAGGACCGATGCTGAGACTTTTTCAATGTTGAGGCCTTTTCGATGCTGAGACTGGGCGTCAACATCGACCACGTCGCCACTATCCGAAACGCGCGAGGCGGCCTGCATCCCGATCCCGTGCGCGCCGCCGAAATCGTGGCGGCGGCGGGTGGCGACGGCATCACGGCGCACTTGCGCGAGGACCGGCGGCACATCATCGACGGCGACCTTGCCCGCATCCAGTCGGCGACCGGGCTGCCGCTCAACCTCGAAATGGCGGCGACGCCGGAAATGCTGGACATCGCGCTGACGCACCGCCCGCATGCCGCCTGCATCGTGCCCGAAAAGCGCGAGGAGCGCACGACCGAAGGCGGCCTCGACGCGGCGGGCCAGCACAATCACCTCGCGCCCGTCGTCGCCCGGCTCTCCGACGCGGGCATCCGGGTCAGCCTGTTCATCGCGCCCGATCCGCGCCAGCTCGAAGCGGCGATGCGACTCGGCGCGCCGGTGGTGGAGTTCCACACCGGCGAATATGCCCACGCGGAAGGAGAAGCGCGCGCCGTGGAACTGAAGCGCATCGCCGACATGGCCGCCCTCGCCGTCAAGAACGGGATAGAGCCGCACGCGGGCCACGGCCTCACTTACGACAACGTGCAGCCCGTCGCCGCCATCCCGCAAATCGCGGAACTGAACATCGGGCATTTCCTGATCGGCGAAGCGATCTTCACGGGCCTCGACGCGAGTATCCGCCGGATGCGCGAGTTGATGGACGCGGCAAGGTAGGAGAGCGCCCGCATGATCGTCGCCATCGGCTCCGACCTCTGCAATATCGAGCGCATCCAGGCTTCGCTCGATCGTTTCGGAGAGCGATTCGAGCAGCGCGTGTTCACGGACATCGAACGCGCGAAGGCCGCGCGCAGGCCGTTCACGAAAGCAGGCACTCTTGCCAAGCGCTTCGCCGCCAAGGAAGCCTTTTCCAAGGCCGTGGGAACCGGATTCAGGGCCGGGGTGTTCATGCGGGACATCGGCGTGGTCAATGCCCGCACCGGCGCGCCCACGCTGGCGCTCACCGGCGGCGCGGCGGCGCGCCTCGCCGTCCTCCTTCCCCCCGGCCATGAGGCCGTGGTCCATCTGACGCTGACCGACGATCATCCCTGGGCGCAGGCCTTCGTGGTGATAGAGGCCCGGCCCCTTTGCGCGAGTGCCGCTTGAAACAGAATGAATCCGCCGATCCCGCGAATCCGGCTTCCGGCCCGGCGCCGGACGAAGCCCCGCGAAAGGAGCGAGTCGACTGGCTGGCCGAGGCGCGCGGCCTCGCCGTGATGCTCATCGCCGTGCTGGCATTTCACAGCTTCATCGCCAAGCCGTTCTACATCCCCTCGATCTCGATGATGCCCAACCTGCTGGTGGGCGACCGGCTGGTGGTGTCCAAGTATCCCTACGGCTGGAACTGGTCGTCGGTTTCCTTCCACCTCGCGCCGCGCGGAACCTGGCGCTTTCTGGGGGCGACACCGGAATACGGCGACATCGCCATCGTCGTTCCGAAGAATCGCCGGGAAGATCTCATCAAGCGGATCGTCGCCCTGCCGGGTGACCGCATCGCCGTGGTCAACGGCCAGATCGTGCTGAACGGCAAGCCGGTGCCGCAGGCCGTCGAGCCGCCGCTGGAACTGCCGGTGGACGCCAACCAGCCCTGCGACGGGCTGACCTTTCCCGGCCTTGCCGCGCGGCGCCCCTCGGGTAAGCCCGTCTGCGAACTCCCGATCCTGCGCGAAACCCTGCCCAACGGCGCGACCTATCGCGTGATAGATCACATGAACCAGATGCTCGATCACATGGCGGAAATCACGGTTCCGGCAGGCCATGTGTTCCTGATGGGCGACAACCGCGACCATTCCGCAGACAGCCGCGCCACTCTCGATGAAAACGGCCTGGGCGGGCCGGTGCCGCTGTCCGATGTCGGCGGGCGGGCCGAGTTCATCACGTTCTCGCTGGACGGCGGCGAAACGTGGAACCCGCTGTCATGGTGGCGCGCATTGCGCAAGGATCGCGCGTGGAGCACACTGCGCCCGGCCGTAGTGGAATCTGCCGGGGAGAAATCGTCATGACGGATGACGCGGACAAGACCGGCCAACAGGAAGCCTCGAAGCTCAGCAAGGCCGGGCCGACCGACATTTCCGATCCGCTGCTGCGCCATGAGGCCAAGCGCGCCTTCGTCTGGCTGGGCATCGCGGCCCTGTTCGCGCTGGTCGTCCTGCTGGCCCAGCCCCTGCTGGTCATCTTCGGCGGCATGGTCTTCGCCGCGATGATCGACGGCGGCGCGCGCCTGTTGGGCCGGGTGCTGAAGATCGGACGGGGCTGGCGCGTGGGAATCGTGCTTCTGGCCACTCTCGCCTTCCTCGTCTGGCTGGGATACTTCGCGGGCAGCCAGATCACGCAACAGGCCGCCGAACTTCCCGCGACCATCGAGGCGCAAGCGATGCGCGCGGCGGCGTGGCTGACGGCGCACGGCTATACGTTCGAGGATTTCGATCTTCAGAACATTCTCCAGCAGGCCATGGGCGGAGTGGCCCAGCTTACCCGCGCCGTCGGCGGTGTGATCGGCGCGGTCACCACGACGTTCCTCATCATCGTCCTGGGCATCTACTTCGCGCTGGAGCCGCGCCTCTACCAGCGCGGCGTCGCGTGGATGCTGCCGGAGGACCACCGCTCCTTCTTCCAGGGCACCGCGCGCCAGATGGGCAGCGCGTTGCGCCGGCTCATGGCGGGCCGCCTGCTGGGCATGGTGGTCGAAGGCGCGGCGACATGGCTGCTGCTGGATCTCTACGGCGTGCCGATGGCCGCGCTGCTCGGCCTGCTGACCGGGTTGCTGGCCTTCCTGCCCAATATCGGCGCGCCGATCTCCGGCGCGATCATGGTCATGGTGGGTTTCTCGGGGGGCGTGGACATGGGACTCTACACGATTGTGGTCTATCTGATCGTGCAGACGGTGGACGGCTATCTCATCGTGCCGATGATCGCGCGGCGCACCGTCGATCTCGCCCCGGCGCTGGTGCTCGGCGCGCAGCTCATCATGGGCGTGCTGTTCGGCCTCATCGGCCTGATGCTCGCCGACCCGCTGGTCGCCATGATAAAGGTCTGGCTGGAGCGCGAGGCCCAGCGCCATCAGGTGGAAGAGGAACCGGTGTAAGCACCATGGCTCGCAAATTCCTTTATCTCGTCGCCGCCCTGATCGTGCTGGTCCTTGCGGGGCTGGCCGCGCTGCGCTTCTTCGCGGACGACCTCAGCCGCATGGCTTTCGTGCCCGACACGCCGTTCGAGGCCCAGGCCCCGCCCCCGGCCGACGCCTACGCCGACGATGCGCTGTGGATCGTCCGGCCCGGCATGGGGGCAAACAGCCCCGCGGCCTGGCGGCCGGAAGGACTGGAAGATGAGGCCGAAGCGCCCGATGCCGCGGTGTTCTTCGTCCACCCGACGAGCTACCTCGAAAAAGCGCACTGGAACGCGCCGCTGGACGACGCGCAATCCCGGCAGCGCGCCGAACTGTTCGTGCGCGCCATGGCCAGTCCGTTCAACGCCAGCCCGGAAATCTGGGCGCCCCGCTATCGCCAGGCCGCGTTCGGCGCCTTCCTGACCGATACGCCCGAAGCCACGCGCGCCGTCGAGACGGCCCATGCGGACGTGCTGGCGGCATTCGACCATTTCCTGTCGCAAGTCCCGGCAGGCAAGCCGGTCGTGCTGGCCGGGCACAGCCAGGGCGCGCTCATGGTCATGCACCTGATGAAGGACCGGGTGGCCGGAACCCCGCTCGCGAACAGGATCGCCGCGGCCTATGTCATCGGCTGGCCGGTTTCGCTGAAGCACGACTTGCCCGCGATGGGTCTGCCCGCCTGCGACGAACCCGATCAGGCCGGATGCGTGGCAAGCTGGGCCAGCTTCGCCGAGCCCGCCGAACCGCAGGAGCTTAAGGCCGGGATGCCCGCTTTCCGGGGGCTTGACGGCGGCGAACGGCTCGATGCTCCGCCGCTCTGCACCAACCCGCTCACGGGACGGACCGGAGGCAGCGCGCCCGCCGGGGCCAACCTCGGCACGCTGGTGCCGAACGCCGATCTCAGCAACGGGAAACTGACGCCCGGCCTGGTTCCGGCCCGGTGCGACGAGCGCGGGCTGCTGCTGATCGGACCACCGCCGGAAATGGGGCCGTTCGTGCTACCCGGCAACAACTACCACGTCTATGACGTGGCGCTTTTCTGGCGCAACTTGCGCGCCGATTTCGCACGGCGGGCCACAGCATGGCGCAAACCGGGCTGATTACCGCTTCCACCGCCGCGTTCCGCGCCGCCCTGCCCCACGGCGGGGCGCTGATCGGGCTTGATCTCGGCACGAAGACCATCGGCACGGCCTTCTGCGACGCAGGCTGGCGTTTCGCTTCCCCGGCAAAGACGCTGCCGCGCGGCAAGTTCACGGCGGACAAGGCCATACTTTCGGCCCTCGTCGCCGAACGCGGCGTGACCGGCATCGTCATCGGCCTGCCGCTCAACATGGACGGATCGGAAGGGCCGCGCAGCCAGGCCAGCCGCGCCTATGCCCGCAACCTCGCC
>Ga0265293_10013588_pt1 | contig 10533 bp, 11 predicted proteins | sample Munlanlewell138R_FD_192505 | JGI IMG/M metagenome (GOLD analysis project Ga0265293, IMG submission 192505) | Leachate microbial communities from a municipal landfill in Southern Ontario, Canada - Leachate well 138R | ecosystem: Engineered > Solid waste > Landfill > Unclassified | place: Canada... | reverse complement strand
AGCTGATGCTGTTGCGTCCATTGACTTGCGCAAGCCCGGTGATACCAGGTCTAACTGCATGTCTTCGTCTCTGCGTTTCGGTATACCGTGGCAGATACCTCACCAATAATGGTCTTGGACCGATTAAGCTCATGTCTCCCTTGACGATATTCAAGAGCTCGGGCAATTCATCCAAGCTTGCTGATCGCAACATCGCTCCAAAACGAGTCAATCGCTGTTCATCGCTCAGAGGATTTCCCTGTTCATCCCTTCTGTCAGTCATGGAACGAAATTTATACATGGGAAAGATCTTTTCACCTTTCCCCACTCTCTCTTGGATGAAGAGAACGGGAGAGCCTAACAACAGCCGAATCAAGACGGCCAATACCATCAAGAGGGGTGAAGAAATCACCAGAAGAAAGCAAGCTGCCAGTACGTCGAAGACACGTTTCAAGAACACTCTATACATAGTCCGCCCAGTCATCGTTTCATCCAATGATCCGACTCATCGCAGTGATCAAATCCCACCCATCCCATACCAAATCGAAGTCCAGTGTACGCCCGATAGGAACGCATCGGTCGATACCGACAAGTCTGTAGTGAACAATGAAGTCCTGCAAATCCGATTTCTCCAGGCCGTAGTAGGAGAGCGTCTGGAACTTCTTCGTGACAAGCGGGACGATTTCATCATGGCATTCGGCATCATACTCGTTGAAGTACCCACCCAAGCTACGGACTTTCACTACATCCTGTGGCAATTCCTCAAGCCGTATCCGCATGACTGTATTGTTCTGCATCAGCTCTCTCTGTACCTGCCCGGCTTCGATCGCCTCCCTGCAAAACGCCATGAGCTTGTCCACGGCCATCACGGCAGGAAGATCGTATTCGATGCCGGTGATCTCTTTTACAGTGTCCCAGAACAGATCTTTGGCTCTCTGCTTGTTCTGTTCAGACCCAAGCCATACCACCAGATGGGGGGCCGTGCAGGCATTCTGGTCGAAGAGATAGGTGTCGTTGTAGAAGCTGCGAGCAACCGACGCAATGTCCTGTTCCTTGACCAATTCATCGGCATTGATGACGCACAGCGAATACCTATCGGCAAAACAGATGTCGAATGAGCGGGCGGGTATCACAGACCTCCTGACATCCTCGATGGTCTCATCCCCACCCCAAATGACCCTCACGTCGCAGAACGATGAGAAGTAATCGGTCCATTCGTTCTTAGAGCGATCGTACTTGACCAGAGCCAATGATTCCTTGATGGCCTCCCACCGCTTTTGGTGCAATAGATCATCGATCACCGAACACAAGAGTGCGGCCTGGGGGAAGTCCCTGCTGGGGACCTTCACGATATTGGCGTTGCCCGCGAGCATCCCGGCGACCATTGAGTAGGCGAAGTTGATGGGGACATTAGAGGGAGCGATGTGGAAGACCACTCCCCTGCCCAGGCGTCGCTCACCGGGATGCCTCTCACGGTATTCCTTCCGGTACTCTCTCATGCGCCCCTTCCTGATCCAGAAGGCGAAGGTCACCACATCAGGATATGCTCGACTCGAAGGTTCGGCCAACAGGCGCTTGGACAGCTCGTCGAGAAAGGCGATGGTGTCATCGTCAAAAGGCTCACGTGGTCGTGCAGCTTGAATACTGCCTATTTCAGAATCGGTGGGGATGAGCAGATTGAGGTTATGTGAACTTGGCTGCATATGCATCACTGCACCCCCTCACCTCGGCATCCTTGATCCTCCCCCCGATGGAGAAGTACTTTCCCTTCCTGCCGCAGGGACAATCATCCTCGCCGAGGATCCTGCCCATGTCCTCCGTCAGCAGGGCGTGACCGGGGTAGCTCTTGGGGAGAACCGATACCACCTCGATAAGGCCATCCTCCCCGACGGGAGCTTCACTGAAGTCCCAGGGATTGCGAATGATGACATCCGAGAACACGGAGGCATGGAGATGGCCCTGCTCGCACTCCATATAGACGGTCCCCGTCTGCTCCACCATCCCATAGAAGTTGTAGATCCGTGAGAGGCCGCAGACTCTCTGCAACTCTGCCTTGAACGTTACATTGTCCACCGCCTCGTCGGCGAGCTTCTTCCAACCTCCTCCGTGAATGAGAATCCCGCGAGAGAGATCCAATGAACGATTGCTCCTCGCCAACTCCTTGTAGAAGTGTTGCCAGACCATGAAGGTGAAGCCGAAGAGGAGGATCTCCTCTCCTTCATGGTCCTTGAGGAATGCATCCAATGCATCGAAATCGATGTGCATCTCCTCATCGAGGGCATAGACCTTCTGTGAAGCGAAGATGGAATACCCCAAGATCCCCGCCCCGCGGGCGGAGAACATGTTCCGATCCTTCAACACCGAGGCGGTGTCCAGGATGATCATCGCAAGACGTTTGGTGCCGATGAAGTCGCTGACGATCTTGGTGAGGATCTTCGTCTGGTTCGTGGCGGTCTCCTTGTCGAGGAAGATCCTCGAGACCTGCTGGCCGGTCGTACCGGAGGAGGTCATCTGCTTCACCACCTCGAGCTCCCCCACACTGCGTAGGTCATACTCCTTGAAGAGGCGGACCGGCAGGTATGGGATATCACGGTAATGCTCGATACCATCAACATCGAAGGGCCAGGCGTCGAGGATCCTCCGGTACTTAGGGCACCGCTCATAGTGGTGGGCCGTCAACTCGCCGAGGATCCCGGTGAGGAAGCGCTCCTTCTCCATCTTGTCCATGGAGAAGGGAGGGATGTCCTGGATGTCGGCTATATCGTACATCAGAGGATCTCCAGCGCTGAATACAGAATCTTGCCCGAATCGTTCTTCGGGATCTCGGCGATGGAGCGTACGACGAAGGCGCTCATGTTGAGATTCAGCAGATGAGAGAGGTAGCGGTGGATCTCATCCTCCTTGCCCTCGTTTTCCGTATATACAGACATTCGGTCATCGATGCCGGTGCAGGCACACACCCAGCCGCCGTCGAGGAGCAGTCGTTCGGTCTCGTCGAGGTTCACCCGGCTGCCGAAGATCTTCACGAATCGCTTCTTGCGCCCCACGATATAGTAGAAGCCGTCCCCATCGCGCTTGGCCATGTCGCCGGTGACCAATACGCCGCCTCGTTCATCGCCAAGGCTGAGGTCGTCCTTGCACTCGGCGTAGCCGAGGGTGACGTTCTCTCCTCGGTACACCAACTCTCCGACGATCTCCGCCTCCTCGATTCGATTTCCCTCCTCGTCCTGCAGCCAGAACTCCCCTCCTGGGATGGCGATACCCATGGAACCGCACTTGTTGATGGCCCTATCGGGGGCAAGCCAGCTCATCCGGGCCGTCGCCTCCGTTTGGCCGTACATCACGATGAAGGCGATGCCCTTCTCCTTGGCTGCGGTCGCGACCTTCAGCGAGAGCTCGTAGGATAGCTTTCCTCCCGCTTGGGTCAGGTACCTGAGTGAAGGCAAGTCCATATTGAAGAATCTCAGCCGATCGAGCATCTGATACGTATAGGGCACACCACCGAAGGTCGTCGCCTGCTGTTCCTTCAAGAAGGTCCAGAACTCCTTCTGCATCAGAGTGTGGCTTGTCATCAGGATGGTCGCACCGGCGGCCAAGTGGCTGTTGATGATGGACAGGCCATAGGTATAGCTCATGGGCAGTGTGGTGATCGGCCTATCGGAGGGGAGTATGCCAAGGTATTCGATGATCGAATCGGTGTTGGCCTCGATGTTCCGGTAGCTCTGGCGCACCAGCTTGGGACTGCCGGTGCTGCCGCTGGTGGTGAGTAGCAGGCCTAAGTCAGGATGGAGGTCCACCTCCTTCGGATAGGCCGTACGTACCAAATCAAAGCTGTCGTATGAATGGACGATTTGCATGCCTAGCCCAGCCACCACAAGCCGAGGTCCCCAGACGAATGCAGGTTCATAGGTCTTGATCAGGCGATCCAACAACTCAGAGGCAAGCTCACTGTCGACCAAGACAGGAACGATACTATTTCTCAGACACCCGACATACCCCACCACAGACTCGATGGAGTTGGTGCAGAGGATGAAGATCAGGGTGCGGCCTCCGATGATAGAGGCAAGAGAATCCCCCGTTGCAGACAAATCAGGATAGGAGAGACTTCTTCCGTCATCCTGGATCAATGCAGGTGATGTTGAGTATTGCTCGATGGTATTGAAACAACTCAAATGACAACGCCTCCATCCACACCAAGAATTTGGCCCGTGATATATTTTGAAAGATCGGATGCCAAGAACAATGCAGAGTCGGCGATTTCTGCAGGTGTCCCGAATCTCCCAAATCCTATTGATGTTTTTCGCTTCGCCAACAACGAATCATCTAGAACCTCTAGTAGATCCGTCCCAATTATTCCTGGGGCTATTGCATTTACCCTGATGTTGTCACTTGCCAGCTCTTTGGAAGCTGATCGTGTCAATGTAGCCACCGCACCCTTACTTGCCGAATAAACGAGTTGTCCAGCGACTCCGCGGATACCGACGACAGAAGAGAGATTGATGATACTCCCTGATTTGCCTCTCTTCATAAGTCTGGCGGCCAGCTGCAAATGATTGATGACTGCAAAGACATTGGTGTTGAAGATACGGTGCATCAATTCATCGGAGATCATTCCGATCAACGCATCCTCCATGATTCCGGCGTTGTTGACCAGGATATCAAGACGCCTTCTCTCCTTCATGATCCGGCTGAACGCTTCTTTTGTGAGTATGGAATCTGTCACGTCGTAGTAGAGCGGGATCACTTCGACTTCATGAAGTTTTGACAACTCGCGTGCTATGGTATCAAAACTACCATCAGTTCTGCAGTTTGCATAAACAGTTGCGCCTTCAGAAGCGAAACATTCGACGATGCTACGTCCGATACCTCGGGAGGAGCCGGTAATAAGAGCAACTTTGTCTTCCAACAACCTAGATTTCGACGTCATATTTTCTCAAAATCTCCTTGCCCTTCTCGAAGGAGCTGAAATCGATGACATCATCCGTATCCAACATGATATCGAAGGCATTCTCTATCTCAGACATCAAAACCATGTGGGCGACGGAGTCCCAGCCCGAATCACGATACTTGAGGTCTTGAAGATCAACATCATCTATCTGTAAAGCTACCCTGAAAGCATCTTCGTATTTATGGTCCATTTCATCTCTCCTCTATCATCGATTCAGGTAAACACCCTCTTGTTTTCATTCTTCTTAACAATCCTGGCGGGAAATCCTAATGCAATTACTTCGGATGGAATATCATTATTGACACAAGAAGACATGCCGATTATTACGGCATCGCCAATGGATCTTCCTTGTTCAACGCAGGTGTTCATACCGATATATGTTCGTTCACCTATTAGACACGAGCCAGCGACCGTAACATTCGGCGAAATTACCGTGGAAAAACCAATTTGCGAATCGTGACCAACTACTACATGTGGCTGAATATAAGCATTATTCCTTAGTATTACGTCACATGAAATTATTGAAAATGGTCCAACAAATACACCACGCCCAATTTTACTAGATGGTGAGATTACGGCAGTTGGGTGAATGATTGTTTCGTAGGAAGCAGAATGCGCATTATACACATTTTTCAATCGATCAGAGATTTTCGCTCGCACTGAAGGCTCGCCTATTCCGATGATTACTTTTACATTCTCAATGCCAACATCATCTACCAGTTGGGGAAAACTTACCACATCAACACCATAGAGTTGCCTATCGAAATTGAAATCGTCAACGAAGACTATGCTGTCCCATTCCGGATTGTGTTGAGCCATTGCCGTATCATACACTTCTCTTCCTAATCCGCCAGCTCCATAGATCGCCAAAGTCACCGTGTGCTCTCCTTGCTGGAATTTGCCAGTGCCAAATTCAGATCTAGTCTTCGGATGGTTATCCATGGTACCAACCGGACCTCATCAAGTATCTTGAACCAAAACCAATGGAGCTTGGAATCCATGATTTTTCCTCACTCCTCTGCTGTCGATGCTATCTTCATTGAAATCATAAGTCAATGAAAAAATCACGTACAGCAAGACTTCGTCTCATTCTGGTGAAGGTAGCGCAACATTGCGACGCCTTGACAGAGGCTCTCCGCCCTTAGTATAGTGCAACAGGTCCGGCCGACTTAGCTCAGTCCGGCAGAGCACGTGACTTGTAATCTCGGGGTCGTCAGTTCAAATCTGACAGTCGGCTCTCAAGAAGCACACCGATCGGTGTGCTTCTTTCCATTCAGAGCCGATGAATCGTTGCCCCACATGCGCAGAGCTTCTCTATAAAGAGCGGGAAGGAGACATCGATGCACCCTGCATCCTCGATGACGATCCCCTCATTGGAGGCGAGGCCCGCCACCGCAAGGGCCATGGCGATGCGGTGGTCGCCCTCCGATGAGATGCGCCCGCCGGTGATCGCGCTCTTCCCTTTTACGAGCAAGTCATCCCCCTCGATCCGCACCGAGGCACCGAGGGCCGTGAGCTTTCTCTGCATCTCAAAGACCCGGTCGGTCTCCTTCTGTCGCACCTGGGCAAGGTTGGTAAAGCGCGTCGTACCGGATGCCTGGGTGGCGAGCACCGCAAGGGCGGGCAGCATATCCGGGGTAGGACCAAGGTCGATGGTGTGGCCGCCTATCAGCGGCGTGCCTCCGGTTACCGTGACGCTGCCGCTTTCTTTGTCAGCGACCACATCGGCAGCGAAGAGGCGAAGGTGCTCGATGATGGCACGGTCGCCTTGGGCATCGCAGAAGTCGAGTCCTTCGACGGTTAATCGTGAGGCAGTGATGGCCGCCGCTATCAAGGGGAAGGCGGCGCTCGACCAATCGGCGGCGATGGTGTGCTTTCCCGCCGTATAGCTTTGCCCGCCTCTGACGAGGAAGTGCGTATAGTTGCCGTCGTGTTCGACGCTTACCCCATAGCGCTCCATCCAATCCAACGTGAGTTGGACGTACGGTGTCTCCAGTGCATTGGTCACCAGAATCTCGATGTCGCCGGTGCTAAGCGGGGCGGCGAGTAGGAGCGAGGAGACGACCTGGCTGTTGCGTCCGTCGACCGTCACCCTCCCCCCGGAGAGTGCGCCGGCGATGATCACCGGCGGAGCTGTTCGTGACGGATGGGTGAAGAAGGCCCGGGCGCCGAGAGTGTTGAGCGCCTCGATGAGGGCCTCGATGGAGCGCCGCCTGATCTGCTCATCACCGGTGATGATGGTATACCCCTCACAGAGAGCCGCCACCGAGGAGAAGAGTGTCGTGGTGGTCCCGCTGTTGGCTGTGTCGATGACATTGCTCGGGGCGATGATGTTTTTACCCACCCCGGTGATGAAGAGCGTATCGCCCTCTTCGGTGACGACGGCACCGAAGCTCTTGGCCGCGTTGATGGCCGATCTACCGTCGCCGCTTGTCAGCGCACCGGTGATGATGCTCTGCCCGTCGCAGAGCAGAGAGAGCAGGAGCGAGCGGATGGTATGGCTCTTCGAGCCGGGAATCCGGATCGCGCCGGTAGGATGGGATGGAAAGACGTGAATATCCATACGGGCACCTCTGAGCGAGTATGTACAAAAAACCAGTGTTAAGCAATCGTGGATCAGGACGGAGGGAAGAGGTCGGGCCTGAGGCGCTCGGCGCCGTCGAGAAAGACCGGCTGCAAACCCTCGATGTAGCAGTTGATGGTCAACAGCATTCGGATGACGCGCTCCATCATGCCGGCGATCTCCAGCTCCGGCATGCAGAAGAGCGGCACGTCGGCGCAGAAGCCGCCGCGGCGCAGACCGGTTGCCGGGTTGAGCGTGACCAGATCTCCGGTCTGTGTGATCAAGAGGCTCGCCACCATCCCCTCGGTAAGGTTGTTGCGCTCAAGCAGGGTCTTGTAGAGCTTTTGCGCCGCTGCAGCGATCAGGGCCGGGTCATCGGCGGCGACGCAGATGGCACCCCGTACCGCAGCGATGGTGGGGCTGTTCATCCGATGGTCACTCCACTGACGAAGAGGGTTTCCAGCACCGATACGATGAGGCCCAAGGCGTAGATGGCTCCCATCCTGAGGACGGTGAGGGCCGCCTCGGTGGCGGGAAAGAGGCCGCTGCCGGCAAAGACGATCACCGAGAAGATCAGCAGCCAGAAGCCGAAGAGCAGGCTGGTCCAGCTGACCACGGTGAGACAGTAGTGCAGCAGCGATACGAAGTTGGGCTCGACGCGCACGTACCCGCCGAGGATGTACACGATGAAGAAGAATACGTAGAGCAAGAGCGTGTAGGTATGGACCCGAGAGGAGAACGCCAACAAACGTCGTGATTGCAACATACCCAATCCTACCATCATCGGGGGATGGGGGCAACTGGAAAACACACCAAGACACCAAAGCCGGAGTCGATGCGTACCGTCAGTGTCTCCTTTGTACACCGATTGGAGAGCGAGATCGCAGTGCTGCTGAGGCGCATCCGCTGCAGCGGCCATACCAGGTCGCTGCAGCTGACCACCGTCTGCCCATCGATTCTCGCCGGCAGGAAGCTCACCGTCCGGTTCTCACCAAGATCGGTGAACGTGCGCTCTCCGGTGACGAGGTGCATCGTCTCATAACCGGTCTGCCAGAGGAGCGGGGCTCCATAGACGGCAAAGAGCGAGTAGGTGGCGATGAGGTGGTCGATCCTCCTCCCCCCTCCCCCGAGCAGTACCCACTCTCGGTAGCCTGCCTTCCGGGCTTCGATGAGGGCGAGCTCGGTGTCGCTGTGCTCCTTGTCCCGGGGACTTGTGATGATGCGCACCGCCTCGCTCTCCTCCGGGGCTGCCTCGGTGGAGTCGAAGTCACCGACCCAGAGATCGATGCGCAGGCCCAGGTGCCGGGCCAGCTCATAGCCGCTGTCGGCGCAGATGACCAGATCCTCGTCTCTGACAAGAATATCGATGGGCCCGCTGGGACCTGAGCCTCCGGTTACGATGATCGCTCTGCCGTCCATGGTTTATTTTCGTTGCTCCTCTCACTGTTCCGGCGTACTATGGTAGCACACCAACGAAGAAAGAAGGTACCTCATGACGGAGAAAAAAGAGCAAGTGGCAGTACATGGCCTCGCCTGTGCCGACATCCTGGTCCCCAAGGCGGGAATCGACTTGAAGAAGTGGTCCATCGTGGCGTGTGACCAGTATACCTCCGAGCCGGAGTACTGGAGTCGGGTCGCAGAAACGGTAGGCTCGGCCCCCTCGACACTCCACATGATCTACCCGGAGGTCTACCTTGAGGAGGAGCACCCGGAGGTGCGCATCGAGGCCATCAACGGCACGATGGAGGCCTACCTGAGAGAAGGAATCTTCGTCTCCCATCCGGCCTCCTTCTTCCTGGTCGAGCGAAAGACCCGGACCGACCGGCCCGGTCGCCTCGGGCTGCTGGCCGCCCTCGATCTGGAGGAGTACGACTACAGTCCGGACTCCACGTCGCTTATCCGGGCCACCGAGGGGACGATCCTCGACCGCATCCCCCCGCGCAAGGCGATCCGGAAGAACGCCAAGCTCGAGCTGCCGCACATCCTGGTGCTCATCGACGATCCGGACAAGCGCGTCATCGAGCCGCTGGCGGCCAAGCGCTCAGCCCTCACACAGCTCTACTCCACCCCCCTCATGGAGGGAGGCGGCTCGGTGAGTGCCTGGCTGGTCGACGGCAAGGAGGATACAGCGGCGGTCTTTGCCGCCATCAGCGCACTCTATGAGGCGCTCGATCCGGCAAACCCGCTGCTCTTTGCCATGGGAGACGGCAACCACAGCCTGGCGACCGCCAAGAGCTGCTGGCAGGACATCAAGGCCACCCTCACCGAAGCGGAGCAGGCTACCCACCCGGCGCGCTTCGCCCTCGTCGAGATCGAGAACATCCACGACCCGGCGCTCGAATTCGAACCGATCCACCGCACCCTCTTCGGCCTCTCGCGCCCGGTCTTCGAGGCGGAGGTGGCCCGGGTTTGCGAGCGTTTTGAGAAGCGGCGCGTCGATTCGCTGGATGAGATCAACGAGGCCATCGATGGCGGCGACGGGGTGCAGCGCTTCGGCTACGGAGACGAGGATGGCTTTTGGGTCTACACCCTCCATGGGCCGCACCACTCCATCGCAGCCGGCTCGCTGCAGGCGGTCATCGATTCACTCTTGGCCGGCAAGCAGTGCACCGTCGATTATATCCACGGCAAGGAGGTCACCATCCGGCTCGGACGCAAGGCCGGCAACATCGCCTTGATTCTGCCGGAGGTATCCAAGGCGACCTTCTTCGCCACGATCATCGCCGACCGGGCGTTGCCGCGCAAGACCTTCTCGATGGGAGAGGCGCACGAGAAGCGCTTCTACATGGAGGCGAGGAGGATCGTCGATTAACGGCGCCGTCTGCCCACCGCCACTGCAACGATGCTCACCACAGACGCGAAGGCGAAGGCGATGAGGGCGAGTTTGTAGCGGGCAAGCCCCTCGAACGAGGGGCGTTTTGCCGTATAGCGCGGCGTGCCGGCAGCAGGTTCGTCCGGGGGCAGGTCGAAGTAGAACACTTCTTCCCCCTCCTCTAGGTAGCCGTACTTGAACGCGGCGTCCTTGATGGCGTCCGCACTCTGC
>Ga0265293_10013587_pt1 | contig 10533 bp, 8 predicted proteins | sample Munlanlewell138R_FD_192505 | JGI IMG/M metagenome (GOLD analysis project Ga0265293, IMG submission 192505) | Leachate microbial communities from a municipal landfill in Southern Ontario, Canada - Leachate well 138R | ecosystem: Engineered > Solid waste > Landfill > Unclassified | place: Canada... | reverse complement strand
TGTAGAGGTCTCTAGGAATAAGATTCAGCTCTATAGTAATCAAGTTTTTGTTACAGACTCAGTAGAAAACATAGTTCCAGATTTCTTAACTCTTTTACACGGGGTTATAGATTCACCAGATATACCACTAAATGTCTCTAGAAGTTACCTACAGTCAGATTCTAATGTAAAGAAAATATCTAGCCATATCACTAAAAAAGTGGCCGATAGATTAGAGGAGTTATTTAAAAATGAACGCCCTAAGCTTGAAGAGAAGTGGGATAATCTTAAGTTATTCATAGAGTATGGAATGTTATCTGACGAGAAATTCTATGATAGAGCACAAAAGTTTACTCTACTCAAGAATACAGAGAGTAAATATTTTAGCTTTGACGAGTACAAAATACTTATAGAGAGCAATCAAAAAGATAAAAACAATAAAATTGTCTATCTATATGCTACAGACAAAGAGGAGCAATACTCGTATATTGAGAGTGCTAAAAACAGAGGGTATGATGTTCTATTACTAGACAACCAATTAGACTCACATTTTGTAAACTTACTTGAGTCTAAATTTACAGATAGCACATTTGCTAGAGTAGATGCTGGCCATATAGACTCACTCATCTCTAAAGAAGAGATCTCTAAACCAGATTTAAGCGAGAGTGAAATAAGTGATATCTCTACAGCATTTGAATCTATATTACCTGCAGGGCCACACTACTCGGTAACAGTAGAGAACCTTGGAGAGCAAGAGAGTGCCGTCTTAATAACTCAATCTGAATTTATGCGACGTTACCGTGAGATGTCTGCTATGGGAGGAGGAATGAATTTCTATGGTTCTATGCCAGAGTCTTACAATCTTATTGTAAATAATAACCACCCAGTTATTAAGAAGATCTTAAATGAAAAAGAAGAGAAACTAAGCTCTCAAATAGAGAAGTTGTCTACCAAACTTTCTGAGCCACAAGCAAAACTAAAAGAGCTTGAAGAGAAAATTAAAGACAAGAAAGAAGAAGAGATTGAAACTACTATAAAAGATGAGAAAGAGACTCTTGAAAAAGAGATTAATTCATTAAATGAGCAGAGAAGAGATAAAGTAAAAGAGTTTGCATCTAAAAGTGATTTACTCAAGCAGGTGTGCGACTTAGCACTTCTATCAAACGGCATGCTCAAAGGCGAAGAGCTAAATAAATTTGTAAAGAGAAGTCTCTCTCTTATCAAGTAAAGAAGATATATGTCACTTGCTGAACATCAAAGGGGTGGAGTTTATTTCTCTACCCCTTTTTTACTAAAGTTTCCCACCTTGCAACTAGCAGGTAAACAGAGCATAAAATAATGAATTGGTGAAACTTTAGTTATAATATTGTTGCAAACATTTTATCTGTTAATTCATCTGATTTTTCCCTGGGAGACGATTCCCAAGGAGATGATTACTCATAATCTACTTATTACATGATAGTTAGCTTTTGGAAATAAGCCCTTTTGGGTTCATTTATAAAAATTAAATGCTTGGCTACTAAGTATTTACTTGTATTCATCTCCTAGTAATTTTTGCTCTGCTCTGCTCTGCATAAAGCAACATCTCTTTTTTAGCTAATTAGATGAAGTGGCTTGAGCAGATAGGCCCAGGACCGTTCAACTACCAAAGGGAGGCGCTCCGCAGGCCCCGAAAAACCACAAACAGAATAGCGTCTAGAAAAAAGAGCGTTGCTGCTGGTGAGCAGTGAAGCAAATAGACAGCAGCAAATAGCCAACAGCATTATAAGAAATTACATAAATAAAATAATCATTATTATGAGAAGCGAAGCTAGGTGGGAAACTTTAGTTATTTATATCAGTTACTTAACTTTGAAAAATAACTGCCAATTAAAAACATAGCAAAGCTATAGCTTAATCCTTTCATATATAAAACTTGGAATTAGCCTCAATAACCATGCAATTAAAACCCATCTTTTGGTAACATATGCTACAGATTTTTTATTATTAATCGCTTTTAATATTTGTCTAGCTGCCTTATCTGGAGAAGCAACCCAAAATGCACCAGCCCCTTGACCCATAGCAGTATTTACGAACCCTGCTCTAACATCTGTTATAGAAATAAGATTTCCAGACGTTTTTGCCTTTTGTCTTAAAGCCTCTAAATATCTCATTTGAAATGATTTTGAAGAGGAGTATGATGGAGATAGTGCAAAGCCTCTAAAACCAGTTATAGAGCTAATTGCTGCAATAGAACCTCTCCCACTCTCTTGAAAATGTTTATATGCCCAATTAACCACAGCCGTATACCCTAATACATTAGTTTTAACTGTAGAAATCTCATAATCTAAGTTTAACTCTACATTTCTCCAGCCAGTACCAGAACAGAGCACTAAAAGATCTATACCTGCTAGTAGAGCAGTTAGTTGATCTAAAGAATCGCTTACAGAGTTGTAATTATCTATGTCAAACTGTTTAGCTATGTACTGCCGAGGGTTAGTAACTCGCATCTCTTCTAGTAGGTTAGCTCTTCTACCAGTAATACCTACAATATACCCTTTTTCCACTAGAAGTTGTGCAAAAGCTCTCCCTATACCAGAGGTTGCTCCTATAACAATTGCTTTTTTTCTCATAACTCTCTTTATAAGTTTACTATCTTTGACAAAATAACCCTTGAATAATAATAGTTCAAAAATAGACAAAAACCACTATATAAGAGAGAGAGTATATTAATAATTAACTATAAAACGAGAATCTGTCTCTGGTGTAACTACTGGATTTGAATAATCTATAGTATCTTTATAGTCTAAAGCTTCTATAGGTTTATCTCCATTTTTATTCAACAAAATAAAGAAAAGATGGTTAAAATCTATACTGTTCATGATTTTATATTTTAATGACAATACAAAGTTACAACCACACTTTGCCAACTTGTGTCAATAATAAATAAAAACAATTATATTTATAAAATTAAATGTAAATCTGTAAAGTAATGGAAAATAATATGATTCAAATTAGTACAGAAAATTCAATCTGTACAATTACCTTAAATAACCCTAAAGCCCTTAATGCTCTTGATTTTCAAATGCTTGACAATCTAAGTTCTATAATAGATAAAATAGAACTAGATAGCTCAATAATTGTAGTTATTATTACTGGTGCTGGAAGGTCATTCGTAGCTGGAGCAGATATCCAAGCTATGGCAAAAATGAACTCCGAACAGGCAAGAGAGTTTGGAATTAAAGGAACTTCTCTTTTCAGTAAAATTGAAAATCTATCTAAACCTGTTATTGCAGCTGTGAACGGCTACGCTTTAGGTGGAGGTTGTGAATTGGCATTAGCGTGTGATATAAGAGTAGCCTCTGAGAAAGCAAAATTTGGCCAACCAGAGGTTAGCTTAGGAATAACTCCCGGTTTTTCGGGTACAGTTAGATTACCTTCTACCATTGGAATAGCTAAAGCTAAAGAGCTTGTTTTAACAGGTAAAACAATAGATGCAACAGAGGCTCTTAGCATTGGCCTTGTAAATATGGTTGTTCCAGCAGAGATTCTTATAGATAAAGCTACAGAGATTGCTAAAACTATTTCTAAAAACTCGCCAATTGCAGTTAAATACTCAAAAATATCTCTTAATGCATCTTCTAGAATGTGTGCCGAAGAGGCAATAAGAATGGAGAATAACCTTTTTGCATTATGCTTTTCTACAGAAGATCAAAAAGAGGGTATGCAAGCCTTTATAGAAAAAAGAAAACCTAACTTCAATCAATAGAAAGCTAACAACAATATAAAATATCATGAAAATATGCGTAATAGGAACCGGAACAATGGGTAGTGGAATTGTTCAAGCGTTTGCCCAAGCAGGACTCCATGTAATAATGAAAGGAATATCTGAATCTGAACTCAAATGGGGTCATAACAACATAGAGAAAAACCTATCTAGACAGGTAGAAAAAGGGAAAATGGAGGCAAATGAAAAAGAGAATATACTCTCAAATATTACTGAAACAACCTCTTATGAAGAGTGTGCCCATTGCGACTTTATTATTGAAGCAATACTAGAAGATATCTCTCTTAAAAAAGAGATATTTGGGCAATTAGATAAACTGTGTAAACCAGAAACAATTTTTGCTTCTAACACCTCTTCTCTCTCTATTACAGAGATTGCTGCATCTACAAAAAGAGCAGATAAAGTCATAGGTATGCACTTCTTTAACCCTGCACCAGTTATGAAACTAGTAGAGATTATTAAAGGGCAACTAACTTCTACTGAGGTACAGCAATTTGTTTATGACCTTGCTATTAAGATTGGTAAAACACCTGTAAATGTAAACGAAGCACCTGGCTTTGTAGTTAACCGCATTTTAGTTCCCCTTGTAAACGAAGCTGTTGGAATAGTTGCAGATGGAGTAGCAACAAAAGAAGAGATAGACTTAGCTATGAAGCTTGGAGCAAATCACCCAATGGGGCCTCTTGCCCTAGGAGATTTAATTGGACTAGATGTTTGTCTAGCAATTATGGAGGTACTTCACTCAGAATTTGGAGAAGATAAATACCGCCCTCACCCACTGCTAAGAAAAATGGTTCGCTCTGGTCAACTCGGTAGAAAAACAGGAGTAGGTTTTTATAGTTACAAATAGTACCTTATAATTATAGAAACAGTTAAAACATATGGCCCATATAAATTATAAAAGCTTAATGCAGTGTCATATTCGTAAGATACTTATGATATGCAGTAGTTACGATGCCTATACTCTAGAAGAAGATGGTAGAATTGAAGTCCAGATATATAAAGAGTATGTAGACCTTGATTTGAGTAACCCTCCTAAATTTACATGGGTAACATCTTCTGCCGAAGCAATTAAATTACTCCAAAAAGAACATAACTACGATCTTATTATAAGTATGTTCAATATTGGAGATATAGATGTATTCAATTTATCTAAACAGATAAAAGCAAATAACAAACATATTCCCTTTGTTCTTCTTACACACTTCTCAAAAGAGCTTCACAAAAAAATTGAAAAAGCAGATTTATCTGCAATAGACTACATTTTTAGCTGGCACGGTAATGCAGATCTTATATTGGCCATAGTCAAGCTTTTTGAAGATAGAATGAATGCAGAAAATGACATCTTAGGTTCTGGAGTTCAATCTATTCTTTTAGTAGAAGACTCAATAAGGTACTACTCTACCTACTTACCTGCAATATATAAGCTTGTGTTGCAACAAAGTGCCGAGTTTTTAAAGGAGGCTTTAAATGAACAGCAGCAAAAACTTAGAAAACGCGCAAGACCTAAAATATTATTAGCAACTAATTACGAAGAAGCTGCAGAGCTTTATGAAAAATACAAAGAGAACCTTTTAGGAGTTATTTCTGATGTTGCTTTTAATATCCACAAAGATGACTTACCAAGCAATGAAAAATGGGATGCAGGAATTGACCTAAGTAAATTAATTAAAAATGACGACCCTAATATGCCTATTCTCCTGCAATCTTCACAAAAAAGCATTAGAAAAATAGCAGACGAGTTAGGTGTAGGATTTCTATATAAATACTCTAAAACTCTTCTTATTGAGTTAAGTGAATATATTAGTGAGGAGTTTGCTTTTGGCGATTTTATATTTAGAGATTTACAAACAGGTGATATAATTGGGCGTGCCAAAGATCTAAGAGATTTACAGCATTTAGTAGTAGAAATACCTAGTGATGTTCTCTTATTTCATAGTGCCCGAAATAGATTATCTAAATGGATGTTCTCTAGAGGGCTCTTTTCTCTTGCAACTACAATCAAAAGCGCCAATCCTAAAGAATTTGAAAGTGTAGACCAGTTTAGGCAACATATAGTAAAAGCAATTAAAGAGTATAGAATAATATTAGGATATGGAGTAGTTGCTAGGTTTGAAAAGGAATCTTACAGTAAATACATTTGGTTTGCACGTCTAGGGGAGGGTTCATTAGGAGGCAAAGCTAGAGGGATTGCCTTTGTAAACAACATGTTGCAAAAACACAACCTACTTAACCACTACCCAGGAGTTAAGATTATGATTCCTCGCACTGTTGCAATAGCAACAGATTTTTTTGATGAATTTATTAAAATTAATGGGCTACAATATGTTATTAGCTCAGAAATTACAGATGAAGAGATTCTCTCTGAATTTGTAAGCTCTAGATTACCAGAAACATTAGTAAAAGACTTACGAGCATTTATTTCAAGAGCAACAGGGCCACTAGCAGTTAGATCTAGTTCTAAACTAGAAGATTCGCACTACCAGCCTTTTGCAGGTATATACTCTACCTATATGATACCTTACACAAAGAATAAAGATCAAATGTTAAGGTTATTAGGTAAAGCAATTAAAAGCGTCTATGCCTCTATCTACTTCTCTTCTAGTAGAGCATACCTGAATGCTACTGCAAACCTACTAAGTGAAGAGAAGATGGCAGTAGTTTTACAAGATGTTATAGGTACCGAAGATAATGGCTACTTCTTCCCTACCATCTCGGGTGTAGCTAGATCTGTAAATTACTACCCAATTGGCTCTGAAAAGCCCAATGAAGGAATTGCAAATATAGCCTTTGGCTTGGGCAAATTGGTAGTTGAAGGAGGTAAAACACTTCGCTTCTCGCCCTCCCACCCTAAACATATATTACAGCTCTCTACCCCAGAGCTTTCCCTTAAAGAGACACAAAATACAATGTATGCTCTAGATCTTAAGCCAGAAGAGTTTAAAACATCACTTAACGACTCTATTAACTTAAAAAAATTCAATATTAATGATGTAAAGCATTTTCGCAATCTTAATTATGTAGCATCTACATGGGATATGCAAAGTGAGAGGATTGTAGATAGCAATATGGAGCCAGGTAGAAAGGTAATTACCTTTGCTCACATATTAAAGCATGACATAATGCCTCTAGCAGAAATATTGAAAGACTTGTTAAAAATTTGCCATAAAGAGATGAACTCTGCAGTAGAAATAGAGTTTGCAGTTAATATGGATGTAGACCCTGGCGAAGATAGAATATTTAGTCTATTACAGATAAGACCTATAACTAATAACAACGATAATAGATCTCTTAACTGGAAAGAAATCAATAGAGAGGATGCTATAATATATGCCCAGAAAGCACTTGGTATTGGCTCAATTGAAGAGATTAAAGATATTATTTATATAAGGTCAAGTAATTTTGATAAATCTAGAACCAAAGAGATAGTAGAGGAGCTCAATAGCATTAATACAAAAATGAAAGAGAGTGGCCATCACTACGTTCTTGTTGGGCCAGGGAGGTGGGGCTCAAGCGACCCATGGCTAGGCATTCCTATTAAATGGCCAGATATATCTGAATCTAAAGTAATTGTAGAGTGTGGGTTAGAAAACTTTAGAATAGAACCAAGCCAAGGAACACATTTTTTTCAAAATTTAACAAGTTTTGGGGTTGGTTATTTAACAATTAATCCATTTATGGGAGATGGTACTTTTGACGAAGATATGCTCAACTCTATGGAAGCTCAACACGAAAGTGAGTTTATAAGACATGTCCAATTCCCTTCTCCCCTCTATATCTATGTAGATGGGAAAAAGAATAAAGCAATTATAAAAAAATCTGAATAGAGCTATAAATTATGTTACAAGAGATTAGAGTATTTGCCCCTGCAACAATTTCTAATATTGGTTGCGGATTTGACATTATGGGTTTTGCAGTTGAAGAGCCTGGAGACCAAATAGTCTTAAAAATATCCAATAAAAAAGGAGTTAGAATCACTTCAATAAAAGGAGACAATGGTAAGTTGCCATATGCACCTGAAAAAAACACTGCAGGTGCACCAATAATATCTATGCTTAAAAAATATGCACCCTCTTTAGGTATAGAGATTGAAATAGACAAAAAAATGCCATTTGGTAGTGGTTTAGGCTCTAGTGCAGCAAGCGCTGTTGCAGGTGCATTTGCCATGAATAAACTACTAGAGCTTAATCTATCTCCATATGAGTTACTCCCTTTTGCACTAGAAGGAGAGGTTATTGCAAGTGGCTCTATACATGCAGATAATGTAGCCCCATCTCTCTATGGAGGATTTACCCTAATAAGAGATTATAACCCTATAGATATTATTAAAATAGAGTGTCCAGACAACCTTTTTTGTAGCATATTACATCCAAATATTGAAATTTCAACAAAAGAGGCTAGAGAGATCCTACCTAAAGAGATTACTCTCTCTAACGCTATCACTCAATGGGGAAATTGCTCTGGGCTTGTTGCTGGACTTCTAATGAATGATTTTTCACTTATTGGAAGATCTATAAAAGATGTAGTAGTTGAACCCTATAGAGCTAAATTAATTCCTGGGTATTACCAAATTCAAAAAGCAGCAGTAGAAGCAGGTGCATTAGGATGCAATATATCTGGCTCTGGGCCATCTATTTTTGCGCTATCTAAAGGAAAAGAGTCTGCTCAAAAGGTTGGAGAAGCAATGTTAAAAAAGCTCTATGACAGCAAAATAGAGGGTCAATTATATATTTCACCTATAAACAAACAGGGTCCCAAAGTTATTTATTCAAAATAGTTTAGTTCAATGATACTATACAGCACTAAAAACAGAAACGAAAAGGCAACATTTACAGAGGCAGTAATTCAAGGGCTTCCTAAAAGTGGTGGGCTATTTATGCCCGAATCATTCCCAATTATGTCTGACAACTTTTTTAAAAATGCCCATACCAAGTCATTTACAGAATTGTCATATATTCTTGCCTCAAAGTTACTAGAGGGAGAGATTGAACCAAATGCTCTAGCCCAAATAGTGGAAAAAGCATTTGATTTTGAAATTCCTTTAAAACAGATTGATAGTAACACTCATGTGTTAGAACTATTTCACGGCCCTACCCTTGCTTTTAAAGATATAGGGGCTCGTTTTATGTCTGGTATATTATCTTATATAGGCAATAAAAAAGAGCAGAAAAGAGTTGTTCTAGCAGCAACATCTGGAGATACAGGAAGTGCAGTTGCCAACGGTTTTTTAAATGCACCTGGGGTTATAGTAGTTCTACTCTACCCCTCTGGAAAAGTGAGTAAAATTCAAGAGCAACAGCTTACTACTCTTGGTTCTAATATAATAGCACTTGAAGTACAAGGCACATTTGACCATTGCCAAAAAATTGTAAAAGAAGCATTTGCCAATAACAATTTAAGCCAAAAGCTAAATCTCACCTCGGCAAACTCAATAAATATAGCTAGGCTTCTGCCTCAATCGTTCTACTACCATTATGCCTACTCTCGTCTAATCAAAAACGGCAGCAATAAAGATGTTGTTTTTTCTGTGCCGAGCGGAAACCTTGGTAATTTAACTGGTGGATTGATTGCTAAAAAAATGGGACTACCAGTAAATAAGTTTATTGCAGCTGTAAATTTGAATAGGGTTGTTCCTCACTATCTTGAAACAGGCCAATTTATACCAACACCCTCTATACAAACAGTCTCTAATGCAATGGATGTAGGAAACCCTAGCAATTTTGAACGTGTTATGGAGATTGTAGATAATAACCATAGCAAAGCAGCAGAAGTTCTTTTTAGCCGCTCCTACTCTAATGAAGAGACTATAGAGACAATTAAAAAGGTAAAACAAAATAATAACTACCTATTAGACCCTCACGGCGCTGTAGGATATTTAGCTATTCAAGATTATATGAAAATAGATCAAAAAAAGAGTTCATTCATTCTTCTTGAAACAGCTCACCCAGCTAAATTTGGTAATATAATAGAACAAGCATCCCTAGAGTTACCAGAGATGCCAGAGAGACTCAAAAGATGCCTTAATAAAGAGAAAAAATCAATCATAATCTCTCCAGATATGTCAGATTTTAAAGATTTTCTCTATTCAATTAGCGAATAAATTTTAAATCATCAAGAATTTACACTTTTTTAACTATTATTAATTAAGAATTTTTACTAATTTTAACATAATCTTACAGTTCTTAACCAATAATAACTAGCTATGAAAACTTTAAAAAAAGCCCTAAATATGGGAGTACTCTTAACTATATTGTCTTTTATCTTAACAATAAGTAGTTGCGATAAAGTTAAAGAGATGCTCACAGTCTCCATTACTACCTCAATTGAAGGTAATATTCCACTCCAAGTTGGAACTACAACTCAAGGTTCAGTAGAATCTAGATTACCTGCTACAAAAGCATCTATGAGCTACAATGTAAACCATAATATATCAATAGCAGATAACCCAGATTTAAAGCCCTATCTTTCAAAAATAAAAGAGATTGATATTAAATCTATTAAAGTAGAATTTACTGGGCTAAAAGCAGGAGAAACTATTAATTTTATTACTATTAGCGTTACAGGAGTTGGAGAACTTGCATCAATAACCAATGTAACTAGCACTAACAACATTTTCTCACCCACTATTTCAAGCAGCTTGTTAAGTTCTGTATCAAAAGATCTACTTAACAATAAAAAAATTACAGTAAATATAAAAGGTGAAACTAATGGCCCACTAGGATGCTTTGTTAACTTAAAAATGGATAGTAAAGTAAAAGCACAAGCACTAGACTAGACCTGAAACCTTA
>Ga0265293_10013586_pt1 | contig 10535 bp, 11 predicted proteins | sample Munlanlewell138R_FD_192505 | JGI IMG/M metagenome (GOLD analysis project Ga0265293, IMG submission 192505) | Leachate microbial communities from a municipal landfill in Southern Ontario, Canada - Leachate well 138R | ecosystem: Engineered > Solid waste > Landfill > Unclassified | place: Canada... | reverse complement strand
TGCTGATCATCTGGAACAGCGTCCACTATGGAGTAGGCCTTATCATCATCATTCCAATCAAAAACATCAGGGCACATTGAAATGCACAAGCCACAACTGATACATAGATCAGGATCAACCCAAACTTTCATTCAATCCCTCCTAATCTTGAGTTGAAAAACAGGAGTAGTATGCCACTGCATTAAATACCTATTCACTGTAAACCACCGCTAGTCAGGAGAAAAAATCGTAAATAATTTGCTTGACTTGTAACTAATTCGGTATTAAAATAAGGAAAAACCTCTTTTTTACGAAAGCAATGACCGGGATAAGTAGCTATTATCGGATGGTCAAGAGAGACGACGGTTGGTGCAAGTCGTACCGGAGATAATGGTGAAATACCCCCGAGAGTGCAGCCCGAAAGGTTACTGAGTAGGCGCTGACGGCTCTCCCCCGTTACCGGGAGACGAGTATGAACACGTACTCGGCACAAGGTGGGCTGTTGATGCAGCCAACAAGGGTGGTACCGCGAAGGACCGGCTTCGTCCCTTATGACGAGGCCGGTCTTTGATTTTCAGGAGGGGATGAACGTGGTAGTAATTATGAACTCCGGTGCTGCCAAAGAGAATATTCTGCAGGTTCAAAATTGGCTGGAGACAATGGGTTTTGGTATCCATTGCTCCCAAGGGGTCGAACGTACCATCATCGGAGCTATTGGGGGCGACAAATCAAAGGTCGACATCGAACAGTTGCTATCGCTGCCGGGGGTCGAACGAGTTGTCCATGTCGTAGAACCGTATAAACTAGTTAGCCGTAGCTTTCACCCGGAGTCTTCAGTGGTTAAAGTCGGTGGGGTGCCAATCGGCCTGAACAATGTCGTTGTTGCCGCCGGCCCCTGTGCAATCGAAGATTACCCGACCTTAGTGCAAATCGCGGAAGCCGTTAAAGCTGCAGGAGCTCGATTATTACGCGGTGGCAGTTATAAACCCCGTACATCACCATACAGCTTTCAGGGGCATGGGGCTGAGGGATTAGAAATGCTTAAATCCGCCGGTCGGGCCGTAGGACTGCCGGTGGTTACCGAAGTCATGGATCCACGTGATGTGGAGGTCGTTGCGGAGCACGCCGATATGCTGCAAATCGGCGCCCGGAATGCCCAAAACTATTCACTGCTCAAAGAAGTTGGCCAAACCGATCTCCCGGTTTTACTCAAGCGTGGGATGCATTGCACTATTGAAGATTGGCTGCTCGCCGCGGAATACATCGCAGTTCAGGGAAACACCCAGATAGTCCTGGTCGAACGGGGCATTCGTTCCTTTGAATCTTATACCCGCAACACCCTCGACCTGTCTGCGGTTCCGGTCGTACACAAATTGAGTCACTTACCAGTAGGGGTTGATCCAAGTCACGCTACCGGAATGTCGGAGCTAGTTCCCGCGATGGCTAAGTCCGCCGTAGCGGCGGGGGCAGACCTCTTAATGATCGAAGTTCACCATGATCCACCCAAGGCTTGGTGTGATGGGCGCCAATCACTTAACTGCGAGCAATTTTCCCAGCTGATGGCGGAGCTCACCCAGGTAGCGGCAGCCGTTGGTCGCAGCATGGAGGTTGTCAAAGATGAAGACGACAATCTCATTTAATAAGATTTTGATTATCGGGCTTGGCTTGATCGGGGGGTCGCTGGCTAGAGCCCTCAATAAATATACTGTAGGGTGCGAAATAATCGCTTATGACCACGATAGCGAACGGTTGAAACTCGCTCACAAGCAGGGCTATGTTCACCGCATTACCCACCAGCTGGGCGAGAGCGTTCCGGAAGCTGATTTAATTGTCTGGGCCTTGCCGGTACAGGCCATTTGCAGTGGTTTAGCCCAATACTCTTCCTGTTTTGGTAAAGACCAGATTGTAACCGATGTGGGTAGTGTTAAGCGGGCGATTTTGCAGTCTGCCACTACCCTTCCCTCAGGAACTGTATTTATCGGCGGTCACCCAATGGCTGGGAAAGAAAAGTCAGGCTTGGAAAAGTCGAACCCCAACCTTTTTGCCGGGAGACCGTGGGTGCTGGTGGACCCTGATGACAGCAACCAAGAATCAGTTAGTAAGCTGGCCCAGTTGATTACGGCCATCGGTGCCCAGCCGGTGCAAATGTCTGCCGCTGAACATGATAAGACAGTGGCCGTCTTGAGTCACCTCCCCCAATTGGTCTCCTCTTGCTTAATGAATACCGTTGGCGAGCTTGCTGACGACTTGTCGACCCATTATCTGCTGGCCGGCCGGGGTCTTCTCGACACCACCCGCATCGCTGGTAGCAACCCGGAAATGTGGCGGGATATTCTTTTAGCTAACGATGATCAATTGTTGCAGCTGCTTGATGCCTTCACGGCGCGCTTACAAGATATCCGCAACTCGCTCGTAGCACATGATTCCGAAGCTATTATCCGACAACTACAGCTAGCTCAGTCCAAAAAGCTACTAATGCGCTCAAAGTATTAGTAGCTTTCCTCAGCACAGCATCCCCAGCCATTCATAGAATAAAGCAGGCGCCAAAAATATTGCGGCTGCAAATGATTGGGGGATTCTGAGCCAAATGAAGCAAATTCAACAAATCAAAAGGGTATTTCCCGGCGGAAATACCTCCAAAGGTTTCTATTCCTTTTATGACTACATTATTGAAGGCGATGCCGAGCACATCTATGTCATTAAAGGTGGCCCGGGCGTAGGCAAATCAACCTTCATGCGAACTATCGCCCAAGAGCTTCTCGATCGGGGGTATAAGGTAGAATATCACCACTGTTCATCCGATATCGACTCATTGGATGGTGTTGTCTTTCCTGAATTGCGAGTTGCGTTAATAGATGGTACGGCTCCGCATCTTGTCGATCCGAAAGCCCCTGGTTGTGTTGATGAAATTCTTTACCTTGGCGATTATTGGGATGAAAAAAAATTGCGGGAAACCCGGGCAGATATTTTGCGCCTCAACGCCAAAATCTCAGAATTTTTCCAGCGAGCCTACCGCTATCTGGCGGCGGCAGAATCTGTTTATCAGGATTGGGAGGCGACGATCGGCAAAAGAATGTGCTCCGGTTATATCAACCAGCAAGCTGCGGAACTCATCACGAAGATTTTTGCTGATCGCCCGGTAACTGCGGTTGAGGGGAGGATCCGTCGTTTGTTTGCCTCGGCCATTACACCCGATGGAATGATCAATCACTTGGAAACCCTAATCGATCCGATGCCCTTGAAAATCGTGTTGCAAGGCTTGCCGGGAACAGGCCGCTCTAAATTGCTAAATCTTTTAGCCGAAGCGGCAATACAACGTGGTTTCAACTTAGAGATGTTTCATTGCGCCCTAAACCCCGACCGGGTTGAACATTTAGTAATTCCTGATCTCGGGGTGGCGATAACCACCTCGGAAGAACCACATGCATACAAGGGCCACAAATCGGATCTATGGGTCAACCTCGATTCCGGGTTGACTAAAAACGAGTCCCCTGACGATGCCGAAGTATTAGCCACCGTGCAAAAATACTACTGGGAACTGCTCGGAGTTGCGATTTCATACATTCGCAAGGCCAAAGAGACCCATGATGCAATGGAGAAGTTGTATATACCGACTATGGACTTTAAAGCCATTGCAGCCCTACGCCAAAAAATCTTAACCAAGATCCTAGCGTCATCAACATGCTAATGATTTAGGGCCAGGTAAAACCTGGCCCACCACTTAGTCTAGATCTTCTTCACCTTGGATATATGGACAACTGGAGTTGATCAGATTCCATGAAAGGGTTGCCAAACCGATGGCTAAATCCTCATTGCGGATGGAAATGTTTTCAGGTACTTTTAGGGTAATCGGTGCAAAGTTCCAAATAGCGCAGATACCAGCCTCAACCATGATATCGGCGACTTTTTGCGCTGTTGCAGCCGGCACGGTGATTATCCCGAGAGGGACCCGATTATGACGGATAAACTCTCCTAGCTGGGATATATTCATGATGGTCTGGCCGCCTAAGTCCAAACCGACCTTGGTCGGATCGCTGTCAAATAGGCCGACAATCTCCAGACCGAACTTGGCAAAACCGGTATAGCTGTAGATGGCCATCCCCAAGCGGCCGACACCAATTAGAACCGCCTGTTTCCGCTCGCCCAGCCCCAAAACATTCTGAAGCTCAGTCATCAACCCCTCAACCCGATAACCGATTCGTGGCTTCCCGAACTCCCCACAATAAGTCAGATCCTTGCGAATCTGCGCCGGATCCAAATCAAGGCGCTTACCCATTTCAACTGAAGAAATAATCTTTTCTCCGTTGTTATAGGCGGTTAGTAACAATCGATAATAAAGAAACAACCGTTCTAATGCCGGCTTCGGAATCTTTTTCAATTACCGTCTCCCCCCAACAGGAATCCCAATCGTTACTTCTTTTATTCATTGATAACTTGGTAAAATCCTGCAACTTTAAATTTATCCGAGCAACAATCTATCATCCGCCAAGCTCTCCCCGCGTAACCGACTGAACTCATTTAAGAGATCGGTGACGGACATATTGGCCCGCTTCTCTCCGCTAACATCAAAGATTATTTGCCCCTCGTGCATCATCACCGTGCGACTCCCTGTGTTTAAAGCGTGCTCCATGTTATGAGTGACCATCAATACAGTCAATCCCGCGCTTTTCACGATCCGCTCGGTTAACTCGGCAACTTGCTGCGCGGTCTTGGGATCGAGAGCCGCGGTATGTTCATCCAACAACAATAGTTTTGGATGGGAAATAGTCGCCATGAGCAGGGTAAGGCTTTGACGCTGCCCACCGGAGAGCAGTTTTACTTTGTCAGAGAGACGGTTTTCTAACCCCAGCCCCAAATCGGCCAACAGTTCGCGAAATCGCGATCTGGAGTTAACATTAACACCCCGCGAAAAACCCCGGGCCGCTCCACGTTTAGCGGCCATCGCCAAGTTTTCCTCAATCGACATCGAGCTAGCCGTTCCCATCATCGGATCTTGAAAGACCCTACCAATCAGGCTCGCCCGCTTATGCTCAGGCCAAGCTGTAATGTCCTGGCCGTCTACACAAATCTGCCCGCTGTCTACCGGAAAGACTCCGGCGATCGCATTTAACAAACTCGATTTGCCGGCGCCATTACTGCCGATAATGGTGACAAATTCGCCCGGCTCCAAGTGTAGATCGATGCCGCACAAAGCTGGGTTCGGTGATGGTGAATCAAGATTGAAGGTCTTACTAATTGCCGCTAGGCTTAACACCGTTAACCACCCCTTTCCCCAGTCTAGCCAGGAGTTTTGTCTGACGCCGTGACCGAGAGAGATTCGGTGTGGCCAGAGCAATGATAACTAGTAAAGCAGTAACCAACTTCAGGTCTGTAGGCGCAAAGCCGAGACGAAGTGCCAAAAAGATTGCCAACCGATATACCATCGATCCAACTATGACTGACAGGACTTGCGTCACTACACTCTTCGGGTGCAGCAAGACTTCCCCGATGATTACCGAAGCAAGCCCGGCGACTATCGTGCCGATACCCATCCCGACATCAGCAAAGCCCTGATACTGAGCTACCAAACCGCCGGAAAGGGCCACCAAGCCATTGGCCAAGGCCAGGCCCAGGACCTTCATCACATCGGTGTTTACCCCCAGACTCCTGATCATCTGGGGGTTATCACCGGTAGCCCTAAGGGCAAATCCCATCTCGGTATGTAAAAACCAATCCAGAACCAGTTTAACAACTAACACTAAGCCTACGAAAAAAAGTAATGCTAGATACTGCTGAGGAAGCCCGATTTCTTCTAGTGTCGTGAGAAAGGTAGGCTGCCTCAGTAAAGGAATATTTGCTCTGCCCATGATCCGAAGGTTTACGGAGTATAGGGCGGTCATGGTCAAAATACCAGCAAGCAAGCTGGAAATCTTGAGTTTGGTGTTGAGCAATCCGGTCAATAGTCCGCCGATTAGACCCGCTCCTAGCGAAAAGACCAGGGCTAGAAACGGATCGTAACCGGAAATGATCATTTTTGCGCACACCGCTGCACCTAAAGGGAAAGTTGCATCCACCGAAAGATCCGGAAAATTCAAAATCCGAAAGGTGATATACACTCCCAGAGCCATCAACGAGTAGACCAATCCTTGCTCCAACACACCGGCTACCACCGGAAAGGTCAACATCTACATTCACCTCAAAACTCTATTTGATTACTGAATCTGCTTGCTCAACTAAGGACTGTGGTAGATTGACGCCCTGTTCCTCAGCGGCTTTTAAATTAACCACCAAGCGCACATCGCGTTGGTATTCAATTGGCAACTCGTGCGGCCTAACTTCACCTTGCAATACTCGTATCGCGATTTCTCCAGTCTGGTAACCCAAACGGTAATAATCGATTCCGACCGTTGCCAACCCACCCCGCTCAACACTATTATCTTCCCCGGTAATTACGGGAAGATTATTGTCGGCAGCAACCTTAGCTACTGATTCAAAGGCAGATACAACAGTGTTATCAGTCGGCACATAAATCCCATCTACCCGGCCAACTAACGAAAGCGCGGCCTGATATACTTCGCTCGAATTGCTAACCGCTGCTTCTACTAGCGTTAAACCTAATTTTTTCGCCTCTTGCTTAGCCATCTCCACTTGTACCACGGAGTTGGTCTCTCCGGCATTGTATAAAACGCCTACTTTAGAAACCGGACGGTTAAGTTGTTTAAACAATGCCAACTGACGATCAACGGGGTTCAGATCCGAAGTTCCGCAGACATTAGTTCCAGACAAAGAGTTGGACCTAACCAGGCCGGCAGATTCCGGATCGGTAACCGCAGTAATTAAAATTGGAATGTCTTTAATCACATTTGCGGCAGCCTGCGCTGTAGGAGTGGCTACAGCCAAAACCAGATCGACCCGAGAGTTCGCAAACTTTTGTGCGATCATCAGCGCCGTGGACATATCACCTTGAGCGTTCTGCCGATCATACCTAACCTCTAGTCCAGCATCGGCGAGAGCCTGCATAAATCCGTCTACAGCATTATCTAAGGCCGGATGTTCCACTATCTGGGTAATTCCGATAGTATAAGTCTTCGCCTGTACCCCCAAAGCTGCACCCAACACAATCACAACCAAAAGCAACCCCAATAACAACCGTTTCAACTTACTCTCCTCCTCACTACTCACTACTTAGTTACTCAGCATTCCAAAGATACGCTTCCTTACTAGTCTTCATGATCATCGAAGTATCACTGGATTTAACCCCTGCTATTTCTCTGAGCCGTTTGGTCAAAAAGCGATATAAAGCTTCGTTTGAAGGCACAACAACTTCGATAATCAGATCATGCTCTCCGGCAGAAATGGCTACATAACGGACTTCGGGCAACTCCGCAAGTTCTCTCGCTACCTCATCTCCCTGCTCACCTTCAACATGAATCCCAACAATTGCCCTGGTACTCAAGCCCAATCCCTCAGGATCTAAAACCGCAACAACTTTAGCTATTCCCTTTTCAATCAGCCGAGCATAACGTTTACGGATCGTTCCTTCGGCAACTCCTGCAGCTGCCGCGATAGTAGTAAACGGTGTCCGACCATCCTCTTGGAGATATTTAAGGATTAGACGATCGAGTGAATCTAACTCCTGATAGTTCAAGTAAAACTCCCCCATTCCCGGCAGTTGCTATGATGTTCGCAACAAGATTTGAGTATAGTATACGATAATTGAACAGATGTCGCAATAAATATTTTATTATCGGAAACAAAAGTAAACCCCGATCGAAATCGGGGTTTTAATCACAGAAAGCCATCTCTTCGTCAGCCTAATTTCTAAAATGTCCTAGTATCCTTCTAACCACCAAAGGCACTCCACCAATTGAGAAAACGTATTTAACATTGATCATCTCTTTAAACACGGTGGCTGGTACACCTTTAAACCGGAATTTACCCATATCGGCAATTCCAGCAGCACCACCTAAAGAAGTAGCCGACCCGAGATAAACTTCTTTAAATGGTACTAATTCATTGCCATGTTCGAGGTTATAGATGTTCTTGGCACAAACGGCACCCATATCTATAGCATTATGTGCGTTTGGAGCCGCCGGCTTTCCGGTCTCCGGGTCAATGCAGTAGGCACAGTCTCCAGCTGCGAAAACATTCGGATATTGCTTAGTCCGGAGAAACTGATCGACTACGACTCTCCCTCTTCCGGCAGTTTCGAGGGCGGAATCCTCAAGAATCCGGTTGCCCCTGATTCCAGCCGACCAAACAACCGTCATGCTCGGAATAACTTCTCCGTCTTGTAAGAAGATCTGATTATCTTCAAATTTGGCTACCGGCCGACCGGTAATAATTTCGACACCTTTTTGTTCGAGCACGCTGCGAGCATGAGCAACCAACTCTGGATCTGCTTCATTGAGGATATTTGGCAGGGCTTCAATATTGATAATCCGGATCTGCTCCAGCGGCACATCATACTCTTTGGCCAGCTTCGGCTTGATTTCCCCCAGTTCTCCAGCAAACTCAATACCGGTCATGCCCCCACCGACAACAATGATGGTCCAGTAGGCCTGCCGAATCTCCGGAGGCTGCTGCTTGCCTTCGGCAAACATCTTTTCAATATGAGTCCGGATAAGACGCGCAGAATTGACGCTGCGTAGTGTAAGTTTATGGCCTTCTAATCCCGGAATATTAAAAAACTCCGGGTCAGCACCAAAACCCACGATAAGATAATCATAACTTTGTTCTTGGCCATCCTCGAAGATCAACAGATTATCCTCGGGCTTAATTTGGGTAATGGTCCCCTTAATGAAATCAACGCGATCTTCGTCGATCAAATCGGAGATCGGTATGCGCGCAAAATCAGCCGAACATGTCCCGGCAGCCGGCTTATGAATTTCGGTAATGAATTGGTGATAATTATGCTTATTTATTAATATCAACCGGTACTCCGAGTTTCGCCGAAATAACTTGGTTAAATCCTGCGCAGCTCGGATGCCAGCGTAACCTGCTCCTAAAATCACTATTTCTTTTTGCTCCATACGGCAGACCACCTCCCAATGGTGTCAACATGTCGGCAAAATCATTATTTGCCTACTATTTTCTTCTTATTATCCTACTATTTTCTTCTTATTATCCTACTATTTAGGTAGAACTTTCTCCTGCACTATTTGTATATTGTTTCACGACTTTTCGCTTATTTGCCCAAAAATACAGCAGCCCTTGTCAGGACTGCTTGACCCAGCTACATATAGAATAGAACCACTTTTATTTGGGGGCAATTAGGTCAGGAGCTCTGCCGATAGGCTCATCCGTGATGCCGTGGCCCCAAATTGACTCGAGAACTTCACCCTCAACCAGGAATTGAACCGCCTGAATTTGCGGGAACTCGGTCAGAGTATTTACCACCGAGAATGTTGTCAGCATCTCCCCGGCGGAGCCGCCCCAATGGTTAATCTGAATTTCTCGCGAGAAATCAACCCAGGCTACCCCGTCTTTAATCTCGATCCCCAATAACCTTGTTCCCTCAGGAATCGTCCGGGAAAGATTTTGGTCTTGCGGACCGTGAATAAGCCCTTCTATAGCTGCTATTATCGGGGATTCACCTTTATCTAATACAACCCGACGAAGCTCAGGGCGGAGGAATTCCGCGTTCTGATCGGAGAAATAGAGGGTCACCTGAACCGGCTCTGGGCGGCTGGTCACAAACCAAATCCCAATCGCCACTAGGACCAGAATGACCGGTAAGAGCCATCTTTTCATCCAGATCACCTCAGTTGCATATTTCTGTATTTCATTTGATAATCCCTCTTTGTCCCTAGTGCATACTAACCGTGTTTTTCTTCCAGACTTACTAGTGGAGGTGTCTAACATGGCGAAACGATCAACGCAAAAAAGAACCAGCGTTAAATGCAGCGTAGACAGTTGTTACTACTGGGGTTCAGGCAACGTCTGTGAGGCCAATGAGATCATGGTTAAAAACAATATCGACAGCCCAACTTTTGAAATTGGTACCATCGGTGAAATGGATGCCCGGACTTCTGAAGAGACTATGTGTGCCACCTATAAACCTAAATAGGAGTGTTTGAGGGGCAAAGTCGCAACTTTGCCCCTCAGGCTACTCTGCACAACGCGCTTGAAGTCTTTCCCAATTATGATTAACCTCTGCCTCCAGGTCGCTAAGGATCTCTTCGGAATCATCCCTCCCAAATAGATGTTTAAAACGGCTTTGTCTCTGCAACCACTCCCGGAAGGATTTCGCGACCCGCGGACGGTAAGTCAACCTCCATACCCCTTCATCCACCTCGTAAAGAGGCCAGAAATTGCATTCTACGGCATGCCTGGTAACTTCGACTGTTTCTTCAGGGGGGGTCGCCCAAATCAAGCGACAGGGCGCCATGACATTAAGAAAAGTTGGTCCTTCCTTGGACAAGGCTTTTTGCACCTTGGCGATCAGATCATTGTAGTGAGAAATTGCGGCCTGAGCTACGTACGGCAGGTTGTGCGCTGCCATAATAGCCGTGAGGTCCTTTCGGGCTTGTGGCTTCCCCGACAGGACATTGCCCGCTGGTGTAGTAGTGGTTGCC
>Ga0265293_10013585_pt1 | contig 10535 bp, 8 predicted proteins | sample Munlanlewell138R_FD_192505 | JGI IMG/M metagenome (GOLD analysis project Ga0265293, IMG submission 192505) | Leachate microbial communities from a municipal landfill in Southern Ontario, Canada - Leachate well 138R | ecosystem: Engineered > Solid waste > Landfill > Unclassified | place: Canada... | reverse complement strand
CATCGGCAGCGCAATGGGATCGACTGGCACGGGGCTTCTTCTGGACTGGATTTCGCCAGCTGCTGTCCCGACAAGCGTCGGCCTGGGCCTGCTTGCGTTCACGATACTGGTCCTGTTCAAGCGCCCATGATGTGCCGACCGAGCATTTCGGCACCATGAGCATCGCCGGCAGCTCCTATCTCGAAGGCGCCCGCCGCCTCGAAACCCCCGACATCTCCCCGCAGATCGTCTATCTCGAATGCGCCCAGACAATCCGCGAGTGCACGGGGGAGCGGGTGGCAGAGCGGGTTTCGTGAGCGTTCGAGCCTGTGGCGATCCTCTGGATATCGTTTGCCGCCTCTTGCGAAGCGATGTTGCCGCCGACATCTGAAACGCATTGTCCCTGAGGCCCCCTATGGCAGAAAGCGATCCAATCATGGACATTGTCTCATAGGGTGGTTAGGCTCAAAAGCTGCCGTTCGATTTGGAGTTCATGAATCTGGATTTTGGACGGCATTGATGGGAGGGTCTGGTGAACGCTTTTCCCCAAGGCACTGTCCATGAAGCTGGCGAAGATCTTGAAGCGGCTGTGCGATCGAATCCGAAAGTGTTCGCTCTGTGGGAAAGCCTGACGCCACTCGGTCGAAATGAGTTCATTTGCTGGATTGATGACGCGAAGCAGTCGACGACCCGGCGACGTCGGATTGAGCGAACCTGTGACGAGGTGCTGGAGGGAAAGAAGCGACCCTGCTGCTGGGCCGGCTGCATTCATCGGACCGATAAGGCGCCAAGCCGATGGCAACAGGCAGTGCTGATTGACCGGAAGAGAAAGGACGGCTCGTAATATGGGTTGCGGACGAGTGTCTCTGTTTCGCCGTTTTAGGTAACCTGCCGGTCTGCAATCCACCCCGTTGCATTCACCCGCTTTAGCCTGAGTGTTGTGCGCACGGCGCGGGGATAACCCCGTATGCTTGGCTTCGATCTGGCCGCCCGCGACCGATCCGAAATACCCTCCCCGATACAACTTCTCCCCTTCCCCATTGTGCACAAACGCTGCTCCCTGCGATTCCACGCTTGCGCTCGCCAATATGTATGATACGCTACAATACATATTGAACTTCATCCGGTCGGGCATTGCCCGGGGCCGGGCCTGACAGCCGGGGGAGGCTTCGGGGGAAGGCGGAGGAATGCATGATCGGTGAACGCCTGCCGGAAAGACTGTCGCCGCTGGCCACGCGGTTCGGCCTGCGGCCGTGGTATGGCGACATCCATAATCATTGCGGCATTTCCTACGGTCATGGCTCGCTGGAAGAGGCGCTGCGCCGAGCGCGCCGGCAGCTCGATTTCGTTTCCGTCACTGGCCATGCCTACTGGCCCGATATGCCGGTCGACGATCCGCGCGTCGCCCATATCGTCGATTTCCACGTCAAAGGGTTCGCGAAGCTGCAAACCTTGTGGGCCGGCCACTTCGACCAGCTCGCGGCGGCCGACGAGCCGGGCGTATTCACCGTATTTCCCGGCTACGAGATACATTCCTTCGCCCATGGCGATTACACCATCGTCTATCGCGACATTGCCGGCCAGCCCCTGATCGAGGCCGAAACGCCGGTGGAGCTGCATGCAAAGCTGCGCGCCGAGGTTGGCGACGGAGCTTTCGCGTTCCCGCATCACATCGGCTATCGGCTCGGCGCACGCGGCGTGAACTGGGATACGGTGGTGCCGGACCTGTCGCCGGTCATGGAGATCGTCTCCATGCATGGCTGCTCCGAAACCTCGATGATGGACCGCCCGTTCCTGCATTCCATGGGCCCGAGTGACGGCTTCTCGACCGCGCGCCACGGCCTGTCGCGCGGCCATCGCTTCGGTTTCCTGGGCAATACCGATCATCATAGCGGCTATCCGGGTTCCTACGGCCATGGCCGCTCGGCGGTCTATGCAGCGCAAAACTCCCATGAAAGCCTGTGGGAAGGCATTCACCAGCGGCGCACCAACGCGCTGACCGGCGATTGCAGCCATCTGTTCTTCGCCATCGGCGATACGGTGCAGGGCGGGCAGATCGCCGCCGGTGGGCCGGCGGAGCTGGAGCTGGAAGCCGTCGGCGGCAGTTTTATCGACAGCATCGATATTATCCGCAATGGCGATCTGGTCTCGCGCATCACGCCCGAGCTTTCTCCCTCCCCTATCGAGGCCCCTTCCCTGGCCATCACGGGTGACGACATGGAAACGCTGCTGGTTCTGGAGCTTGGCTGGGGCGCGCGCGGTTCCTTCCATGACTGGACCGGCACGCTGGAGCTGAGCGGCGGCGAGATCCTGTCGGTCGAGCCGCGGCTGCGCGGTTCGGAAGTGGTGTCGCCGCTGGAAGGCGACGGCGACGAAGAGGACCGCACCCACATCGGGCTGGAGGGCAACCGCATCTCGTTTTCGCTGCGCTCCATGGGCAATCCCAACAATTTCACCTCCGCCACGCAGGCGATCGCCGCGCGCATCCGCATCCGGCCGGAGGCGAAGGTGCGGCTCACGCTTGACGGTCAGGTTTTTGAAGCGAGCGCGGAGCGTCTTTTGCAGGGCGCGCTGTCGGGAAATCTGGGGCCGATCGACAGCCCCGCCTTCCGGCTGCACCCGCTTCCGCGCCCGCATCAGTGGCAGTGGCGCGGCACGGTCGGCATCGAGCCGCTCAGGCGCGGCGAATGGATTTATGCCCGCATGCGGCAGGCAAACGGACAGTGGAACTGGGCAAGCCCTATTTTCTGCGAATGAGGGCGATAGAGGCAAAGACATCCAATAAAGAGAGGTCAGCCAGATCGCCCTTTGCATGACGACCCGGAAACCGGGTCATAAATTGGTGGCGCAAACCGGGAGTATTAAAGTGACCACGAACATCCGCATTCCAAGACGTACCTTGCTCAAGGGAATAGGCGCGGCCGGCCTCGGCAGCGTTCTGGCCCCGCTGTCGTCACGCCCGCTCTATGCCGCGAGCGTGGCGCCGATCACTATCGTCATCAACCAGTCGCCGTGGTTCGATTCGTTCCGCAAGACGGTCGAGGCCTATGAGGCCGAAACCGGCAACAAGGTGGAACTGGACGTCAATCCCTTCGCCGGTTCGCTGGAGAAGCAGCGCAATTCCGTGCGCGCCAGCCAGGGCCAGTACGACATTCTGATCATGAATTCGGGCTGGTTCACGGAAATGTATGGCGGCGGCTTTGTCGACTCCATCACCGACATCGATCCGGGCTTCCAGCTCGATCCCGATCTCTACACGCTCAACGACACCATCTATTACAACGCCGAGAAGAAATCGCTGACCAGCGACGGCAAGCTGATGTCGATCCCGGTCTCGCCGCTGATCCCGATGCTCTATTATCGCGGCGACCTCTACAAGGAGGCCGGCCTCGAAGTGCCGAAGACCTTCGACGCGCTGGAAGCCAACGCCAAGAAGCTGCACAATCCGCCGTCCATGTATGGCATTGTCCAGCGCGGCGCGCGCGGCCCGGCAACCGTGTCCTACGATTTCTATCCCTATCTCTACGGCTTCGGCGGCACCATTTTCCGCAACCAGTCGGAGGGCGACTTCACCGTCACGCTGAACTCGGAGGAAGGCCGCACGGCGCTGGATTACTATATCCGCCTCGCGAAGGAAGCCGGCCATCCCAAGACCGCCGCCAACGATCAGGCCAACGTCATCCAGGCCATGGTCACCGGTACGGCTGGCCATGTGATGATGGTGATCTCGGCCGCCTCGCAGATGGACGATCCCGACAAGTCGGCCGTGGTCGACAAGGTCGAATATGCCGTGCCGCCCTCGGCGCCCGGCCTGCCCACGGCGCCCGCGCTCGGCCACTGGCTGGCCGGCATTTCGCGCAACGTTCCCGACGACCGCAAGCGCGCCGCCGTCGAGTTCCTGCGCTGGTTCCAGACCAAGGCAGCCCAGCTTGAAACCGCCAAGGCCGGCGGCATTCCCGTCAACGCTGCCGTCTACAAGGAGCCGATCGCCGAGGAGCGGCGGTATCGCTGGATGAAGCCGCTTGCCGAGGCCCTGCCGCATGCGGTCAACTCCTACCAGTTCCCGCAGGCCAGTGAGGTGATCGCGGTTCTGGAGCTTGGCCTCAACCGCGCGGTCGCGGGTGAGATCGGCAGCGTCGAGGCGCTCAACGGCATGGCGGGCGAGATCGAGAAGATCATGGCCGGCTACAATTACCGCACCGGGCAGATCAGGCCGCTGTAAGATCATTGCGCAGGCGGCGGGCCCGATACCGGCCCGTCGTCTGCGTATCCAGACGATGAGCAGGATCGCGACCCGCTGCGGCGGGGAAGCGACCCAAACCCGGAGGTACCACCGGTGACGACGAGCCAAGCGACCGCGCAGCGGCCGAGCCCGGCCAACGCCGCCCCCGCTCCTGCAGGCACCGGCGCCGTTGCGCAGGGTGATCAGCGCCTGTGGCGCTGGATTTCGTTCACGCCTGCCCTGGCCATGATGCTGGCGCTCAGCGTTTTGCCCATCGTCAACCTGGTGATCACGTCCTTTCAGGACATTTCATGGGCTGACGGGCAGGCGACGCGCAGCTTTGCCGGCCTTGCCCATTACAAGGCGCTGTTCTCCGACAATCTGTTCGCGGCGGGTCTGCGCAACACCGTCATCTTCGCGCTGGCCGCCGTGGCCGGGCAGATGGTGCTGGCCTTCGCCATGGCGCTGATGGTCTCGCGCATCGTGCGCGGCCGGGTGCTCTACCGGGCGATCTTCATCCTGCCGCTGCTCATTCCCGGCATCGTCATCGGCGCCATCTGGAAGCTGATGCTGAATTTCGATTTCGGCCTCGTCAACAAGCTGCTTGGCCTGTTCGGCTTCATGCCGCATGACTGGCTGGGCAGCCCCGAGACGGCGCTGTTCTCCGTCATCGTGGTCGACATCTGGCACTGGACCCCGTTCTGCTTCCTGCTGTTCCTCGCGGGACTTGAATCCCTGCCGCAGGACGTGTTCGAGGCCTCCAGGATGGATGGCGCCAGCGCCTGGCAGGAGCTGGTCCACATCACCCTGCCGCTGATGGTGCCGACCATCATCGTCACCTTCGCCTTCCGCCTGATCGTCGCCTTCAAGGTGTTCGACGAGGTCTATCTGCTCACCGGCGGCGGTCCCGGCACCTCCACGGAAGTGCTGAGCTTCACGCTCTACCAGCGCTTCTTCACCGAAGACAAGGCAGGCTATGGCTCGGCCATGTCGGTGGCCATCATCTTCATCGTCTCGATCCTGCTGGTGATCGCGATTTCGGCTCGTCGCGGCGCGGGAAGACAGTCATGAGACGCCCTTTCTCTTCCTCGCTCATGCTGCATCTGGCGCTTGTGCTGTGCGCGCTGGTCGTCATCGCGCCCATCGTGTGGACGGTGGGTGCCGGCTTCCGCACCCAGATTTCGCTGCTCATGGGCCACATGACTTTCACGCCGATCTGGAACAATTTCAACGAGGTGCTGTGGTCGAAGACCTCGGATTTCCTGCTCAACTATCGCAACTCCATCATCGTCGGCGTACTCAGCACCCTGTTGTGCGTGGTGGTGGCGACGCTCGCCGCCTTCTCGCTGAACCGGCTGAAATGGCCGGGCTGGGTGGTGCACATCTTCCTTGCCTGGACGATGATCTTCCACATGATCCCGCCGGTGGCGCTGGCCAGCGCCTGGTTCACCATGGCGCGCGCCGTGGGGCTGGAAAACACCTTCTCCGGCCTCATCCTCGCCCATGCCACGCTCAACCTGCCGATCGCCATCTGGCTGATGGCGGTGTTCATCCGCGAGGTGCCGAAGGAGCTTGAGGAAGCAGCGGTGATGGACGGAGCTTCCACGCCGCGCGTCCTGTGGCATGTGGTGCTGCCGCTGATCACGCCCGGCCTTGCCGCCACCTCGATCCTCACCTTCATCTCGTCGTGGAACGAGTTCGCCGTGGCGCTCACCATGACCATGAAGCAGACGGCGACGGTGCCGGTCGCCATCGCCAAGTTCGCCCAGGATTATGAAATCCAGTACACGCAGATGGCGGCAAGCGCTGCCCTTGCCATGCTGCCTGCCCTTGTCGTGCTGCTGATCGCCCAGCGCTATATCGTGCGTGGCCTGACGCAGGGCGCGGTGAAATAGGAAAGCTGCCATGAAGGCCGTCTTCGTCCTGCTCGATTCGCTGAACCGCCACATGCTGGGCGCCTATGGCGGCACCCGCGTTCCGACGCCGAATTTCGACCGGCTGGCGGCGCGCTCCACGACCTTCGACCGGCATTATGTCGGCTCCCTGCCCTGCATGCCGGCACGGCGGGACATGCTGACCGGGCGCCTGACCTTCCTGCACCGCAGCTGGGGGCCGCTGGAGCCGTTCGACAACGCCTTTCCCGAGATACTGAGCCGGCAGAAGAAAACCTACAGCCATCTGATCACCGACCATTTCCACTACTGGGAAGATGGCGGCGCGACCTATCACAACCGCTACGATTCCTACGAATTCGTGCGCGGGCAGGAAGGCGACCGCTGGAAGGCGATGGTCCAGCCGCACTGGGAGCGGCTGCGCGAGACCTATCACGCGCGCCAGTTCAGCGAGGAACCACGCTCCTACTATCGCCAGAACATGGTCAACCGCGAGTTCATCCGCGAGGAAAAGGATTTCCCCTCGGTGCGCTGCTTCGCGGAAGGCTTCGAGTTCCTCGACCGCAACCGCGATGCCGACAACTGGTTCCTCCAGATCGAGACCTTCGATCCGCACGAGCCCTTCACCGCGCCGGAACGCTTCAAGGCCCCGTTCGACACCGGCTGGAAAGGCCCGGTCCGCGACTGGCCGCGCTATGGCCGCGTCGATGAGCTGCCGGAGGAATGCGAGGAACTGCGCGCCAATTATTACGCCGTGGTTTCCATGTGCGATCATCTGCTCGGTCAGCTGCTCGACTATTTCGACGAGCACGATCTGTGGAAGGATACAGCACTCGTCGTCACCTCCGACCACGGCTTCCTGCTCGGCGAGCATGATTTCTGGGCCAAGAACCGCATGAACCTCTATGAGGAGGTCGCGCATATCCCGCTGTTCCTGCACGACCCGCGCCACCCCGAGCGCGCCGGCACGCGCTCAGGCGCGCTCACCCAGTCGATCGACATCGCCGCCACCTTCCTCGACCTGTTCGGGGCCGAGCCGCCGCCGGAAAACGAAGGCTTTTCGCTGTCCGGCATGGCCGATGGCACCGAGCGGCGCAAGGGCGCGCTGTTCGGCTATTTCGGCGGCGCGGTGAACGTCACGGATGGCCAGCACACCTATCACCGCTTTCCCGAGGACCTGTCGAAGCAGGCGCTCTACCAGTACACGCTGGTGCCGACGCACATCTTCTCGCCGTTCACGCCGGCCGAGCTGGCCGACATCGAGCTGTCGCCGCCGCTGTCCTTCACCAAGGGCGCATCGCTGCTGAAAGTGCCGGTCATCGACCGCTCGCCCATGTACAACAATTACGGGCCGGGCAGCCTGCTGGAATCGGAAACGCGGCTCTACGATCTCGCCACCGATCCGGGGCAGGATGCGCCGCTGGACGATCCGAAGCTGGAAACGGCGATGACGGAACTGATGAGCGGGCTGATGCAGGCCAATGGCGCGCCGCCCGAAGCCTTCACCCGGCTCGGCCTCGACATACCGGCGGGTGTGACATGACCGGCCGGGACGGCAAATTCGGCGACGCGGCCTCCCTGCGCAGCCTGACTGCGGATCTGTCGCAGATCGCCTCCGTGCGCCGCATCGTGCTCGACGACGGGCCGGGGCGCGGCGGGCGCATGCTGGCCTTCTCCACCGGCGGCGGGCTCGATTTCTGGGTGGCGGCGGACCGCTCGCTCGACATCGCCACGCTGTCCTTCCGCGGCGTCCAGCTCGGCTGGCAAAGCCCGGCCGGCTTCGGCCCGCCATCCGGACCGGAAGCCGATGGCGGCCGCGGGTTCGATCGTGCCTTCGGCGGTTTTCTCGTCACCTGCGGGCTGGAGCACATCCGCCAGCCGGCCAACGGAAACCCGCTGCATGGGCGCCTGCCCTATTCGCCGGCGCGCCTCACCGCCTATGGCGAGGACTGGGAGGCGGACGAGCCGGTGCTGTTCTGCGAGGGCGAGGTGGTGCAGTGGCGCAATGGCGCGGACGCCTATCGCCTGAAGCGCCGCATCGAAGCGCCGATCGGCGGCGCAAAGCTGCGCATCATCGACCGCATCGAAAATATCGGCCCCCGGCCGCTGCCGCTTTATCTGCTCTATCATTTCAATCTGGGCTATCCGGCCGTCGCGCCGGGAACCGTGGTTACGCTGGATGGCGAGCGCCTGATCGGGCCGCTGGCCATGCCGGAGGAAGGCCCGGTTCCTGCCAGCCTGCACCCTCTTCGCGGCGCGGGGCATGCCGTGTGCAGCGTCGATGCCGGCGCGGGCAGCCCGCAGCTGCGCTTTGGCTGGGATGCCGCCCGCCTGCCCTGCCTGCAATTGTGGCGCAACCTGATGCCGCGCAGCGGCGTGCTGTCGGTGGAGCCCTGCAATATGGGGCGCAACGAGGATGGCTCGAATGCCGATGCGCCGCTGCTGGCGCCCGGTGAAACGTCTGCTTTTTCCGTGTCGGTCGAAGTTGGAACGGCTGGCGCGACATGAACAGGGAAAACGATCATGGCTGAGGTCAATCTGCGCGACGTGCGCAAAGCCTACGGTACGGTGCAGGTGCTGCGCGGCATCGATGTCGATGTCGCCGATGGCGAGTTCGTGGCGCTTGTCGGCCCGTCGGGCTGCGGCAAGTCCACGCTTCTGCGCATGATCGCCGGGCTGGAGGATATCGCGCAGGGCGAGATCCGCATCGATGACCGGCTGGTCAACAACGTGCCGCCCAAGCAGCGCGACGTGGCCATGGTGTTCCAGAACTATGCGCTCTATCCGCACATGACGGTGGCCCGCAACATGGGCTTTTCGCTGAAGCTGGCCGGCAGGCTGCAGAAGGAGATCGACGAGCGCGTGGCGGCGGCAGCCGCGATCCTCGACCTGTCGGCCCTGCTCGACCGCTATCCGCGCCAGCTCTCCGGCGGCCAGCGCCAGCGCGTGGCCATGGGCCGCGCCATCGTGCGCGACCCGCAGGTGTTCCTGTTCGACGAGCCGCTTTCCAATCTCGACGCCAAGCTCCGGGTGCAGATGCGCGCAGAGATCAAGGCGCTGCACCAGCGCCTGCGCACCACCACGGTCTATGTGACGCACGATCAGGTCGAGGCCATGACCATGGCTGACAAGATCGTCGTGATGCGCGACGGGCATGTCGAGCAGATCGGCGCCCCGCTCGATCTCTACGACCATCCGCAGAACATGTTCGTCGCCGGCTTCATCGGCTCGCCGGCCATGAACTTCATCAAGGGCTGGATCGAGGACGGCCAGTTTCACGGCCCCGGCAACATCATTGCGCCGGCTAAGGATGCCGGTGTCGACACCATGCTGGATGGCGTGGTGCTGGGCATCCGCCCCGAGCACCTGCTGCTCGATCCGGCCGGTGTCGAGGCCACCGTCACCGTGGTCGAGCAGACCGGATCGGAAACCTATCTGCTCCTCGATATCGATGGCCAGCGCATCAACTATCTCGGCCGCGAGCGCGTCGCCATCGGCCCCGGCGACAAGGTGCACATCAGGCCCGATCCCGCCCGGCTGCATTTCTTCGACGAGAAGACGGGCCAGCGGCTCGGCGCGCCGGCGTCCTCCGGCCTGCCCTCCGCTTCCCTCCCCTCCCCTGGCCTCCCCTCCCCCGAAAAACCGGGCACCGGGCGCGGCAGTTCTCCGCATGGGCGCAAGGCCGGACAGGAACCCGGCGCGCGCGCCCGGGCGGGGCTCGGCAGTGCGGCGGCGCGCGTGCTTTCGCTGGTCGGCATCCGCGCCGATGGCTACCGCCCCGAACTGCACTACATGCGCGGCAGCGGCCCGGCTTCCACCCGCGTCCGGGGCGGCGGCGAACCGCGCTGACCGCCTTCCGCACCTGCATCGCCGCCCGCATATGAGAGTGACATGACCACGCGACCCAATATCCTTTTCATCATGTCGGACGATCACGCCGCGCGCGCGATCTCCTGCTATGGGTCCGGGCTCAACAACACGCCCAATATCGACCGCATCGCCCGCGACGGCATGCGGCTCGACCGCTGCTACGTCACCAATTCGATCTGCACGCCGAGCCGCGCCTCGATCCTGACCGGCACCTACAACCATGTGAACCGCGTCACCACGCTCGACACCCATATCGACAACCGCCTGCCGCATGTCGCAAAACATCTGCGCCAGGCCGGTTACCAGACCGGCATGTTCGGCAAGTGGCATCTCGGCGAAGGCAGGGCGCACCAGCCGACCGGCTTCGACGAATGGTCGGTGTTTCCGGGACAAGGCGAATATTTCGATCCGGTGATGATCGGCCCCAATGGCGCGGAAACGGTGCCGGGCTATGCCAGCGATGTGCTGACCGACAAATGCCTCGATTTTCTGGAGCGGCGCGACCCTGAGCGGCCGTTCTTCATGATGTGCCATCACAAGGCCCCTCACCGCCCCTTCGAGCCATTTGTCGG
>Ga0265293_10013584_pt1 | contig 10535 bp, 13 predicted proteins | sample Munlanlewell138R_FD_192505 | JGI IMG/M metagenome (GOLD analysis project Ga0265293, IMG submission 192505) | Leachate microbial communities from a municipal landfill in Southern Ontario, Canada - Leachate well 138R | ecosystem: Engineered > Solid waste > Landfill > Unclassified | place: Canada... | reverse complement strand
TTGTCAGGTCTATTTCTATATATTTAAGCAATTTATTACTTTTTTGATGAAATTTAACAAAACTAAATGGCTTTTAAAGCAGATAGCACGGTAAATGTTAGCTTTTTAATATTTTGCAAGAGCCTCAATAAGAGGAGAAATTAACATATTTTCAGGCTAACGGAAAGTGATGTTGACCAAAGCAGGCATACTATTTATTATCATTCTCTAACGCTCCGATAGCTCAGCAGGATAGAGCACTTCCCTCCTAAGGAAGGGGTCACGCGTTCGAATCGCGTTCGGAGTAAGTCAGAGCCTCAACCTTTAAAGGATGAGGCTCCTACTTTTTATAGAATCTCCAATAACTCTTTTATTGCCTCAGAAGGGAACTTCTCACTTTTATAACTCTCTAACAGAGAGGCCAAAAAGGCCTTTGTAGCTTTTGACTGTGGTAACATATAGGCGGCTTCTCTGGCACAATCTTCAGCTAAAACTCTGTTTGAATGGGCCATTGCTTTGGCTAAACTCCCTTCAAAGAGTCCTTTAACTACAACTTCCTGATTGACCTTGCTCTCTAAAAGTTCTTCCAGCATAGCTGTTACTTTTTCATCTTTAACAATTTTGTCGGCATAGTTGTCATAAACCAAATAAAGAGCCCCTGAAGGGCAGGCATCAACACACAAGCGACATCCATCAAGACACTTTTCAAAATCAATCTGCCCGGTTTCTGTGTTTGTGGCACCGGTAGGACAGACAAAAAGACAGATACAATCTTTTGTGCATAAAGCTAAATTACGAGCTGCGTGCATACTCTCATCCTCCTAAAATTTAATAAATCGGGAAGCCGGTGCTTTGCATATAGGGCAGAGAGTCGGTATTTGGGTACCTACCGCTATAAACCCACAAGCATCACAGACATAGAGAGAGTTGCCTTCAAGTAGCTTCTCTTTTTGTTTCTCGTACCTTGATAAAAGAGATTTCTGAATTGCGGTAACCTTTTTACCCCAAGTAACACATCTGAGTGCCCCCCGATCCCCAACTTCAGAAGCCAAAGACCCAATTTGTTCGTAATGGTGTTCAATATCTTCATTGATTGAGACATTTAAATCATCCATTGAGCCCTTTTTTGTTGTTTTAACTTCACCCTCAAAAAATTCAACAAGCTCCTTAAACAGAGAAAATTCCCGTTGACGGTGTTGTTTTTCACTGGCTTTAGCCAGATTGGAACATATAGCTGATAGAGCTTGGCTTGAGTAGCCATTTTTTCCCATTAAACTTCCCTCCTAGGCTGTTTTTTGTCTAAATTGATGATATCATCTGAGAGTGACGTTGTCACTAATTCTTTCGTTGACCTTCCCTTTGTAGATGGTTATCTTACAAGTGAAAGGTTTAAAAAAACAGGAGGTACGATATGGCTGTTACCCTTTATAGCACACCTAGTTGCGGATTCTGCCGTATGGCAAAAAGCTATTTACAAGAAAACAATATTCCATTTACAGAGTACAACGTGGCATCCAATTCTGAAAAAGCACAGGAGATGGTTAAAAAATCTGGCCAAATGGGAGTTCCTGTATTAGATATTAACGGCAAGATCATCGTTGGTTTTGACCGTGCTGCTATTGAAAAAGCTATTAAACAGTAGCTGTTAAGTTTCCGCGGAGGTCTCTTTAGCAGAGACCTCTGCCAATTAGATTGTTTAACTCTTGATTTACCCTCCCCTTTACTAATACATTAAATGTAATGAACTCAGAGCCTGACAGAAACAGGAATCTCTCTCTTTTACTAGGTCTTTGTACCGTTGTATTGTGGTCCAGTGGTTTTGTTTTTACCCGGATAGCAGTTAAAGAACTCTCGCCATATTCAGTCAGTCTAATCAGATATGGTTCTGCTGCTGCAGTTTTATTTCTGATTGCACTTTTTAAAAAAATCGGTTTGCCTAGAGTAAAAGATATCCCCCTTTTTTTTGCCATCGGGGCTACGGGGTTTGCCCTTTATCAGATACTTTTTAATTTTGCAATGATTACTATAAATTCAGCTGTCTCAAGTATAATCATGGCCACTGTTCCGGTAATTGCCGCTCTTTATGCTTCGGCGGTATTTAAAGAGAAGTTGGGAAAAATCGGGTGGTTTGCCGTAGCCGTTGAGTTTGGCGGAATCATCATCCTTGCAACATGGAAAAGAGAAGTCTCTATAGGTTTTGGTTTAGTTTTAATGGTAATTGCAGCCCTCTTTTTTGCTGTTTATAACATACTGCAAAGATTTTCCACAAAGGATTACACTCCTCTGCAATCAACAGCCTACAGTATGATAGCAGGTGCCCTGCTGTTGATAATTTTTATTCCCAGAACAATAAGAGAGGTTGCTGTGGCTCCTTTACAACCGCTGTTAGCCGCCCTCTTTATGGGTATTATTCCCAGCGCTATCGGTTTTTTGTTTTGGACAAAGGCTTTGTCAATTGCAACTCACATGAGTGATGTAACTAACTTTATGTTTGTTACCCCGATACTGGCTACCCTTTTGGAAATCCTTATTTTAAAAGAGTACCCGGATGTCGGCACAATTATTGGAGGAGTTGTTATTTTATTTGGTGTTTTAATTTTTAACAACCGTGTCAAAATTGGTACCTTAAAGAGAGGATGATTTCTGATGGATAAAAGCTTTGAGATTTACAGTTTACCCATAGGGCCCGTTTTAATTGCCCAGGAAGATGGCTTTATAACCGAAGTAGCTCCCTATAAAAATGAGATAAAAAGCAAAGGAGAAAAAAAAGAAACTGCCCTTACCAATAAAGCTTTCTCCCAGCTTAAAGAGTATTTTAACAAAGAACGCAAAATTTTTGATCTTCCCCTAAATCCGACCGGAACACAATTTCAAAAACAGGTTTGGCATGCTTTGTCTGAGATTCCTTATGGTGAAACCCGCTCTTACAAAGATATCGCAGTTGCTATCGGTAATCCAAAGGCATCCAGGGCTGTGGGAATGGCTAACAACCGTAACCCAATCTCTTTTATAATCCCTTGTCACCGAGTTATAGGTGCCGATGGTTCTCTGGTTGGTTACGGCGGAGGGCTCGATTTAAAAGTGAAGCTTCTTAAGCTAGAGGGCTCCCTTTAAGGATTGTAAGCGGCAAATCTCTTACCAAATTCTGTACAAGTTTGTTTTTCTTGCGTCGGTTCGTCTTGTATTGCAAGTCCTTTTTCAAACAAAACCAACCTTTTATCAACAACCCTTTGGTTCCATTTATCCATCCACTCCTGATTTCCCCAGCTGTAAGAGCCAAATAAGGCCACCACTTTTTTCCCAAGTTGAGCCTCCAGCTTTTCATAGTAAGGGAGAAACTCTATCTCCTCCAAATCCTCTTGAGCCGAAGCGGGACATCCAAAGGCAAACCTATCATAGCTTTCCAAGCATGTTGGGTCACACTGACTTATAGGAATCACATCAACCGTTGCACCGTTTGTTCTTGCTCCGTTGGCTATATAAGAGGCCATCAGTTCCGTGTTACCTGTCCCACTGTAGTATATAATTGCTATACGCATTTAAATCTCCTATCCAACAATTTCGTAATTCGACAGATAATAGTCAACCGAGAGCGTTTGTTGACGGTAACAGCTTTTATCCTATATAGTGAGATTATCTGGATTATTCTTTATTCAGAGTCATTGTTCTGTAGGCTGTGTTTTTCTGATCGGGGGAGAGGAAAGACACAGCCGTTTTTTAATCTTTGATGAAAGTTCCCTCATCCAATTCTCTGAATGCCTGAGCCAACTCTTCTCTTGTATTCATTACTATAGGGCCACCCCAAGAAATCGGTTCGCCTAAAGGCTTTCCCGCTATCAGTAAGAATCGAAGATTTTCATCCATTGCCGTAATTTGAATTTTGTCACCGTCGTTCAATAAAACTGCCCGGTGGGAAGGAATCACCGTTTTTGATTGGTCAAAGTAACCTGATCCGCTAAACAAATAACAAAACACAGTAGCCTCTGAATCAATTTCCAAGATCCAAACGGAATTACTTTTGAGCTCCACATCCAGATAGAGGGTTTTTACGTAATCACCCTCGATCGGGCCTTTTGTCTCTTTATAATTTCCGCTGACGACTCTTACTGTTACATTATCTTCTTTAACAACCGGAATAACAGAAACATCTATATCCCGATAAGCAGGCTTTGTCATCTTCTCTTTTTGAGGTAAATTAACCCAAAGCTGGGCTCCTAATATCTGAGGAACTGCCTGAGGCATCTCTTGATGGATGATTCCGCTACCGGCAGTCATCCACTGACAACAGTTATCTAAAATAGAACCTTTGTTACCCAGAGAGTCTTGATGCTCAATATCTCCTTTGATTAGATAGGTAACAGTCTCTATTCCTCTGTGGGGATGCCAAGGAAACCCTTTTATATAGTCTTCTGGATTTTTAGAGTCAAAAGCATCCAACAGGAGAAAAGGATCAAAATCTTTGACGTCGTTTCTTCCAAAAACCCGCACTAACTTTACGCCAGCTCCGTCATAAGCAACCTCTCCTCCGACAACTTTATTGATTTTTCTTATTTTCATTGTTTCGGAAACTCCTTTCAATTTGTTATTTGGTAAAATAAAGTATATAGTACAATCACAAAAAGTTCAGGAGGATTTTGAAATGGATGTAAAATTTTACCTCTGCAAAAAGTGTAAGAACGTTACAGAGTTAATTCATGACGGCGGCGGGCAGCTGGTTTGCTGTAGTGAGCCGATGGTTGAGCTTAAAGCCAACACCACCGATGCTGCCGGAGAAAAACACGTACCTGTTGCCGAAAAACAGGGAGATGCCGTATTAGTAAAAGTCGGATCGGTAGAACACCCAATGGAAGAGGCTCACTACATTATGTGGATTGCGGCAGTAACTGATAACGGTGTTTATCGGATAAATCTGAAACCCAATCAAAAACCGGAGGCCCTTTTTAAAAACCTTGAAGGAATAAAAGCTTACTACGAATATTGCAATCTCCACGGTTTGTGGAAAGCCAACGCTTAAATTAAATGCCGGGAAGCCGGCATTATTTTCTGTCTGAATATAGGAAACTTGACTAGAGTTTAATATCTCAATATTATTGCCACTATCAACAGTTGCTAGTGGCAACTATATTGAGGGATAGCGGTGTACAACCTTTGTAATTTGCGTAAATTGTTTGTCCATTTACGCCATTTTGAAGAAAAACTAAAAGAAGTCTCAGGCTTAACTCTCAACGAAGCTCTCTGCTTGTGTCAAATAGCAGATGCCGAAGCCGTTGTTTCAGAGTTGTGCACTGAATTGGAAATTTCGGCTTCAAGAGTCAGCCGCATTCTTAATTCCCTTGAAAATAAAAATTTTATAAAACGGTCAATTGCAAATAATGACCGCCGCACCATTTCCATTGAGATAACAAAGGAAGGACGGGACGCTGTTAAAAAGTTACATCTTTGTGACACTCCTCTTTCAAATGAATTAAAAATGGCAATCGGAGCAATGGCAGAAGGAGATAAGCAGTGAAAACTTACGTAATAGTTGGTGGTGTTGCCGGAGGTGCAGGTACTGCCGCACGACTCAGAAGATTGGATGAACAAGCCCGCATAATAATGTTTGAACGGGGAGAACATATAAGTTATGCCAACTGCGGACTCCCTTATTATGCCGGGGGAACTATCACCGAGCGCTCCCGCCTCTTTGTTATAACCGCCCAACGGTTTACCGATGTATTCGGAGTCGAAGTCAAAACTGAACATGAAGTTGTTTCAATTAATCGCGAAGAACAGTCAGTGAGAATCCGTGATTTAAAAACAAACAGAGAGTTTGACCAGTACTACGATACTTTGGTTTTAAGTCCCGGGGCTGAACCAATAAAACCAAAAATTCCAGGGATTGAAGATCCCGATATCTACACTGTCCGTTCTGTAACCGACATTGATGCAATAGTCAAAAAAATTGAGGATCATAATACAAGCAGAGCAGTTGTAGTCGGAGGAGGTTTTATCGGTCTTGAGATGGCCGAGAATTTAAAAGAGCGTCAATTGCAGGTTACTCTAGTTGAAGCTCAAAACCAGGTGATGAATGTTATCGATTACGATATGGCTGCTTTGGTTCAGCAACATTTAAGAGAAAAAGGAGTTCTCCTTTATCTGAATGATGCAGTTAAGAGCTTTGAACGAAAAAAAGGGGTCATTTTAGTCACTCTGACATCGGGAAGAGTGATTGAAACGGATCTGGTGATCCTTTCAATCGGGGTAAAACCCGATACCAAGTTAGCCCAACAGGCTGGTTTAAAATTGGGTTATAACGGATCCATCTCCGTTGACGATAATTTTACCACCAGTGACCCCAACATAAAAGCTGTGGGAGATGCCATTGAGTTTCCCTCCCCTTTCACCAAGAAACCTGTCCTGATTCCGTTGGCAGGGCCGGCTAACAAACAAGCCCGACTCTGTGCCGATTCGATAGTAAACGGAAAAGCCAGAGCCTACAGAGGAACCATCGCAACCAGCATTGCTAAAATATTCGATTTGGTTGCAGCTTCAACCGGTTTAACCGGTAAACAGTTAGAAAAGGCCGAAATTCCCTACGCAGAAGTTGTTACCCATGCAGGAAGCCATGCCGGCTACTACCCCAATGCCATGCAAATTGCAATAAAGATTCTATACGATCCAAAAAGCGGGCGCCTATACGGAGCCCAGGCTGTCGGTTATGACGGCATCGACAAAAGAATCGATGTTATGGCAGCGTTTATAAGCAAAGAGGGGACAATTGATGATTTAGCTGATTTTGAACAGGCTTACGCTCCCCCTTTCTCTAGTGCAAAAGACCCCATAAATATGCTCGGCTTTGTTGCCCAAAATAAAAGAGACGGGATAAGCAATATCATTCCTTACACATCTATCGAGAAATTCAGAAAAGAGGGAGCTCTTTTCTTGGATGTCAGAACCGAAGAGGAGTTTGATTTAGGACATATCGAAGGTTCAATAAACATTCCTCATACCGAAATAAGGACAAGGATCGGTGAGTTACCAACCGACAGAAAGATTGTGGTATGTTGCGCAATCGGCGTGAGGGGTTATCTATCTGAGCGAATGCTGCGCCAAAGGGGTTTTAAAGAAGTTTACAACTTAACCGGCGGTTACCGAACTTATCAAAACGTGACCAATGAATTGAAAGCCCTAGAAAACCCCGACAATGCCCAAATCTCTCTATTGGCTGTCCATGCCCAAGAAGAGGACGGAAGTCCGAGAACTCCCCAATCTGAGTCGATAAAATTAGTTGATGCCTGTGGGTTGCAATGCCCCGGTCCTATTTTGACTCTGAAGAGAAGCATGGATGAACTGCGCCCAGGCGATCTGTTGCGAGTATTAGCCACAGACCCGGGATTCCAGAAAGATGTCCAATCATGGAGCAGATTAACGGGGAATCGGCTTGTCTCACTTGAAATGAAAGAGGGAAAAATTGAGGCTGTTTTAGAGAAAAGATCTTCAGTTGAACCAACAGATTCAACTACCTCCAAATCAAAAACCGGCTCAACAATGATTGTCTTTTCAAACTCAATGGACAGAGTCTTGGCCGCTTTTGTTTTAGCCAACGGGGCTGCAGCAACAGGACATACAGTTACAATGTTCTTCACCTTCTGGGGATTGTCGGTTCTTAGGAAGAAAAACTCTGCCAAGGTAAAAAAAGATGTTATGGGAAAAATGTTTGGCTCTATGTTACCAAAGAGTATGGATAACCTCTCCCTTTCCCAAATCAACTTTGGCGGAATGGGACCTAAATTAATGAAAAAAAGAATGACACAGAAACAAGTTGACCAACTAAGGTCAATGTATACCCAAGCAAGGATGGCAGGGGTAAAAATTATAGCCTGCCAAATGTCGATGGATATTATGGGTCTTGATTCTTCCGAGTTACTTGACGGAGTAGAAATCGGAGGAGTAGCTACCTACTATGAAGCCGCATCGGAAAGTGGTGTCAATCTTTTCATCTAAAAGCGGGTATGTTATAATCACCTTAAGGGGGGCTCGGGAAGGGCTCCCTTTATCTTATAGATAGGAGCTGTGCTTTGATTTACAGAGAGTACGGGAAAACTGGAAAAAAGATATCGGTTATCGGTTTTGGCGGAATGCGCTTTATTAAAGAGGAGTATCAAAAAGGCAATTATGATAAGAGTGGTGCTATAATCAAAACCGCCTACGACCGAGGAATAAATTATTTCGATACTGCTCCCGACTATTGCAATGAAAACAGTGAAAAAATTTTTGGACATGCATTTAAAACAATGGATAGGGACAAATTTTTTGTCTCAACGAAATGCGGGTTATGGAATGCAAAAAACAGCAACGGTAGCCGAAAAATAATAGAGAGATCTCTAAGCCGATTAGGAGTCGACAAAATAGACTTCTTCCATCTTTGGGCAATTAAAACACTTGATGAGTACAAAGAGTTCCTTAAAAAAGGGGGAATCTACGAAGGGGCCTTAAAGGCTCAGAAAGAGGGCTTGATAGACCATATTTGTATTTCTACACACCTTAGCGGTGAAGATATTGCCCAAATAGCAAATGACCAAACCTTTGAGGGGGTAACTTTGGGTTACAATGCAGTCAACTTTGCCTACCGTCAAAAAGGAATTGATGCCTGTCATAAAGCAGGTTTGGGTATTGTTACAATGAACCCCCTTGGCGGAGGAATTATTCCGGCACATCCCAATTACTTCTCATTTCTCAAAGAGGGAGAAGATTCATTGGTTGTCTCGGCTCTGAAGTTTATTATCAGGCAGAATAAGGCAACAAGTGCAATTGTAGGGTTTAGTTCAATAGAAGAGGTTGAAGAGGCTGTTTTGGCAGGAGAGGGGCCTCTTACGGCAGATGAGGATTTATTGGAAAAAATGGCTCTCAATTTAAAAGAGGAGTTAAATACCCTTTGTACGACGTGCGGTTATTGTGACTCCTGTCCCGAGGGGATACCGATACCAATGCTCCTCGATTCTTACAATATGCGTATCCTTACCAACGGTGATGACAAGCAGATGTTTAGGAGGATGGATGTTCACTGGGAAGTTGATCCAATCTGGGCCTCTAAGTGCAGTGCCTGCGGTCAATGTGAATTGTTGTGTACCCAGAAACTTCCGATAATAGAGCGGCTTGCTTACATAGCAGATGCTTATGAAAATAAAGTGCGATAAATATTTAATAAAGGGCACCTAAAATGGTGCCCTCTGTTTTTAAAACGTTAATTTTAATAGTTTTTTGCGGCAATCTCAAAGTGAGCTTTGGGGTGGGCGCAAATGGGGCAAATTTCGGGTGCTTTTTTCCCGATATGGATATGACCACAAACACCGCACTTCCAAATCTGCTCGCCGTCTCTGGAAAAGACAACTCCCTCTTTAACATTCTTTAAAAGTGCCAAATAGCGAGCTTCATGCTCTTTCTCAATTTTTGCAACGCCTTCAAAAAGGGCAGCTATTTTTGTGAAGCCCTCTTCCCGTGCATCTTTTGCAAAACCGGCATACATTTCGGTCCACTCGTAGTTTTCTCCTTCTGCAGCCATCTTTAAGTTTGCAGCTGTGTCACCGAGGTCTCCGCCTTCCTGTAAAAGTTTGAACCAAATTTTAGCGTGCATTCGCTCGTTAATAGCGGTTTCTTCAAAAAGGTTGGCAATCTGCTCGTAGCCTTCTTTCCTTGCTTTTCCTGCCCAATAGTCGTACTTGTTACGAGCCATTGACTCTCCAGCAAATGCTTCATGCAGATTCTTCTCAGTCTTCGATCCTTTCAACTCCATGATTTCCTCCATATATAATGTGTTAATTTCTTGAAATAATTACAAATTATATTAACATTGTGGGTCATTAACCGCAAGAACTATCGAAAATCTTTACCAAATTTTCTGAAACTAACCCCTAATTGCTTAAGTTGGGCATAGACATCTTTTTGCTGTGTACACGGACATGCCTTATAAAAAACTTTTAAACAGTTGATTGCATCATCTAAAGCATTGTGTGCCTGATAATCAAATCCAAAGAGTTTTGACAAAAACGTTAATTTATGACTGGGTAAATCCGGCCAAACTCTTCGGGCAATGTTAAGGGTGCAGGCATAATTTAACGAAGGCAGCTCTAAATTGTATTTAACCAACATCGCTTTTAAAATACCGATATCAAAAGGGGCATTATGGGCTAATACCAATTCATTACCGATAAACGAAAGGATATCAAACCACACCTCTTTAAACTTAGGGGCATCTTTAACATCCGAAGCTTTTATCCCGTGAATAGCTATGTTGTTTGGATCAAAATAGTCTGAGATAGGATTTAAGAGACTATAGAAGGTATCGACAACAACTCCATTTTCCATTTTAGCCAGTCCAACCGAACAGGCACTCAAAGAGGAAGAGTTGGCAGTTTCAAAGTCTATAGCTACGGTTACCACGAATTATAACCTATCATAATGAAAAAAAGTTATCAATTTGGATTGAAAGACAATGGGGGCAGAAATCTGCCCCCATTAGGATAATTCTCATCTTCACTTATTTAGCTTTATAAAATCTAGGCAAGAAAACCATACCC
>Ga0265293_10013582_pt1 | contig 10536 bp, 22 predicted proteins | sample Munlanlewell138R_FD_192505 | JGI IMG/M metagenome (GOLD analysis project Ga0265293, IMG submission 192505) | Leachate microbial communities from a municipal landfill in Southern Ontario, Canada - Leachate well 138R | ecosystem: Engineered > Solid waste > Landfill > Unclassified | place: Canada... | reverse complement strand
TGGTTAATTATAAATTTTGTTAATTTACCACAACTGCTGATAGCAAACTTTCTTATACGCCTTGTTATGTGTAGGTGTGGATTATTAAGGTAGAATGTTTAATCGGAGAACTAAACAAAAATTTTAAATGATGGAACTTGGGATATTGGAGATGATAATATTTTTTCTTAAATTTGTGGGGATTAATCTAAAGTTTTCATAAATTCCCTTGCTTCTTTTTCCGAAGTAAAAACTTTTTCTTTCGTTCCTTTATTAGAACTACGATAAGTTACAATCCAAAATCTACCTTCTTGTTCTAATGAGTATATTTCGTTATGTCTCAAGTTTTCTTCCTTAATAATCCCTTTTACGATGCTACGTAATTCATTTAAACTTATTTTCATTGTTTCTATAATATTTTTATATAAATAGTAACCAAAAGAAAAAAAATCGTATATTTGTTGTGTGGAAGGAAAAAAGAATAAAAGTATTTATTATAAAACATATAAAAATGGAAAAAAATACAAACAATAGCAAACAAAAACTTTTTGAAATGATGAATAAACTTAACAGTAAAATAGAATATTGGACTGAATCATCAAACGGACAGGGTTATTTCCAAGAAACAAAAGAAGAATTTTATAAATCAATAAATGCTGGATTTAGAGGTTTCATAAAATATGAAAACGGAAAAGAATATTGGATTTCTATTAAGAAATAAGAAAATTTTTCATATTATTCAAATTAGAACAGTAAACTAAGGCATGGAGCATAACGATTGGGTGTATGCGTAGTAACCCTTAGTATAAACTTAAAATTAACCACGACACTTGATAAGGTTATTATGCAAAACCCTTGTTATGTGTCGTTTTTTTTAGATGATGGAACAAGAAAAGGAATTTACAAGAGAATTAAACCCTAACTTTTTTAAGTTGTGGGATTTAAAATGTGTTCAAAAGTGGCGTGATGAACAGAAACATTTGAAAGATTGGTATTCATTCGATATTTACGCTAAAACAACCAAAGATTTAGAAATGAATGTTTGGAACGGAACGCATCCTGTCGAAGAAAATACAACAAAACACATTTGTAAATCAGGGACAAAAGTTAGGGTTTGGATGGTAAGTCGATTTGGCGATGTAGGTGTTACGGACAACTTAGAAAATCCAAGAGGATATGATGTTCGTGGATTGGATGCTGATATTGATTTAACCGATTATGAGTTTTTGGAACGATGAACAAAAACAAAAAGAATTTTAGGGTGGAAGTTTTAATTCTTAATATTTATATATAAAGGAAAATACTATGAGTAAAGAAAAGAGGGAACAAATAGACAAAGTAAAGAACTGGAAACAATTCTTAAATGAGAATAAAGATAATAATTACAAAGAGATTGAATTTGTTTGTCATAATTCTGATAGTGATACATCAACAGATAAAAAATCACAAAAAAATTTATATGAAGATTTGAAGAAATTAGAAATTGATAGTGGTTATAAGATAAAACCATATATGCAAGATTTTTGTGAAGGTAGTCATATTGAACTCTCATTAGCAGTTATAATTTTGGATAAACAAAATGAAGAGTATTGGGAAGATAAAATTATGAAATTAGCAAAAAAACATAATGTTGAATTTGACTTATATAACCAAAGAAACGATTATCAAGTAAATTCAATAATCAGAGGTGATTATTATGATAATATGATTTAAAAAAGAGGTATGGGTAATTTTTTAAAAAGTTTTGAAACAAAATCTCAATTAGAACGTATAATGTAGTATGAGTGTTGGCAAAATTAATTTAAAAAATTAAAATTTATGAATTATATAATACACGGATATTGTGAAAATGAATTAAAGAAACTGCCTGATAATAGTGTTGATATGGTATTTACTTCGCCACCTTATGCAGACAGGCGTAAAAATACTTACGGTGGAATACCTGAAGATAAATACATTGAATGGTTTAAGCCTATTGCAATAGAGATTAAGCGAGTTTTAAAGCCAACAGGGAGTTTCTTTTTAAATATTAAACCACATACCAACAAAGGAGAACGAAGCCTTTATGTATTCGATTTAGTGTTATTTTTAAAGAGAGAGTTAGGATTTTGGTTTGTTGAAGAATACTGCTGGACAAAGAACGCTTTTCCTGGCACTTTAAAAGGTAGATTTAAAAATGCTTTTGAACCTGTTTACCACTTTACAATAGATAACCCAAACCAAATAACATTTAACCCTGTTGCTTGCGGAACACCTATGAAAGAGGAAAGTATTGCAAGAACTTACAGGAAACAATGTGGAGCACCGAAGAATGGTAGTGGAATGACTGGAATGAATACAACTAACATTAGAAACCTTAAACTTGCAAGACCTTCAAATGTTATTAATATAAATAATGTTAGTAACCAATTTACTTTAAAAAGCAACCATTCTGCTACATTTCCAACTGGATTAGTTGAGTTTTTTGTTAAAAGCTTTAGTAATGAGGGGGATTTGATTGTTGATTGTTTTGCAGGAAGTGGAACAACAGGTGTAGTTTGTATTGACACAAATAGAAACTACATACTAATTGATAAAGAAGAGGCTAATATTGATTTAATTTTAAAAAGGGTGGGAGAAAAACAAAACAAAAAGATTATGATACAACTAAATGAACTTTCAAAAATTGCTTCAGGAAAAGCAGAAAGAGATGAACAAGAAAGGCTTGAACGAGAACGAAAATACAATGAAAAACAAGAAAAAGAATACCAAGAGGCTATTGAAAATCTTGAACGGAGATTAAAAAACGCTGCATTAGATGGTAAAAACAAACTACGAGTTGCACACTTTTCTGCTTTTGCTGGTGGTAATATATCTGATAGATTACATAAAAAACGAGGTAGTTACGGAAACTTTTGTGTTGCTTGGAATAAAGCAATTTTTGAAAGTGATGTAATTGAGAATATGCAAGGCAATTTAAAGCGTGTGTATGAATACTTAAAAACCAATAACCTTAACCCAAAAGTAGAATATTGGACAGATGGAGGTGGAATGGATGAAGGGTTTGAATTGGTGGTACAATGGTAGCCTTGTTGCTAACGGTTTGGCTATGAACAGTTGCCTTGTAAATACTGTTCAATTAACCAACAAACGGTGATAGGCAATTGCTTATAGCCTTTGTGTATAAAACGGTTTTTCATGGACTTTAAAGAACGAAAACAGAAACGAAAAGAGCATTTTGAGAAATATGTAAAAGGTTGGAAACAGCGACCATGTACTGCTTGTAATGGAAGTGGTTATTATGACCACAATGGTTCTCCAAAATGCGGTGCTTGTAAAGGAACAGGTAAAGAGATGTACAAACCTAAAACTGTTTTATAATGTTGAGAATATGAACTGATTTAATAACGAAAACTTAATAAAGATGAACATTTATAGGATAAAATCAAAGCGACCAAATTGTAAGACTTGTGGAAAACCACTTAAAGAATGGAATCCTTTTGCAACTGAACATGAACATATTGAATGTGCTTCCAAACGAATAGCAGATAGCATAATGGAAGGTGTAAAGCGTGATTTGAAAGCAATTAGTAAGTAGGCTTATTACCTACAACGATTTGGTGTTAATATAAACTTTATTAATTAATAACAACTATTGATAGCAAACTTTCTTATACACCTTGTTATATGCAAGTAATAAACTACCTACGAAGAACTGAACTTTTGTGTGGGATGGAAATTAAAAATTGAATATTTATATATAATAAAACTATTTATGAATATGGAATTAAGAAATTTTATAAAGACAATTATAAGAGAGTTTATGAATGAGTCAAAAATATATCAAGGACATAAAATACCTACTGACGATATATTTTATCACGATAACCCACATAAAAATTTTTATGATAGTGAATTACTAAAACATATAGATGTTTTTATTGACGATAAAACGTTCCAACAAAACTCAATCGAATGGGTTGACGTTAAAGATATAGTACCAACACAAAAATTTTTAAATAAAGATAATTTAGACGATGTTTCAAATATTAAAATTGGTGATAACACCAAAGCATATTTAGTTAAATATAATAATTTGTATTACGTTATTGATGGACATCATAGAATTGCCAATCAAATTATTAATGGCGTTCATAAAGTAAAAGCCTTTGTCCAGACAGTTTAAAATAAAACAAAAAGATTATAACCACGAAACTCAATACAAAGTGATAATGTAGTATTACTTTCTTATACACCTTATTAGCCACAGTATTTAAATTGTTTGTGCTATGTTTTGTGGTATTTCTAACCATTCATACCATAAAAAACCAAAAACATTATATGGTTCATCCGATTTATTAATTTTACCGTATTTTACTAAATTATTGTATTTATTTTCATCTGTTATGAGAAATCCCTCATCATTATCAATATCAACAACCAATTTTCTAAATGGTGATTTAATCTCTTCATTTAATTTTTTGAAATCAGGATTAACTTTTTCCATCATTTCAAATAATTTTTGTTTACTATTCATTTTCATGTTAAAATATTTTATTATAAATAGTAACAAATTTCAAATTATTTTGTATATTTGTATGTTAATTATATTGTGGCTAATAATATTGTATGAGTATTAGCCGATTAAAAGCGATAAACTATCGAATTATAAACTAACTTAATAATAAATGGTGATAGCATTAAAAATAAGCACTACAACGGCTATTACTTATACAAATTATTGTGGTGCGTTTTTATTATGATAGAATTTATATTTTATATGGCTTGTTTTTTATTGATGTTAATGTTGGTTGGTATGTGGATTTATATACTTAAACCACAAACAACATCATTAGAAGAAGATTTAGCATTAAAACAAATTGAAATACAATGTAATCAATTACAAGTATTATGGGACTCTTTAAGTGATGAACAAAAGAAACAATTTTGGGAAATTGGAACTCAAATAACCACAATACCAATTGGGTTTAGTAAATCGTGTAATAATTTATATGATATTCCAGTGTATTGGGGTTTTAATGCACCCTAACGGTGGCAATATGAAACGTGGTGAAATACGAAGCCAGAAACTGTCGAACCCGATACAATGTTGAAACGAGAACAAATATTTAATAATCAGCACCAAAACCAGCATGTTTTATATTGTTTGTGTGTGGTTCAGTGCTTTAAAAATCGGTCAAATGGAAACAAAAAAGCAAATAAATGAACTTAGATACGGTACTCCAACGCCTAAAAAGTTTGATATTTTACGAGAGGCGTGGATTATTGGTATTATTGATAATAATGGAGTAGCTCATAGTCGTCAATTTTATTATGGGGAAGCTCCAACCCATGAAGAGATTTTTCCGTTGACCAGAGATAAAAGATGGAGATGGGATTTTAATAACTGCATAAGGACAAGTGTTTACGGTGACACTCTTGAAAAAGGTGACGGCGACATTATAAGAAATCATTTGCGACGTGAATATGGCATAAGATTTTGGGAAAATGGTTATCATGACATTGATTATTTTATTAGTCGAATGTCCTAAGCGCATCTTTAGCATTAACCACAACGGTTTGTATATGGCACGTAGTCCTCACGAAACTTGATTTGAAATACTGAATTTAATAACAAGCACATACGCTGACTAAAGCCTAATAGGGTATGTGCTATATACTTTGTTAGGCTTAGTTAATTATGAGCGGAGATTTTAGAACATTAGGAGCATCAGTCCACGCAATAGAAGAGCGAGAAGCAAACGACTTTTACGCAACAGACCCAATAGCATTAGAAAAGTTTTTGGATGAAAGTGGAATTGAATTGAAAAACGTATGGGAGTGCGCTTGTGGGCAGGGACATTTAGCGGAAGTATTAAAAGAACGAAACTTACTTGGTAAGGCTACGGATTTAATAGATAGAGGCTACGGTGAAGCAGATACCAACTTTTATTACAGCAGTGAAATTTGGGAGGGTGATATATTGACAAACCCACCTTACGGAGATGCACTGAGGTTTTGCGAACACGCTTTAGATTGTGTTGATGAAGGCAGTAAAGTAGTAATGCTTATGCGAATACAGTTTTTAGAAGGAAAGAAGCGAAAACCGTTTTTGCAAGCAACCCCTCCCAAATATGTATATGTAAGTAGTAGCCGATTGAGACTTGCAAAAGGTGGAGACTTTGAAAAATACGACAAACCTTCCGCTAATTGCTATGCGTGGTATGTGTGGGAGAAAGGATGGAAAGGTGAAACTACTGTGCGGTGGTTTAATTAAGCCTAACGGTAGGATATATATGTAGTTTTTTATTTGGAAATCTCAAAACTTTTCACTACTTTTGTAAAAAAAATTACATATACACCTTGTTTGCCGACTTGTCAACAAAAAAACTTAATTTGGAACACGAAAGAAAAACAAAAAAGAATTTTGGGTGGATATTTTAAAATTGAATATTTATATATAAAAGTAAAACGATATGAGCAAAGAAATAAGACAAATGATTGATAAGGTAAAAAACTTAAAGCAATTTGTTAATGAGAATGTTAAAACAATAGATGATTTTTATGCTGAAAATAATATAGACCCAGATGATTTGAGTTATCTTGGTAGTGGTGATTTTGGTAAAGCATATTCGATTGGTGATGGTAGAGTTTTAAAAATAACATCATCTAAAAATGAATTTAGTTTAGCGAAACAAATGGAAAATAAAGATATTCCTGTCTTAAATTCAATTGCAAAGATATATAAAACGGATATTATTAATAATCAAATGTTGATTATTTTAGAAGAGTTAGAAGAAGATTCACATATTGAAGATTTGTATTATGAACTACAAAATTATTTAGATGAACAAGGATTACCAATTCAATATGTTGATAACTTAGATACTGATGAAATGGAAATATCTGATGAATTACAATCATTTATGAATGATTTGGATGATATTATTAGAGCATATAGATATTTAGGTGTTGAAGCATCAGATATTAGACCAGAGAATATGGGTTATTCAAAAGATGGTAAATTAAAAGCATTCGATATTGATGATAAACAAAGATAAAAAATTACATATATCTGATGTTATTGGTAATAATTTACAGAGAGAGCTATTTCTTTTTTTAAAGACAAATTGTGGTAAATCATTTACACCAGAATATTTACATATAAACAATTTTAGGAACTACTCACTTCGTCAATTAAAGTATAATTTGACTAAATTGACAAAAAAAGAAATAGGTGTGGATGAAGAATATGTTTGCATTGAAGGTAGTGGGGTTGTTTATTCCAACGGATATTATTACCAATAACGGTTGGGTGTATGAAACGTAACATAGCCACAAACTTTGATATTAAACACTGAACTATAATAGGTTAGTTATGTTTTATACACCTTGTTAGCACCAGTAGGGTTCACTTGGTAGAAACTTAATTTTCTAATATTTATATAAAAATAGTATGAAAATTAAAAAAAAATCGTATATTTGTAGTATGAAAATGAAAGAAAGATATATGATTGTGAGAATAGTGGATATTCTTGCTGAAATGAAGGACAATAGTTCAATGATAACCGAACCTTGTTATCAAATAGTTGATAAAGATTATGAAACACCTGATTCGGCTTATAGAGTGAAAGAAAAGTACCGAGAACCACAACACTACATCGTTGTTCAATATTGGTGCTAACGTTGGGTATATGTGACGTGCGCCCACGATAAACATAAATAATAACACGACACTAATTGGCGCATGGTATATATACCGTGTTAGCCGTAATAAATTTTTATCATGGATATTTCAATTAATAATTTTATAAACTACAAAGGCATTTTTGATGCTTTAATTGAGGAACAAAAAGAAGATTTGGAGGAATACAAGTATGAATCGGATAATTACCAAAAAATACTGGATTTTATTGATGGTGATTATTCTAAATGCGAAGTGCTTGCAGAGGATTGTGAATTAAAAGAAAAACGAATTGTATTTGCTTTTATATTTGATCACAATAATGCAAATGAATCAAATAATCAAAGCGATACAGAATTATATATAATCGAATTTGATTGCATATTAAACGAATTTGATTCATTTTATTGGGAAGGTAGTTAGTTCGTATTATTACGGCTAACGGTTACAAACAAAACCAGTATTTTTATGAAAAAGAAAGAAGAATTAAATAAAATACTTGCGGATTATGATATAGATAACGCAGAATTAACCGATAAAATATTGGTTTTATTTGGTGTTATAGGTAGTAAACCTAAATCAAAAAGCAAGAAAACTTTGATAACACCAGAAAGTTATTCAAAAATGTGTGACATCATTAAAAACATATAGGGTTATTACCTATAACGGTTTGGCTATGCACCGTAAAAGCATAGTAGAATGTTTAATCAACGGAATTTCATTGCTTTTATAGTGTATGAGCCGTTGTTATAAGTCGTTTTTATGTACATATCAAAGAAGGATAGAGAAATTATAAAACAGAAGTTTGGCGGGAAATGTGCCTATACTGGAACTGAATTAAAAGATGATTGGCAAGTTGACCATGTTGAGCCACTTATTCGGAATTGGTGGACAAATACGGTTATGTTTGAAGATAACCATAAATTAGATAACATGTTCCCTGTGCAAAAGATTGTGAACCACTACAAGGGTTCTTTAGACTTAGAGACATTTAGAACTTGGTACTTAGGAGGACTGCACGAACGATTAAAGAAATTACCAAAGAACCCGAAGGCTGAGAAAAGTATTAAGCGTAAAGCATACTTACTTGAAGTGGCTCAACTTTTCGGAATTGGAATAGATAAACCGTTTTCAGGCACATTTTATTTTGAAACGCTGCCCCAAAATGGGTTATAACGGTATGTAAGTATGAAACGTGCCAACACAAAACTTGATTGAAAGATGAATTTTGAAATTAACATAAATATTAAATTAGATGCACGACAGGCATGTTTTATACTTGCTGTTAGGCATCTGTTAGGCATCTGTAAAAATTACTGATATGAAAAACGAAGAAATTAAACAGGAAAAAGAAAGATGTTTTGAGCAAATTAAGACATCACAAGAAAGACTTGAAGAAATAAGAAAAATATGTAAGCACGAAAAAACCTATGAAGGTAATTATTCGCGGAGAATTGGGTCTGTACAACTTGCAGATATTTGCGAATACTGCGGTGAGTTGATTAGGTATAAGTAATAATTTTTATTGTGCCTAACGTTGAGTATATGAATCGTTATATTATTAACAAATAAAAACTGAAGTATGGATTTAACTGATTTAGAACACAAATTAAACGGAACTACGCCAATGCCTAAATGCAATGATTTATATATATTGTTAGGTGCAGTTAAGGTTAAGGATTACAAATGCCCTAATTGTGGCAAATGGCATAATGATAGTGACGAACAATATGAAGTGAACAACGAGCAATACCCTAAATGCTTTAATGAAAGTAAAGGTGCTACTATGGATGGTAGTTATTGGGATTGGGAAGAAGTTCATTGTTGCGAAGATTGTGAAACGAAATATTGGTTTAGTAATGGTGCGTATTAATTGCACCTAACGGCTACGGGTATGAGCAGTGGTGGATTTACGAGATATAAACTTTCAAAATAAAATAAAATAAAAGCATGAACGAAGATACAAACTTACAAATAGCAGAAAAACCGCCATTGGTTATACCCGATGTTAGGGTTCGTACTTATATCACTTGTTCAGCAATTTGGTTTAAGGATGGGATAAAACACGACCACCAACCGTTTAATATTGAAACTGGATTTGTGATTTGTGGACATAGACATCATAATTGTTTTATGACTGCATACATATTAAATGATAACGAAAAAGTAAAAGGATTAGAAGAAATACAGGGATTTATGACAAGTGAAAACATTTTTGTTGATAGAAAAGAAGGTGGTCAAATTGCGTTTAAAGCGGGGCAAACTTCTGAATTAAAGACACGGTTATTTTCGGAGGATTTGTATTAACCCTAACGGTTCAGAATATAAATAGTAACCGATTTGAAACAAAAAACTTTGAATTACGTATAAATGTTAAACAATAGTAATAACTTAAATAAACCGCATAACTCGGTTATTACTTATATTTTTTGTTATGTGCTGTTAAATTAAACGATTATGACACAAGAAAAGGCAAACAAAATTTTTGCAACAGAGTTAGGACAAAATTTGAATGTTATTTATGTAACATCTGACGACCAACCATTTATTCGCTACGAAGAAGCAGTTTTACACACAAACGAGTTGTTGAACGCTGACCCCGAAAATTTCGTGGACACATCAATTACTGAATGGTATCCAGAGGATTAATAACACATAACGGTGGTGGTATGTTTTGAACCGACAAATCACCACAAAATTTCAAACGAGAACGAATGTTAAATTAAAATTTTATATTATGAAAACAACTTACACAATTATTGTAACACTATTAAGCATATTAGCAATTATAGTATGCCCTGAACCAATCAAAGACTACGTAATGTTTGGTTTATTGGTAATGATGATTTCTATTACAAGATGGGAGTCTGATAAAATTTTAAAAGCGATAAAAG
>Ga0265293_10013581_pt1 | contig 10536 bp, 7 predicted proteins | sample Munlanlewell138R_FD_192505 | JGI IMG/M metagenome (GOLD analysis project Ga0265293, IMG submission 192505) | Leachate microbial communities from a municipal landfill in Southern Ontario, Canada - Leachate well 138R | ecosystem: Engineered > Solid waste > Landfill > Unclassified | place: Canada... | reverse complement strand
GACGCCGATCGCCAAAAGGTCGTTATTGAAGCGAACGCCTTCCGGGAGGCAGAGGAAACTCGCGGTGTCGGTGATGCCCGCGCGACATCAATCTACGCTGCTGCTTATGAGCGTGACCCCGAGTTCTATGCCTTCACCCGCAGCTTAAATGCCTATGTGGCATCGTTCAGCGACAAGAGCGATATTCTGCTGGTAGATCCAGACAACGACTTCTTCCGCTATCTCAACAGTCAGTTAGGAGAGTAGGCGGCGAGACAAGTGCGCCCCCGTCCGCTGGCGGGGGCGTAAAAAGTTGCGGTTTTCCCGCCACGGGGATGCTAGAATCTGCCAGCCGGGGAAACCCGGTTTTTTTATGGTTTCAACAACTTCCGGATCAGGCAGGAGGGGTGACATGACACTGGACTTGGCCAAGGCTCTGTGTCTGGTACTGGTGATCGAGGGCATCATGCCTTTTGTCGCCCCCCGCCGCTGGCGCAACCTGGCCCAATTGATGGCGCAGATTGACGACCGAACCATGCGCATCATGGGTTTTACCAGCATGGTGCTGGGTGCTGTGCTGCTATTTTTCTTGAAGTGATTCTGCTCGGATGAAATGCCTATGACCCAGGTTGACCGCTGGCTACTGCCGGAGGGAATTGAGGAAATTCTGCCCAATCAAGCCTTCCAGGTGGAGCGGCTGAGGAGGCTGCTGCTCGATTTCTACCATGCTTGGGGCTACGATTTAGTGATTCCACCTCTCGCCGAGTTCACAGACTCCCTGCTTAGTGGTTCCGGTCGCGATTTGGATCTGCGCACCTTCAAGCTTACCGACCAACTCAGTGGGCGAATGATGGGGGTGCGCGCTGATGTCACCCCTCAGACGGCGCGCATGGATGCCCATAGCCTGCGCCGCCATGGCCCGAATCGCCTGTGTTATGCCAGCACGGTGCTCTATACTCGACCGCGTAGCCCGCTTGCGTCGCGCACGCCTATCCATGTCGGTGTGGAGCTTTATGGCGAGGCTTCTCTGGGCGCTGATATCGAGGTGATTACCTTGATGGTAGAGGCGCTGACCCAGAGTGGTGTCACAGATATCTGCCTCGCCCTCGGCCATGTTGGCATTTACCGCGCTCTTGAAGAGTGCCTGGCCCTTGATAAGGCGCGGGGTGCCGAACTGTTTGCCCTCTTGCAGGGCAAATCCTCAGAGCTGGCCGCTTGGGTTGCCGCCAATGTGGATGATGCCGACCTGGCTGCCATGTTGTGTCAGCTGCCGAGCCTCGCTGGTGAGGCCGATATTCTCGACCGGGCTCGCGACCTGTTCGCCGCTGCACCAGCTGAGGTGGAGCTGGCTATTGATGAGTTACAGCAGGTGGTGGATGCGATCACCACAGCCTGTCCACAGGTGCGCCCTTATCTCGACCTCTGCGAACTGGAGAGCTACCACTACCATACAGGCATTGTGTTTGCTGCCTATGCGGACGGTGCTCGCCAGGCTCTCGCCAATGGTGGTCGCTACGATGGTATCGGTGAAACCTTTGGCCGTGCCAGACCGGCGACGGGTTTCAGTATCGACCTCAAGGCGCTTGCCGCTCACCTTGAGCTGGGTGAGGAGCCGCGAGTTGGCATCTATGCTCCCCCTCTGGATACCCCAGGTTATGGTGACGAAATTCGCCGTTTGCGGGCCACTGGTGAGAGGGTAGTGTGTGGGTTTGATGGTCGGCCCCCTGACTTTGTGGAGCTACGCTGTGACCGTCAACTGGTGGCTGACGGTGACACCTTTATTCTTAAGCCGGTTTAATGCGCGATCCGGCCAATCTTTAAACCGACAGTTTGATCCGACTTCAGAGTGATAGCATGGGAAAAAATGTAGTTGTGCTGGGCACCCAGTGGGGTGACGAGGGCAAGGGCAAGATCGTCGATCTGCTTACTGACCAGGTTTCTACGGTGGTACGCTTTCAGGGCGGTCACAACGCCGGCCATACGTTGGTGATCGACGGCGTCAAAACTGCGCTGCACTTGATCCCCTCCGGTATCCTGCGCGATGGTGTGGTGTGCGCTATCGGCAATGGTGTGGTGCTGGCTCCGGATGCCTTGATTACCGAAATGGAAAAGCTCGAGGCCAGCGGGGTGCCGGTGCGTGAACGGCTACGGATTTCGCCAGCTTGCCCGTTGATCCTCCCTTTTCATGTGGCGCTCGACCAGGCTCGGGAGGCAGCCAAGGGCAATGCCAAAATCGGTACTACGGGGCGTGGTATCGGCCCAGCCTACGAGGACAAAGTGGCACGCCGCGGGCTGCGAGTGGGTGATCTGCTCAATGCTGAGCGTTTTGCAACCAAGCTGCGCGAGGTTATGGCGTATCACAACTTCATCCTGGTGAATTACCATAATATGCCGGCCCTGGATTTCGACGAGACTTTGGCGCAGGCGCTGGCATGGGCCGAGGAGCTGAAGCCCATGGTAGTCGATGTGATCGACTTATTGCACGATGAGCGGGAAAGAGGGGGGAATATTCTTTTTGAAGGGGCTCAGGGCTCTCTCCTGGATATTGACCACGGCACCTACCCGTTTGTGACATCTTCCAATACCACTGCCGGTGGTACGGCTACCGGCAGTGGTTTCGGCCCACTCTACCTCGATTATGTCTTGGGCATTACCAAAGCCTACGCAACTCGGGTCGGTGCTGGCCCACATCCCACTGAACTGGATTGTGAGGTGGGTCGTCACCTGGGTGAGAAAGGCAATGAGTTTGGCACTACCACTGGGCGTCAGCGTCGCTGTGGCTGGTTCGATGCGGTGGCGGTGCGTTACTCGGCTTATGTCAACAGCATCTCTGGTTTGTGCCTGACCAAGCTCGATGTGCTCGATGGCTTGGACGAGGTAAAGATTTGTGTCGCTTATCGCGATGCTGACGGTCGCGATATTTCCGTGCCCTATGATGCGGAAGGCTGGGCCGAAATAGTGCCGGTGTATGAAACCCTGCCGGGTTGGAGCGAGTCTACGGTTGGTGCAACCAGCCTCGACCAACTACCTGCTAATGCCCTTGCTTATATTCGCCGCATTGAGGAGCTGACCGGCTGTCCCATCGATATTGTGTCCACTGGCCCCGATCGGGTAGAGACCATTGTGCTGCGACACCCGTTTGAGTAAATAAAGATGTGAGGTAGCCAGTGGCGAAGCGATACCTCTTCTCCACTTCTGGCTGTCTCTTCAACCAAGGACAACAGCATGAATAAGCTGGAGCAATTGAGAAAAGTTACCACCGTGGTCGCCGACACCGGCGACCTGGCGGCGATCCGCAAGTATGCTCCAGTGGATGCCACCACCAACCCTTCGCTATTGCTCAAAGCGGCATCCGACCCTGCTTTTCAGCCTTTGCTGGCGGAGGCTGTCCGCTGTGGCGGTGGTGATGCCGATGTGGTGATGGACTATCTTGCCGTTGCTATCGGTCGCGAAATTGTTGCGCTGATCCCTGGTCGGGTGTCTACGGAGGTGAGTGCCAGACTCTCCTTCGACACGGCTGCTACCTTGGCGCGGGCCCGAGGCCTGGTCGACCGCTACGAGGCATTGGGAGTTGCTAGGGACAGAGTACTGATCAAAATCGCAGCGACGTGGGAGGGCATCCGCGCCGCCGAGATCCTTGAGCGTGAGAATATCCAGTGCAACCTTACCCTGCTGTTCAGTTTTGCCCAGGCACAGGCTTGTGCCGATGCGGGAGTTTTTCTTATCTCGCCCTTCGTGGGCCGCATCTATGACTGGTATCGAGCCAGCACCGGACAGGACTACCAAGGGAAGGAAGATCCTGGAGTACAATCTGTGACCCGCATTTTCAACTACTATAAACAACATGGCTATAACACCGTCGTGATGGGTGCCAGCTTTCGTAACTGTGGACAGATCGAGGCGCTGGCCGGCTGTGACCGGCTAACCATCAGTCCGCAGTTGCTGGATGAACTGGCCGCTGCCGAGGGTGAGTTGGTGCCTGTACTTGATGCTACCCATCCGCGCTGCGAGGATGCTCGCCAGGTGCTCACCGAAGCAGACTTCCGCTGGTCTTTGAACGATGACCCAATGGCTAGCGACAAGCTTGCCGAGGGTATTCGCAAGTTTCACGAAGACGAAATGACGTTGCGCCAACTGTTGATAGGCCTGTCTTAAAATATCTGTTGTTGTGCTAGGGCTATAGAAGGCCGCGATACTCTATAAACGGTGCCTTACAGTTGGAAGAGTTTCCAGGATGGGGCATTCGGTGTCGACACACCTAGCCCCCGCTGTACAGGTAGCATCGACCGTGTTAGCTTGGTGGAAGCTGATAATATCTTGAGTCACCAGCCACTTTTCAGGACGAAAAGCATGGGCATTTTCCGCTGGTATACCATCCCTCTCGTTACTGTTGTTCTCGCTGCGGTAACAGGGCTCTCTATACGGCTTGCCGAACTGTTGCCGGCCGGTGTCCTTCCTATTCAGTTCAGTGCTGGAGTTGCAGTAGCTGCCCTGCTGATTAATGGTCTGCGCTGTTGGTCCGGCGTATTTTTGGGCGTATACGGCGTTAGCCTATGGATGTTGGGGGGCGACGGACATGGCCAAGCCCTGTATGGGGCTGCTGTCATGACGGGGCAAGCGCTAGTGGGTGCGCTCCTGACCCAGCCTCTGCTACGTCGTGGCCTGGCTCGGGATAGGGAAGTGCTGCGCTTCCTGGTGTTGGTTGGCCCCGTGGCCTGTTCGCTATCTGGGGTGGCTACCCAAGTACCGTATCTGCTGGGCTGGGACTCTGAATTAGTGCAATTCTGGGCAGGTGATTTGGCTGAAAGAGGCTGGCTGACGGCCTGGTCGGCTAACACCTTGGGGGTCCTGGTGGCTGTGCCTCCGACCCTGGCGCTGTGGCCCGGAGTCAGGGACTTGCGCTGGATATGGGGAGCCAGAGTAGTGGTGCCCTTGCTTTTGGCTGGGCTCTTGGTGGTAGTTGGTCACGCAGCTTTGTTTCGCTTTGAAGTGCGAGAGGTGGAGCTAGAGAATAAGACTCGTCTGGAGTCGGTGCTTCAGGGCGGCCTTACACAATTTGATCTCGCTCTTGAGGCCCTTCACAGCGTAGAGCACTTTTTCCAGGCCAGTGGTGCTGTCAGTGAGGAAGAGTTTGCTACTTTTACGGCGCGCATATTGCGTTGGCCGGGCCTGGAAAGTATCGAATGGGTACCGAAGGTCGTGGCAGACCACCCGGCAGCGGTGGAGGAGAGTTTCACGGTAGCAGTGAATACTATCGAGCGTTACCCCAGCCTTTATACGGTTTCTGATACAGGCGAATCAAGGCCGCAGGTTGCGGACTACCGCGAGATACCCACCCGCTGGTCTGCCATGGAAGCGGCACGCGACGATGGTGAAATCGTTGCAGCCGAGCCTCAGCCTCTGATGCACACGGGGCGGCCTGGCTTGCCGGTTGTGCTTCCTTTATACCAGCTTGGTTTCGATGCGGAGAATGCCACTGTTGCAGAGCGACGCGCGGCTCTGCGCGGGTTCATCAAGGGAAACTTTGATTTGGCCAGCCTGGTGGAGCCGCTGTCTGAGGCAGCCGCAGGGTTGGGGGTACGGCTGGCGCTGGTAGACCTGACTCCAGGTTCACCCCCCATGATTTTGTTGAGTCGCTTGCCACCAGAGGCCAGCATCAGTCAGCGTCACCACTTTACTTTCGCCGGTCGTTTGTTTCAGCTGGACTTGCTGTTGCAGGGGAGTTTGGTACCGGGGACAGGTCCTGTGGTACGGCTTTATCAAGTGTTCTCAGTATTGGCGGTGTTTCTGATTGCGCTGGCGGTGCTGGCAGCTGCGGGACGCCACCGTGCTGCTGAGGCGATGGTGTTGGCCCGCACGGCTGCGTTGCGTGCCAGCGAGCGCCATTTGGAAGTCACCCTCGACAGCATTGGCGATGGGGTGTTGGTGGTTGATACCAAAGGTTTTGTGACACGCCTTAACCCTATGGCGGAACAACTTACAGGCTGGCGCTCTCGGCAGGCACAAGGCCGACCCTTGGCGGACGTGTTCCATATCGTCAATGAGGAGAGCCGTCAGCCTGCGACGGTATCTGTGGCTGAGGTACTGGCCAGTGACAGGCGCAAGGGGCTGGCCAACCACACGGTATTGATCGATAGCGAGGGGGTGGAGAGAGCCATCGCCCATAGTGCTGCGCCAATACTCGGCGCGGAGGGAGAGCCTCTGGGTGTGGTATTGGTATTCAGGGATATCAGCGAAGAGAGGTTGGCAAAGCGTGCTCTGGAGGCCAGTGAGCAGCGCTACCGGGAGCTGATAGAACAGGCGCCTTATGGTGTTTTTGTACAGACAGGTGGTCGTTTCTCTTACCTGAATCCAACGGCACTGCGCCTGCTGGGGGCATCTGATCAGGCTGAGTTACTGGGCAGGCCAGTGCTGGACTTCCTCCACCCAGAAAGTCGCGATGCCGTTGCAGGCCGTATCCACCATCTGAATATCCTGGGGATTCCTACTGCATCTCAGGAAGAAAAATGGATGCGCCTGGATGGTTCAGTCTTTCATGCGGAGGCAACAGCTGCACCTCATGTTCACAATGGTGAGCGGGGGGCACTGGTAATGCTGCGAGATATCTCTGCCCGCAAGGCAGCTGAGACACAGCGCGACCGCTTTTTTGATCTTTCTCTCGACCCTCAGTGTGTGCTCGATAACAGTGGGCGGTTTGTGCGGGTAAACGCTGCTTTTAGCAAAGTGCTGGGTTGGAGTGGCTCAGAATTCTTGCAGAACCGCTATCTCGATCTTATTCATCCCGAAGATCGCGCTGATATCGAGAGAGAGCCCGGCGGTATCCATATGCAAAATACCACTCAGCGTTTAGAGGCGCGCTTCAAGCTGCGTGGTGGGGGCTGGCGCTGGCTTTCCTGGAGCGCGGTATCGGATGAGCAGGGAGGCCTTGTTTATGCTGTTGCACGGGATGTAACTGAGCGGCGCGAAACTATCCGGGCCCTGACCCGGGCACGCCAGGAGGCAGAATATGCCAATCGGGCAAAGTCAGCATTTCTGGCCACGATGAGTCACGAAATACGCACACCTATGAATGCTGTAGTGGGACTGGCTGAAGTATTGTCACACAGTCACTTGGAGAAACACGATGAGGAACTGGTGCGCAATATTGGTGTGTCTGCCCGCTCCCTGTTGCGACTTATCGACGATATTCTGGACTTTTCCAAGATTGAGGCGGGCCGACTGGAGCTGGAGCGAGCGCCAATGGCCATCGAAGTGGTGGTGGAAGATCTATGTCAGGCGCTCCTGCCCATGGCGCGCGAACAAGGCGTGTCGCTGTCCGTCTTCGTAGCACCTGAATTGCCACACTATATCTTTGGCGACGACACCCGCCTGCGCCAGCTACTCAATAACCTGATTGGCAACGCCATCAAGTTTTCCGGGACACCGCATCGAGGGGGAGGAAGAGTGTGGGTAAGGGTAGAGCCCGGTAGTACTAGAGATACCCTCAAGCTGACGGTGATGGATAACGGCATAGGAATGTCGCGAGATACTCTTGAGCATATCTTCCAGCCCTTTACTCAGGGGGAGTTGTCTACTACCCGCCGCTATGGGGGGACCGGGCTGGGACTCGCCATCAGCAAACGGCTGGTAGAGTTGATGGGTGGAGAGATTTACCTCGACAGTGGTGAAGGGCAGGGTACGACTGCTTCTGTTGTGTTGCCTTTTGAGGTGGCTGAAACAGGCGAGCGCAAAACTGAGGTGTTTATCGATCTCAGTGGTATTTTCTGTGTTTTGGTGAATACAGAGGAGTTGGCGGCGACTGATTGGCAGCGTTACTTGCAGAGCGCTGGGGCCACTGCCGTTTGTGTTCAGACTTTTGAAGAGGCATTGAGCTTTGGCACTGATGCAGGACAGCTCCGGGTGTTGATTCTTGATCTGCAGGAGCCAGCTCATAGAGAGCTGCCACTCAATACTGTCTGTCAAAACAATGAGGACACCCGTTTTGTCTTGGTCGATAGCGGGCGCCGCGGAATATCCCGGCTACAGGGCAGTAAAATGGTTGTTCTGGAAGGCGGGACTGTACGTCGACAGCAGCTGCTGCAGGCGGTGGCTCTGGCAGCTGGGCGCGTGGTTAGCACAGTCGCGCAGAGAGGTGACAGTGAATCAGAGGTTGCTGGGCGGGTAGCGCTGGAGCCTGTGGCAAGTGCGCATCGTATCCTGGTGGTCGAAGATGACGATATGAACCGCAAGGTGATCAGCGAGCAGCTGAGTTTGTTGGGCTATACTGCCGAGGTCGCTGTAGACGGTAGCAGTGCCCTGGCTCTATGGCGAGAGCATCGATATGACCTGGTACTTAGCGATCTTCATATGCCGGAGATGGACGGCTACGATTTTGTTCGCACTTTGCGTAACGAAGAAAGGCCACCAGTGCATACGCCGGTGATTGCTCTCACTGCCAATGCCATGCACGGAGAGCACGGTCGTGCTCTCACGCTAGGTTTTGACGATTATTTGACCAAGCCCATTTCTCTCGCGTCCCTTGACGCCGCGCTGCGGCATTGGTTGTCTCCTGATACTGCAAGTCAGCAGGGCAACGAGATGGAGGAATCACTAATAGACAGCTTGCGGCTAGAAAGTCCTGAATTAGAAGACCCCGAGGTGGAAGGTCATGCAAAGAAAGATAAGATAATGACAGGTACACTCGGGGCGAGCCTGTCGGCAGAGGGTGGCAGAGTGCTGGATCTGACCATTCTCAGAGACTTTATCGGTGATGATGACGCCAGAGTCATCAGTTTTGTCACGGATTACCGCCAGGCTGCCAGTCAGTTGCGTGACGAGATTGTCACTGCGAGCCAGCAAGGTGACTGGGAGGCGGTGGCCAGCTTCGCTCACCGTCTCAAGTCTTCCTCCTATTGGGTGGGTGCTGTCAGTCTCGGCAAAGCCTGCGAAGAGCTTGAAAAAGCGGGAGGTGCCGGCGGTCGACCCGAGGCGGATGATCGACTGTCTCGCTTCTTTGCTATCCATGACCAGACCTTGCTGGCAATTGATCGCTATCTTGGGGCGACGTCTGCATGATTGATGTTGCCAGGGCCATTGATTCATCACTTGTCACAAGGTGTTGGCCGCAGTCTTCGCTATAAGGAGCGCCATGAAAGTTATCCATAACAGAGAGCTGGGGCTTGCTGTATTGATTGACGCGGACAATGCCAACCCGGCTATTGTCGAGGGCCTTCTTTCAGAGGTGGCCAAGCTGGGAGTGGCGAGCGTCAAGCGTATCTATGGTGACTGGACGACACCGGGACTCGGCAAATGGAAGGCTGTCCTGCTGGAGCACTCGATCCAGCCCATCCAGCAGTTCGCCTATACATCAGGCAAAAATGCTACCGATAGTGCGATGATCATCGACGCCATGGACTTGCTTTACACAGGCGATTTTGGCGGTTTTTGCATCGTTTCCAGCGACAGTGATTTCACGCGCCTGGCGAGCCGGCTGCGAGAGTCAGGCAAGGTGGTGTATGGTTTTGGTGAGCAAAAAACGCCCAAGCCGTTTGTCGCTGCTTGCGATCGTTTTATTTATACCGAAGTCTTTGTCGCCGATGTCAGCCAGGGAGAGAGTATCAAGCGGCGCACTAGTCAGGAACTGCGCCAGGATACCAAGTTGTGCAATCTCTTCCGCCAAGCGATTGAAGCTGCTTCCGATGAAGATGGCTGGGCCAATCTCGGCCCTATCGGCAGCCACATTTCGAACCAGCTGCCGGAGTTTGATCCCCGCAACTACGGCTATACGAAACTGAGTGAGCTAGTGGAGGCAATAGGACTGTTTACTGTGACGCGAAAAAACAACCTGCTTTATGTCAAAGACCAGAAGCCGGGAAAGAAAAATTGACAGCTTCCAGATAATGTTGAAATTTCTCTTGGTCGTGGAGCCGGGTGTCGTAGTGAAACTAGGCGGCGATATCTGCAGACCTGCCGCGCTCTCCTGAAATAACACGATGAACCAATGCCTATAAAATCTCGCATCCGCACCATCCCCCATTATCCTAAGCCAGGAGTGATGTTTCGCGATATCACTACCCTGCTCAAAGACGCCGAAGGTTTTTCTCTCGCTGTTGAGCAGCTTGCCCGGCGTTATCGAGACTTTCCTCTTGATATGGTAGCTGGCATTGAGGCGAGAGGTTTCATCCTCGGTTCAGCGCTGGCTTTTGCACTCGGTAAGGGCTTCGTGCCGATCCGCAAGCGTGGCAAGTTGCCGGGCCGTACCTTGTCCGCGCAGTACAGTCTTGAATATGGTGTGGACAGTATCGAAATTCATACTGATGCCATTGAAGCTGGTCAGCGGGTATTGCTTGTAGATGACCTGATAGCTACCGGTGGAACCGCGCTTGGTGCAGTAGAACTGATCGAACAGAGCTGTGGAATTGTCCAGGAGTGCTGCTTCCTCGTTGATCTGCCTGACCTGGGTGGGGCTGAGCGATTACGGGCACGCGGGCTGTCCCTGTATGCCTTGACCTGCTTTGAGGAGTAGTGGGGCTCTACTGCTACTGTGGCATTGCGGCTTTCATTTTGATGCTGGACTGG
>Ga0265293_10013580_pt1 | contig 10537 bp, 10 predicted proteins | sample Munlanlewell138R_FD_192505 | JGI IMG/M metagenome (GOLD analysis project Ga0265293, IMG submission 192505) | Leachate microbial communities from a municipal landfill in Southern Ontario, Canada - Leachate well 138R | ecosystem: Engineered > Solid waste > Landfill > Unclassified | place: Canada... | reverse complement strand
TCCTTGTAGCCTTCGTGATAGGCAAAGTAGTGGGTTAATAAGGAGGTTTTTAAATGACACTAGTCAAAAAATATGCAATGTTTCTCATTTCACTGGCTTTAATAGCTATCATGTTCTTCACATTCCGTGAGACCGGCCTAAAGGCCGTTAACACGGTAGTGACGAGTTCCAAGGAGATGATCTTGATACTACCGCCCATTTTTATCCTCTTGGGACTCCTTGATGTATGGGTACCTCGCGAGACAATGGTTAAATTCATGGGAGAGGGCTCAGGACTCAAAGGGGCTCTTCTCGCCTTTGCCTTGGGTAGTGCGGCTGCCGGACCCCTTTATGTAGTCTTTCCGATTGCGGCCGCTTTTATGCGTAAAGATGTGAAATTTTCCAATATCTTAATCCTGATTGGAGCCTGGTCAACAACTAAAGTACCTATGATTCTATTTGAGCTAGGAGCATTAGGTTCTAGATTTGCCCTTACCCGCTTAGCTTTAAACATTCCGGTAATTCTAATCATTACATTGGTGATGCAGCGCGCCTTTACAGAAGAAGAGATCACTGAGATCTATATGAGGGCGAAAAGTTTAGAGTAACCCCTCAATCAAATCCGTAGTATATTTAACTCACTATGAAAGTCTTAACTATTTTCATAAGTTTAACTCTTCTCCTCTTTCCTCTTTTCTCAAAAGGGGAAAAGGAAGCGAAGACAATAATAGAGAGGGAAGCGACCATGACTGAGTTTCAACCGATTAGTAGTGAGTTATTAAAGCCTCTCACTAAAGATGAGGCTAATGTAATTTTATATAAAGGGACTGAGTTTCCTTTCACCGGCAAGTACAACACTAACAAAGCAGAAGGGACCTACTACTGTAAGCAATGTGGCACACCCCTTTTCTATTCTGACGCCAAATTTGACTCAGGTAGCGGGTGGCCATCCTTTGATGAAGCCTTGCCTAACGCTGTTACCGAGCAACAGGATAGCGATGGGTGCAGAATTGAAGTTGTGTGTACTACCTGTAGTGCTCACTTGGGGCATCTTTTTTTGCAAGAAGGCTTTACCGCTAAAAACAAAAGGTACTGTATGAACTCCATTGCTCTTGACTTTAGGGAGACAGCACCAATTGCCGAAGCTGTCTATGCTGGGGGGTGTTTTTGGGGGATGGAGTACTTCTTTAATAAACTAGAGGGAGTCTACAGTGTTACCAGCGGTTACACAGGGGGAGTTTTAGAGAACCCCACCTACCAAGATGTCTTAAAGCAAAACAGCGGTCATTACGAGGCTGTTAAAGTCCTCTACAACCCACTGATAATCTCCTATGAGGAGTTAACTAAGTTTTTCTTTGAAATCCACGACCCCAGTCAAACTAACGGACAAGGCCCCGATATCGGACCTCAGTACCGTTCAGCGCTCTTCTACCGTAACCGTCCTGAGTGGGAAACCGCTCTAGATTTAATCGAAATTCTGCGCGAGAATGGACTCAAGGTAGCCACCGAATTAAAGGGAGCACGTCGTTTCTGGCCGGCCGAGGAGTACCATCAAAACTACTACGACACCAAAGGGACGCTACCATACTGCCACTCTTGGCAAAAGAGGTTTTAGTTATGTGTGATACCTTAGTAGCAAAAAGAGCCAGTGACGGACTTTGGTTCTTCGCCAAAAACTCCGACCGCGATACCACTGAGCCCCAAATAATTCAGTACGTCACCGCCCAAGAGGGCTTAGAGAGCCCTACCCACATCGAACAGCGTAGCCACTACAACGACCGGCAGTACAAAACTTTATTAAAAGCTTCTAAGGGATTAAGTCTCACCTATCCGGCCCTCATAAGCCGCCCTGCTTGGATATGGGGAGCAGAGATGGGCATTAACAGCCAAGGAGTTGCCATCGGCAATGAAGCTGTATTCTCAAAAAAGGCCGTTGACAAAGAGGGGTTACTGGGAATGGATATCCTCCGCTTAGCCCTCCACAGTGCAGCTACAGCCCAAGCGGCTCTAGCGACCATAGTTGAACTTATCGCTGAGTGGGGACAAGGGGGCAATGGCAGCTACTCAGGCTCCTTGCACTACCACAACTCGTTTATCATCGCTGATGGCCGGGAGGCCTATGTCTTAGAGAGCGCCGGTAAACGGTGGGCTGCCTATAAGGTTGAAGAGAGTGCCACTATTAGCAATGCTTACACTATCGAAGACAATTACACCTTAGCCGATGCAGAGACACTCCAAAAAAGGGTTAATTTCTCGCAGGCTTTTGCCAGTAAAATCCATCTCCTCTTTACTCAAGGTAAATTCCGTCAAAAGACAACTTCCTCTTTAATGCAACAAATGGAACCCAGTTTTGACTCTATGAAGGCAGCCTTACGCCATAATCTGGGTGGTATTGAGGACTTCGACCACTCTATGCGCTCGGTTTGTATGGATGCCAAAGGGGTCGTGAAGAGCCGCACTACCGCCAGTATGATAGTTAGCTGGGACCAAGCGACAGCGCAGGTGTGGTTCACCACTAGCCCAATCTCCTTATACTCCCCTTTTATGCCGTTCGACTTAAAAACAGCCCAGGCCCCTTTTAATGCGGTAAAAGCGAGTTATGAATTTACAAAAGAGCGGATGGCACAGACTGAAAAGCTCTTAAAGGCCCCTCTTCACGATCGCTTAGCGGTCCACCAAGAGGCCCTCAAAACCGAGAAAAAGCTCTTTAAAGGGGATCTTGACCCTCTGGTAGAAGAAAAAAAATTCCGTGCAAAGGTGGCTAAAATCTTAGCCAATTGAAGTAGAAATAGAAAATTCTCCCTCCTCTCTATAACCACTTTTTGTGGTTAAGGAGGAGAGAACATGTTTAAAGTTTTAAAGCAAGGGGTCCTTTTTGTCCTCTTGGCTCTACTGTTAACCCTAGGCAGTTGTGTCGACTCAACTGTAGGAGAATCAGTTGAAGTGCGCCTTTCACTAAAGCCTGATGGACGTTTCACAACTCGCAATATTGGCCCTCAAGGGACACAACCCCTCGAGATTAAAAGCTACAGCATTGTCGCCAATGGCCCAAAAGGACTCAATGTCCAACAAGCCGGCTTAGAGGAGAGTGAAGTCGTCATCAGTGATTTATTGGTAGGCAATTGGACTTTCCGGGCCACCGGCTATAATGGTGACGGCAAAGCAATCGCCACCGGAGAATCCTCTCTTTATGTCTCTAAAAAGAACCATGCAGTTGAAATTTATTTGAACGAAGAGGTGGGGACAGGCACTTTTGCTTTGACTTACACTTGGAACAGTGAACAAACCTCGAGTGACCTACAAGTAGTCTTTACCCTCTTTGACTTTGAAGGCAATGCAATTGAAGACATAGATGCCTCTATTACCGAAGGACAGGCGGTCTTTAGTAAATCTCTGGCAGCCGGGTTTTACACTATTATGATCTCTCTAAAGTGTGATGGTGAGATAATTTCAGGTCAAGTCGAATCTTTAAGGATTATTGACGGCACCCCTTCTGAGGCCACAAGAGAGCTGGAAATCGGCAAGATTGTTGACAGCGGAACCCTCACCATCTTAGACGGTACAATTGCTCCCTTTGAAGGGGAGATTACTGTCGATAATGAAGAGTATGGCCTTGGCGACCAAGTTACTTTAATACTTAACTCCAGTCTAAATTTGGAAGATTATACCTACAAGTGGTACTGCGAAGGTCTCCTGTTGGAAGGAGAGACAAACTCAACGCTTACAATAGACTCGGCAGTCGGTGGCGCGACCCGTTACGATGTCGTCATCTTCCACCCTGACAAAGGTTCTATTGGCTCTTGTGGGCGTCTAGTGGTGGTTGAAGTGGAACCCTCTATCGTCGACTAGAGGCCTCAATAGCTGTAAGAATCCACCCCTCGATTGGTTCTATCTTCCCGCTTTCCGTGTTGATAGAACCGACTTTGACCTTTATGGTGGCTATCTCCTGTCCCTGCCTTAGAACCCGTTGAAGGAAGGTGAGGGAGAACCTTTTGGCTTGCTCCACAGTGGTGTGGACTTCTAGATAGTCATCTAAAAAAGCAGGCTGATTATAATCAACAGTGACAGACTTCACAACAAAGGCCAGGCTCAAGAGACTGAGGTCTTCTTTATCTTGTGCGATTGACCTCAACAGTTCAGTCCTCGCATGCTCGGCAAAATCTAGATAGCGGGCATGGTAGACTATACCACCGGCATCTGTGTCGCTGTAGTAGACTCTGACTGGAAAAATATGGGCCATAATCACCTCAGAACTTTAGCGTTGCTAAGTAGTCGTCAACGGTCTCTGCACGACGGATCATCACGATTGAATTATCTTCTTTCAGAAGGTACTCAGCTGCGCGGAGCTTTCCATTGTAATTGAAACCCATGGCATAACCGTGGGCGCCGGTATCGTGGAAGACCAAAAGGTCCCCCTTCTCAATCAATGGCAACTGACGGTCGATTGCAAATTTATCGTTATTCTCACACAGGGAGCCAGTTACATCGTAGATGTGCTCTTGAGGTAAATCCTCTTTGCCCACCACTGTAATGTGATGATAAGCTCCGTAGAGGGCGGGGCGCATCAAGTCGGCCATAGTGGCGTCTAGACCGACATAGTCTTTATATTTCTGAGTAACATGGCGTACCTGGGTCACTAAATAGCCAAAGGGGCCTGTGACCATGCGGCCACACTCAAAGACAATCTTTAACGGCTCCAAAGGGGTGCCCACTATCATTTTGTCGTAGAGTTTTTTAATTTCTTGGCTGACCCATTCTAGATCAAGCGCTTTCTCTTCCGGTCTATAGGGAATTCCAATGCCTCCGCCCATGTTGATAAACTCAATTCTAATATGGGCTTCTTGCCAGATGCGTAAAGCCTGGGTGAACAACATTCGAGCAGTTTCGACGATGTAAGCCGGCTCGAGTTCGTTGGAGGCCACCATAGTATGGAGGGCAAAGCGCTGCGCTCCTAGCTCTTTTGAGCGCACGTAACAGGGTACTAACTGTTCAGTTGTCACCCCATACTTTGCCTCAACAGGATTGCCGATGATTGCATTCCCCGTCCTGTCAGGGCCAGGGTTGTAACGGAAGGAGATTAACTCAGGCATGCTTGCCACTTCAACTAAAGCGTCAATGTGGGTGATGTCATCGAGGTTAATAACCGCCCCCATCTCCCTGGCAACTTTGAACTCCTGTGGTGGCGTGTCGTTGCTGGTAAACATCACCTCCTCTGATCTAAAGCCGGCTTCTTGAGCCATTAATAATTCCGGCAGACTACTGCAATCGGCACCAAAGCCCTCCTCTCGTAGGATCTTTAAAATCGTCGGGTTAGGACAAGCCTTAACGGCAAAGTAGTTTTTAAACCCACCAATCCAAGCGAAAGCGCTCTTAAATGCCCGCGCGTTGACCCTGATTGCCCTCTCATCGTAGAGGTGAAAAGGGGTTGCATAGCGCCCAACTAAGGCTCTCATTTGCTCTGTATTGAGTGGTAATGTTTTATCGCTCATTCTGATTCTCCAGTCTCAAGTTATCCTTAATGCTCTGCATAGCGGCAACGATGTTTTCGCGGTGGCCAAAAGCGCTGAACCTAATAAATGACTCTCCGGCCGGACCAAAGCCCGATCCCGGGGTGGCAATAACTTGGCACTCGTTGAGGAGTTTATCGAAGAACTGCCAACTTGAGAGCCCTAAAGGCGTCTTCACCCAAAGGTAGGGGGCGTTGTCACCACCGTACACCTTTAAGTTCAATCCTAAAAGCCCCTCTCGAATAATTCTAGCATTCTCCATGTAATAGGCGACTGTTGCCCTTGATTGAACCAATCCTTCGGGGGTAAGAGCCGCCAAACCGCCGGCTTGGGCAATATTGCTGGCCCCGTTAAAAAAGGTACATTGGCGCCGGTACCACATCTTGTGTAACTCCCCCACCTCACTCTCTTCACTTACCAAAGCATGGGGGACAATCGTCCAACCTAGACGGACACCGGTAAAACCGGCAAATTTAGAGAAGCTATTAATCTCGATGGCGCACTGCTGAGCCCCCTCTATTTCATATATACTTTTGGGAAGCGTCGCATCACTAATGTATTCACTGTAAGCCGCATCGTAGATAATCACAGCTTTATGCTTTAGAGCATACGTGACGAATCCTTTTAACTGTTCGTGGTTAGCCACCGCCCCAGTAGGGTTATTCGGATTACAGAGGTAGATTAAATCGACCTTTTCGGTAGGGACAGAGGGGACAAAGCCCTCCTCTTCCAGTCCCTGAAGATAGACAAATTTATCGTAGTAACCTCTGCTGTGATCGAAAGAGGGACTTCTTCCCGCTATTACATTAGAATCGACATAAACAGGATAAGCCGGGTCTTGAATGGCAACAATTGAGTCCTCCACAAAGAGCGACTGGATATTGGCAGCATCGGCTTTGGCCCCATCACTGATAAAAAACTCATCGGCTTGCAGATTCACACCCCACGCTTTGTAGTAACTAACTAAAGCCTCCCTCAGAGGTAAACTCCCCTGTTCATCCCCGTAGCCACTGTAGGTCGCATTTGAGGCTAGCCGCTCAACTTGCTCTCTTAGCCCCTCTATGATAGCTGGAGGGAGTGCTTCGGTAGTATTACCGATTCCCAGCCGATGTAGATGAGTGCCCGGATGAGCCTCTAAGTAGCTCTTAGAGCGCCGGGCAATCTCTGGAAAGAGGTATCCTGCTGCTAGTTTGCGGTAATTCTGGTTGATTTGTGCCATTCTTTTCCTCGTCTATATCTCTAAATTTTCTAAAGCTTTCAAAATTAATGTACGGTGTTCTTCCTTCTCTAGGCTACACATCGGTAGTCTAAAAACCTCTTCACACCATCCGTAATGGGCCATCATAGTCTTAATGGGAATAGGGTTAGTCTCCACAAAACAGGCTGCAAAGAGGTGGGCCAATTGACCTTCAATTTGGCGAGCAGTTGTAAAGTCGCCCTCCAGTGCCGCACTTATCATCCTCTGCATATAAGTCGGAGCGATATTGCTGGCAACTGAAATCACCCCGTCCCCACCGGCTTCTATCAAATCGAGGCTAATGTTATCATCCCCGCTCAGGACAGTGAAGTCCTGTGGTGTTTGGGCAATTACAGCCTTCATCTGCTCTAAATCGCCCGAAGCCTCTTTGACTGCCACTATATTAGGACAGGCATTTGCTAATTTTACGAGGGTCTCCGTCTCGATATTTACGGCTGTACGCCCCTTAATATTGTACAAAACACAGGGAATGTCTACAGCATCGGCAATACTCCTAAAGTGGAGGTAGAGGCCCTTCTGACTTGGCTTATTGTAGTAAGGATTAACCAAGAGGAGACCATCAACCCCTTTGGCTGCGGCATTTTGGGAGAGTTCAATCGCCTTACTGGTTGAATTACTGCCCGTACCGGCGATTACGGCAACCTCCCCATTGGCCACCTCAACGGCCGTTTCAATGAGGGCGTCCATCTCTTTTGAACTTAGAGTAGGCGACTCTCCGGTGGTTCCACAAGGGACAAAGCCATCAACTCCGCTCCTCTTTTGGTACTCTAAAATTCGTCTAAAGGCGTCAATATCTAATAAACCTTCCCCACTAAAGGGTGTTATTACCGCTGTGTGTAAACCTCTAAATCTTTTCATCGCTTTATCCTCCGTTTAGGCGAACAGTTCACCTAACATCGCATCGATTGTGAAAAATCCAGTTTGCTTATCTTTAATCCAAGTGGCTGCCTTGAGGGCGCCTAAGGCATATCCCTCCCGGTTACGGGCCCGGTGAATGATTTCAATTGTATCGGCCGGACTGTCGTAGATAAGGGCATGGGTGCCCGGATGTGAGCCGCCTCGCGCGCTGGCTAAGTGGATCTCTTGCGACTCCCTTTGGCGGTCCAATCTTCCCGTCTCAAGGGCTGTTTTCCCCTCCAACTCTTCTAAAAGAATATTGCCCAACATAAGGCTAGTCCCTGAAGGGCTGTCCCCTTTAGCACTGTGAAACAACTCTTGGACAACCGGATCATAAAGGCCAATTTGGTTCACCAGGTGGGCACTGTAGCGCGCAATCTTAAAGAAAAGATGGACTCCAATGGCAAAATTTCCCGACCAAATGACGGCATTACCCCCTTTCTCGACAATATCTTGGGCCTTAGCGAGCTCTTCATACCATCCGGTAGTGGCAATAACTGCCGGCAGTTTAAGCTCTCCATAGATGGTTAGTCGTTTTAGCACTTCACCAGGGGTGGAAAACTCAATGACAACCTCACTGTCTTGGAGGGTTTGCCGACTACACTCATGAGCGGTGACTAATGGTGAATCAGAGTGGGGATCGACGACTGCCACGACTGCATGGCCACCGGCAAGGGCACTTTCATAGACCACTTTCCCCATCTTTCCAAATCCTACAATAGCTATTTTCATCTCTCCTCCTCATACAATGGGGAGAGTGTACCAAAAATACAAGCCTGTGTCTATTAGTTACAGTTTGTTTTTATAGTAACATTACTACCCCAGAAAAAGTTATTTTAAACCTTCTCTGTTATTATTGCTTATTTTTTGTTTTTACGGTAACTTGTTGATTACTGTAATAAGGAGCTGGCTATGCTGAAAGTAATAATTAATGGTTGTAGTGGAAGGATGGGAAAAGCCCTAACTACCCAAATCGGAACCTCCGAAGGGGTGGAGGTTGTAGCGGGTATCGATATCGTGGAGAGTCAAAGACCCTACCCCATTTATAAAACACTGGCCGAGTGTCCGGTTAAAGGCGATGTCTTAATCGACTTCTCCAGTAGTGAATCCTTAAGATCTTACTTATCGACCGCCGTTAAGCAAAAGCTCTCTTTAGTGGTTGCAACAACCGGCATTTCGCCAGAAGACGAACAGTTACTTAAAGAGGCCTCTCAATCGGTAGCCCTTTTTAGATCCCAAAACATGTCGCTAGGGATTAACCTTGTGCAAGAACTCCTCGTGAGTGCCACTAAAGTCTTAGGAGAGCGCTACGATGTTGAGATAATTGAAAAACACCACCGTTATAAAAAAGATGCCCCTAGTGGTACTGCCCTCATGTTGGGTGAAACTATCAACTCTGTGAGGACCCATCCGCTCACTTTCGTCTACTCACGCCACGGCAATAACGCTTTAAGGCGCCCCGATGAGATGGGAATCCACTCCATTAGAGGAGGGACCTATGCCGGCGAACACGAAGTCTCCTACAGTGGTGAAGATGAGGTGATTACCATTGCCCACCAATCTTACTCCCGTCAAGTATTTGCCGGGGGGGCTATCGCAGCTGCTTTTTACATAGCTCGGCAAAAACCGGGTCTCTACTCTATGCACGACATGATCTTGGAAAGCAGTGCCGTTACCACCATCTACACTGCCCATGATGAAGTTTTGGTCTCAATCGAGAATATGAGTCGCAAGATGGAGGTCATTAGTGCTCTATATGGGTTGTTGGCACAAAATGATATCTTCATCGACATGATCAGCCATACCGGCGCTACCAATGGGACCATTGCCCTCTCTTTCACAATAAAAGAATCTGACCGCACCAAAGGCGAAGCTTTACTCAAGAAGTTTATTGAACCCTTTAAAGACTCACGGCTCACTATCGACGCGGGGGTCTCCAAAATTACCGTTGAAGGCCCTGGCATGGAGTACCAGTCGGGGGTAGCTTCCCGCCTATTCTCATGTATGTCCGAGGCCGAGATCCCCATTTTGGCTGTCACCACCAGTGAACGGAAGATTGCCTACATAACAGTGCAAGACGCTGTCGAAAGGGCGGTATCGATTGTCAAGAGGGAATTTAAGATTTAGCGTAGTAAGTCAAGTTCTACCAATTTTTCGGCAATTTGGACGGTGTTGAGGGCGGCTCCTTTACGTAGGTTGTCGGCCACAATCCAGAAGTTTAGCCCGTTAGCAACACTGAAATCTCGCCTTAGGCGCCCCACAAAGACTTTATCGGTGCCGGCGACCTCCAAGGGGAGAGGATAACCCTCTTCAACTAGGGTAACCCCTTGTGCATTGGCGAGAGTTTCTCTAACCTCTTCCATCTCGAAAGCCTTAGAGAAGGTGACGTTCACCGACTCGCTATGACTTGTAAAGACGGGAATTCTGACCGCGGTCGCAGTGATGGCAAGGGAAGAATCCATTATCTTCTGAGTCTCTTCGACCAGTTTCATCTCCTCCTTGGTATAACCGTTTTCCAAAAAGTCATCAATTTGGGCAATGGCATTAAAGGCTATTTGGTGCTGATAGACAGCCTTAACACCCTTCTCACCCCTTAAAAATGCCCAACTCTGCGCCTTTAATTCCTCCACAGCCTTTTGACCACTGCCTGAGACTGCCTGGTAAGTTGAGATTACCACTCGCTCTATTGTGTAGTGGTGGTGCAGGGAATTGAGGGCCACCACCAGTTGGATGGTTGAACAGTTGGGGTTGGCAATAATCCCCTGATGCCCTCTTAAGGCTAATGGATTCACTTCAGGGACCACCAGTGGGACCGCTTTGTGAAGACGCCAATAGCTAGAATTATCGATGACAACGGCCCCTTCACCACTCGCTAAGGGAGCTAACGCTTGACTCG
>Ga0265293_10013579_pt1 | contig 10537 bp, 10 predicted proteins | sample Munlanlewell138R_FD_192505 | JGI IMG/M metagenome (GOLD analysis project Ga0265293, IMG submission 192505) | Leachate microbial communities from a municipal landfill in Southern Ontario, Canada - Leachate well 138R | ecosystem: Engineered > Solid waste > Landfill > Unclassified | place: Canada... | reverse complement strand
AAGATTTTCAGAGCAGACATACAGATTCTATCAACCGAGAATTAATCATCGTCCAATTTATCAAGTATATCTTGGGGAGGGCTATTGTGTGTTTGTCCCCGATGTTGTTTACAAGACTGGAAGACCAGGGACAGATGCAGTTGATGCTATTAGCTCCGGTGTCAAGATGTTGATTGACAAAGGAATTGCCGATCCTGACAAATTAGCAGTACAAGGACATTCATGGGCAGGCTATCAGACAGCATATCTGGTTACTCAAACCGATTTATTCGCTGCCGCGAGTGCGGGCGCTCCTGTAGGCAACATGACGAGTGCATACAGTCAAATTCGTACAGAATCGGGACTTGCCAGACAATTCCAGTACGAAAAGTATCAGAGCAGAATCGGCGGGAACTTGTGGGATTCTCTCGACAGTTATCTGCGTAATTCACCGGTTTTCCATGTTCAGAACAGTAAAACTCCGCTGCTTATACTTCACGGAAATATTGATGAGGCAGTTCCATTTGCTCAGGGTGTCGAGTTGTACTTAGCTTTTAGAAGATTAAGTAAGAATTGTGTTATGGTGGAATATCAAAATGAACCGCACCATCCAAGAAAATATCAAAACAAACTGGATTGGGCAGTCAAGATGAAAGAGTGGTACGACCATTATGTCTTAGGTAAGCCTGCTGCTAAGTGGATTTCCGAGGGTAGAGTTTACATGGGAGATAAATGATGAAAAGTGTTGAATATTGGATTAACAATCTAAATTTACAAACACACCCCGAAGGAGGTTTCTTTGCTGAAACATATCGCTCTGATGAAGAAATTTCAAACGATGCTCTGCCCGAACGCTATGATTCGGGCAGGTGCTTTTCAACTTCTATTTTTTTCTTATTGACCAGAGACACTTATTCAAAGTTTCATAAGCTCAAAAGCGACGAAATTTGGCATTATAATTACGGTGGTAAACTAAATATTTATTGTATCGAACCTGATGGTAAGATGACTGTGCATTCTTTTGGTCCCGATATTGATAAAGGTGATAAATTGCAGTTTACTATACCGAAAAACACCTGGTTTGCTGCCGAAGTAAGCGAAGGAGAATATGTCTTGCTTTCATGTACTGTTGCACCCGGATTCGATTTTGATGATTTTGAATTAGCGGACACAACTGCATTGATTGAAACATTCCCGTTACACAGCAACATTATTAGTCAATACTCTTAAAACGGATTTATTATGAAATTTAAAATTGTTCAAGTTGAAAATCAAACACAAAAGAAAAAATTCGTAAATTCCCAATGGAATTTCTATAAGAATGACCCGAACTTTGCTCCACCCTTGAAAATGGACAGGATGAAATTGCTCGATGAAAAGAAAAACCCCTTCTATGAGCATGCAGAAATACGGTTGTGGTATGCTGAATCCAACAACAACATCATCGGCAGAATCGCAGGTATTATTAATCACAATCACAACAAATTGCATAATGATAAAGTTGGATTTTTTGGTTTCTTCGAGTGTATTAATGATGTTGATACCGCATCGGCTTTGCTGAATACTGTTGAGGACTGGTTACGAGCAAAAGGGATGGATACAATGCGTGGACCTGTCAATCCATCAATGAATGATGAAGTGGCTATGCTTATAGAAGGATTTGACGAGCCGGCACGAATACTCATGCCTTATAATCCGGCATATTATCCACAATTGATGGACAAGTGCAACATGGTCAAAGCAAAAGACCTTCTTGCTTACAAGCTGCTTTACGAGAAGTATATTACCGATAAGATGAAACGACTTCAAGGTGTAATTCGTGAAAGGCATAAGGTTACATTTCGTGATGTTAACTTTAAGGATAAAGTTCAATTTAAGAAAGATGTTGACACACTGAAGTATATATATAATAAGGCATGGCAGCCAAACTGGGGTTTTGTCAAGATGACCGATGCCGAATTTGATTTCATGGCAAAGGATCTCAAACCGGTAGCTGAACCAAGATTATCATTTATAGCCGAAATTAACGGTAAGCCTGCCGGTTTTCATCTCGGACTGCCCGACTTGAATCAGGTGCTGATTCATAATAAGAGCGGTGGTATGCTAAGTGGAATTTGGCATATTCTCACGAAAAAGAAACAAATAAGCATTATGCGAATTATCGTGCTCGGAGTTTTACCGGAATACCAGCGTACCGGTGTTGATGCTGTTATTTACTACGAATCCGGTGAAAGAGCACACAAATTAAATATGGATATTGGTGAGGCTTCTTGGATTCTCGAGGACAACGAAATGATGAATCGCGGATTGACAACGACTATGAGTGGCGAAGTTTATAAAAAATACCGTATCTATGACAGAGAAATTAAATAATCAAAAGCGGCTGCCGATGATAACCCCGACAGCCGCTTTTTTTTTACATTTGACTTTGATTCTATAAAAAATCCGATACTACTACATCTTTGAATGTAAAGACAGGTTTCTGGCTAAGCTTGAAGTCAGATTTCGACGATTATAAGCAGCTGCATTCTGCTTATCAGGAACAGGAAGAGAGCCGGATTTCCATAAATCATACATTTCCGCAAAAATTTTCGCAATCTTTTTTACATCCTTAGAGCCCGCTGTGAATCCGGCTTTAGTATCATTGACAATAGAAGCCATTTGTCCTTGTGGACCGATATAGAATATCGGTTTTTCGGCACCGATATACTCATATAATTTTCCGGGCGTCCTGACTGTATCGTTAACAGTCATCCATAGTACATCTGAATCAATCAGTTGGCGTACAGCATCTCTGTGATTTAAGTATCCCGTGAGTGTACATATATCATCAAGTTTATACTTTTTAATCAGCTTAGTGTGACTATTGCGCATCAGACCTACGAATCGCAATTCAATATCTTGCCGTGCAGACGGATTTTTCTTTAGGAACTGATTCAGTCCTTTTAAGAAATATCTCGGAGTTCTGTCATCCTGAAATAGACCGCTGTGTGTCAAAACAAATTTACCGCTTGAAGGGTCTGTATCATTGCCGGATGCTGCTGCTTCGAAATCCTCTGCATCATAACCATGCGGAATTATCACAACATCATCATGAGACAGGAATCTGTACCTTTTTAACAGTAATTCTTTAGCATGGCGGGTAGTAACGAAGGCTCGTTCAGCAAAAGTTAAGATTGATTTTTCAAGATTGATATTGTAATTTTTATGCCAAATTGTCGGAAAGAAATGAAACGGATTGTCCACCCAAGTGTCCCTATAATCAACGACAAGGGGGATATCATACTTTTCTGACAACTCTTTACCGATAAGAAAATCCGTGAACGGTGGGGCAGTAGAAAATATAATCCTGATATCATGGTCCTTGATTATTTCTTCAGCAGATTTTAATGCGTACTTCTTCCAATGAATTTTAGTATCCGGTTGCTTAAAAATCTGTAAAAAATATCTTCCGGTTTTTTGAATGAAATAATTGGGAAATTTCTTCGCCACAGGTTTTATTTTACTTTTTTTCCCACTTTCCGGTGCTCTGTAAACAGCAATATCTTCCGGTAGTTCGCTCAATAGAGTATCATCGAAAGCGTAATACGAAGGGCTGTCAGTAGTGAGTACTACCGGATTCCAGCCGAAATCCGGCAGATATTTAACAAATTTGAGAGTTCTCTGAACTCCACTTAATCCCATTGGTGGGAAATAATATGCAATTACAAGAACTTCAGGATTATTTTCGGTATCGCATTCTAGCACAATTAAACAGCCCAATAATTATTAAATCACTGCAATTTGCTCGGGTGCAGCAAGCAGCATATCACCGCCGTTCTTTGTAACAAGAAATACATCTTCGGCTCTGATACCGAACTTGTCTCCTAAATAAATTCCGGGCTCAACTCCAATAACACATTCATCAGGAATCATTTGGTCAAGGATTTCATATGAAATAATGGGATTTTCGACAGCACGCAAGCCTATACCGTGACCGAAACCATGCTTGAAATATTCACCGAAACCATCCTTACGAATTGATTCCCTGCAAATAGAATCAAGATTTTTGGCAACCATACCCGGTCTAACTTCTTTCAAGGCGATATTTCTTGCTTTAAGGAGAGAGTCATATATAGCTTTTTGCTCTTTAGTAACCCTACCCATTGCTACAGTCCTTGAAATAGCGGTACCATAACCATTGATTTTGACACCGAAATCTAATATCACTAATTCTTGTTTCTTGATTTTTTTATGTGAAGGATTTCCGTTTACCTGAGAGCAACGAGGACCTGATACTACTATTATATCCTGCGGATCGCCTTCCGAACCTTTTAATCTGCATTGGTGTGAAATTTCTGTTGCCAACTCAATTTCAGACATGCCAACTTTAATGAAACCAAGCATATAGTTATAAACTTCATCGGCAATAGTAAGAGATTTTTTGATAAATTCCAACTCTTCGGGGTCTTTAGGTTGTGTAAATCTTGATACCAAATTATCAGCGGGCTTAAATTTCAGTGGGCGGATTTTATTTCTAATTTCCACAGCTTCGGAATACGGCATACTATCAGCCTCGAAGCTAATACCCTGAACACCTTTAAGAACATTTTTTTCAACAAGATAAATCCATGGATCTCTGGTTATGTGTATGTGCAAATTAGGGAGGGAGTAAATCTCATCTTTAATCTGCTCTTCGTAAGTATCGTCAGTAACAAAATGGAGTTCATCTTTCAGGATAAAAAACAAAGCATTTGACCCTGAGAAATTTGTTAAATATCTGATATTAGGCATAAAACTGACAGCAATTGCTTCAGACTTTTGCTCATCCAATGAAAATCTTAATTGCTCAAGTCTTCTATCAACAATTTTCGGATAGTTACTATGAACTTGTTGTGTGGTTGTCTTCTTAGCCATACTGATTCAGCCGTTTTTAAATTATACAAAGTAATTAGGAGATTCTTTTGTTATAGATACATTATGCGGGTGAGACTCTCTCAAACCGGCATTAGTTATTCTGTTGAAACGTGCTTTTTCTTTCATCTCTTGAACATCTTTACATCCACAATAACCCATTGCAGACCTCAGACCACCGATTATCTGATAAATAGTATCACTTACAGAGCCTTTATACGGGACTCTTCCTTCGATTCCTTCCGGAACAAATTTATTGATTTCATCTTCGACATCTTGAAAATATCTGTCCGCTGAACCTTGACTCATAGCTCCGAGCGAGCCCATACCTCTGTAAATTTTATATGCACGTCTTTCATAGATAATTTTTTCGCCAGGGCTCTCTTCATGACCTGCGAGCATATTACCTATCATCACCGAGTCTGCACCGGCAGCAATTGCTTTAGCTACATCACCTGTCTGTTTAATACCGCCGTCAGCAATAATCGGAATGTCGTGTTTGGCTGACTGTTCAGCCACTTTCATAATGGCAGACAATTGAGGGACACCAACACCGGCTACTATACGAGTAGTACAAATGGAGCCCGGTCCTATTCCAACTTTCAAGCCGTCGGCGCCACTGTCAATCAATGCTTTAGCAGCTTCGGGAGTAGCAATGTTACCACCCACAACTTGTAGTGAGCCGTAAGCAGATTTAATGCGGCTTATCATCTTCATAACGCCGGCAGAATGTCCGTGAGCAGTATCAACAAAGACTGCATCAACACCTTTTTCAACCAATGCTGCTACTCTGTCCATAGTATCGTGTGTCACGCCTAAAGCCGCTGCTACTCTTAATCTACCGCTGTCATCTTTGCATGCGTGAGGGTGTTTTTTCTTTTTCTGAATATCTTTGAACGTTATGAGTCCTCGTAGCGTATTTTCGGAGTCCACAACAGGTAATTTTTCGATTCTTTGACTTTGGAGTACATGCTCTGCATCATCCAAGGTAGCACCAACCGGCAGGGTGATGAGGTTTTCTGTCGTCATAATTTCACGCAAGGGCTGATTCGAATCAGGTTTAAACCTTAAGTCTCTGTTGGTAACTATTCCAATCAACTTATGATTTTCATCAATAATCGGAATTCCTGATATGTGGTAAAGAGACATAAGATAAAGTGCATCCGAAACCCTTTTGTCACCTGTAAGTGTTATAGGGTTCCTAATCATGCCGCTTTCCGAGCGTTTTACTCTGTCAACTTGTTCAGCTTGCTTTTCGATGGTAAGATTTTTATGAATTACACCCAAGCCGCCTTCACGGGCAAGAGCAACAGCCATATTTGCTTCAGTAACAGTATCCATTGCCGCACTTAGAACAGGAATATTCAGGCTTATCGTCTTGGTTAGTCGTGTGTTAAGTTTAGTATCCCGCGGCAAGACCTCAGAATAAGAAGGAATAAGCAATACATCATCGTAAGTAATTCCTTCGTACAATATTTTTCCTTCTTTCATTTTATTTATTACTGTTTCTGTTATTAATATACGTCATTAGTAATCTCCGTAAATGATTCAATAATCATATAGATATACAATTATCGAGCATAATTCATTATTGTTTCCCGTGTAAGGAAGCGGCTTTTAATTTAGCTTGCTCAAAATTAAGCTTAGCAGTAATTGCTAACTTATCGCCGTTATTTGATGCAAGAGCTAATTCGGACTTAAATTTTTCGATATTTTCAGCGCTTTGTTTTCTGTCAATATCCGCAGAAGAGGCTGCTGATTCTACAAGTACGGAAACAACATTCCGGTTAACTTCTACAAACCCGGTACCGGTAGCAAAATAAGTGCTTTGATTAGTGTTATTTTTAATTTTGATAATCCCACAATCCAGTGAAGAAACAATCGGAGCATGGTTAATCAGAATCTCGAAAGGAGAAAGCGAACCGGGTACATTTACCGATACGGCGTCGCCTGAAAAGACGACGCTTTGCGGTGTAATAATATCAACTTTTAGGATTTTGTCTGCCATAAATTATCTTTAATTTTGTTTTTTCCACGCATCAAACACTTCATCAATAGTACCTTTGTACTCGAACATAGTTTCGGGAATTTCGTCACAATCGCCATTGAGAATAGCTTTGAATCCGGCTATGGTATCGGCTACTTTTACGTACTTACCTTCGAATCCGGTGAACTGTTCGGCAACAGAGAAAGGCTGTGAGAAGAATCTTTGAATCTTACGAGCTCTGTAAACTGTATGTTTATCTTCGTCAGAAAGCTCGTCCATACCAAGTATGTTGATGATATCCTGCAAGTCCTTGTATGTTTGTAGTACTTTGATACAGGTAATTGCAGTCTTATAATGTTCTTCACCCAACACCAAAGGGTCCATGATTCTTGAAGAAGAATCCAAAGGATCTACAGCAGGATATAGACCTAATTCTGCAATCTGACGTGACAGAACTGTCTTAGCATCAAGGTGAGTAAATGTATTTGCCGGAGCCGGGTCAGTCAAGTCATCGGCAGGCACATAAACAGCCTGAACAGAAGTAATTGAACCACGGTTTGTAGAGGCAATTCTCTCCTGCAAGGCTCCTAATTCGGTTGCTAAAGTGGGCTGGTAACCCACAGCCGAAGGCATACGTCCGAGAAGTGCCGACACTTCGGAACCTGCTTGAATAAAACGGAAGATATTATCAATAAACAGAAGGATGTCTTTACCTTCTTCATCACGAAAATATTCTGCTATAGTAAGTGCTGTCAATGCCACTCTTGAGCGTGCTCCCGGAGGTTCATTCATCTGCCCGAATATCAAAGCAGTCTTATCAAGTACGCCTGACTCCTCCATCTCGAGATATAAGTCATTACCTTCACGAGTACGCTCTCCTACACCTGCAAAACATGAGTATCCGCCGTGGTGTTTAGCGATATTATGAATTAGCTCCTGGATAATCACTGTCTTACCTACACCGGCACCACCGAAAAGACCTGTTTTACCGCCTTTGGTAAACGGCTGTATCAGATCAATTACCTTGATACCTGTTTCAAACATCTCTTTTGTAGTTGTTAGGTTTTCAAATTTGGGAGAAGGTCTATGGATTGGGTATCTCAGCTTGCTTACAATCTCGGGTTTCCCGTCAATTGCGCTGCCAATGACATTCACCATTCTGCCGAGTACTTCCGGTCCTACTGCTACAGAAATCGGGGCTCCGGTGTCAATAGCTTTCATTCCTCTGACCAAACCATCAGTTGAATCCATTGCCACTGTTCTGACTCTGTCCTCGCCAAGGTGCTGTTGTACTTCACATACAAGAACGCCTTCACTTCCGTCTTCTACTGATTTTTTCGGGATATGAACGGCATTTAAAACTGCCGGAATTTTGCCCTCAGGGAACTGAACGTCAACTACCGGTCCGATTACCTGAATTATTGAGCCTTCATTCATACTAATATCTTACCTAAATAATTTATAAATGATTCTTTCTTAGTCTTTTTTGAAAATGGTTGCAAATAAAGTTACAAAATTACGGAATTTTTGGCTAACTGCAAAAACTATAATGATTATTGCAGATTTACTTGTGCTTTTTTGTTGCTCTGACTTGATTATCTTTGAATCAAAATATTAGACGAAAAATTCGTCTAATTTTGTTTTATTCTTATATTGATTCAAAATAATTTCAAAAATAATTATTTTACAGGATACACTATGAAAAAATATTTTATTCTTTTGCTTGTCGGAGCGATTGTTTTTGCCTCATGTGGTAGTGAGAAGGACTCTTCTGAAAGCTCCCAACAACTCTCACCTGAAACAAAATCAGAATTGTTCACAAGAGCAAAACAAATTTTCGGTGCCTTACCGGACAAAATGCCGGGAAGTGAGAATGACACTCCGGAACTTGTTGCTCTCGGCAAAACCCTATATTTCGATACACGTTTATCGGTCAATGGAACACAATCTTGCAATACCTGTCATGACATAACTAACGGTATAGCAGGTGTGGACAATAAGCCGGTATCTCCCGGAGCTATTGATGGTAAATTCGGCACGAGAAACTCTCCGACAGTCCTCAACGCAGGTTTCCACTTCGTCCAATTCTGGGACGGAAGAGAACCGGACCTGAAAGAACAAGCCAAAGGACCTATACTTAATCCTCTTGAAATGGCGATGCCAAGTGAGAAAGAAGTAGAACAGGTAATCTCTGAGGTGCCGGAATATCAGGATATGTTCGCAAAAGCTTTCCCGGGTGTGAAGAATTCGATTACTTACGACAACTTGGCTCATGCTATTGCCGCTTTTGAGCGTACAATGATTTCAAAATCAAGATATGACGATTATATTAATGGTAATCCTACAGCTCTCAGCGACGAGGAATTGGCCGGCATGAAGACTTTTATTGATGCCGGTTGTATCACTTGCCATACAGGTCCACTCTTCGGGGGTAACATGTATCAAAAAATGGGGCTCATTAAACCCTACAAAAACACTGTTGACCTCGGAAGACATGACGCTACACAAAACGACTTAGATAAATATTTCTTCAAAGTTGCTTCTTTGAGAAACGTTACTCTTACTGCGCCTTATTTCCATGACGGTGCTGTTGAATCACTCGATGAAGCCATACAAACAATGGCTGACTTGAATCTCGGAAAAACTCTGAGTGATTCTGAAGTAAAAAGTATCAGGACTTTTTTAAAGTCCTTAACTGACAAAGACCTTGAAAAAGGTATAAGCAAGAACTACTAAGATTTATTTCTCGGCTGTATCTGATTTTTAGTAGGTACAGCCGATGATTCATGATTACAACAATGATTTCGATTGCTTAAACACATATTGCTCTGATATATTTATCGTAAATGTAGTTATTACAAGTCCATTTATTCACTCACCAATTAGCAATAATCATGTATTTTTGTAATTCTCCGAAAATAGGAAGCAGTATTATTTGTTTATTTGTATTTTTTTCTGAACATTTTAGGAAATATCAGTGGCAAAATTCACCGGAATATTGTTAGTCCTGCAATCTATGATAATTGTAATGCTTTATAATTTTCTGGCTGCCTCCGCTTTTGTTGGTGGAAATGACGAAGGTAATATTAATCTCACATTTCTTATTTCTTCACAAATATTCGGATTCTTGTTGACCGGTTTCACTTTGTCTTATGTATTTCGTGTTGAAAACATAACAGATTATTCAAAATTTGAGTTTAAAATCGCTAAGGTTTTACTATCAATTGGATTTCTAATATCCGCATTCTTTCTTATCAATCTTGTCGAAATACTCCAAAAAGCACTAATTCCTTCATATCTTGTCAGCAGTTATTTGAACTCTACACATTCGCTTCATGCTTCCTATCAGGAACTTGCAAGGCAATTGCAGGATATACATCCTGCGATGCTGTACCTTATTGGTGCTTTACTCCCGGCTGTATGCGAAGAATTCTTCTTCAGGGGATATCTGCTCAACTTGTCCATGAAGTATTATTCTAAGCCTACATCATTATTCATTGTCAGTTTGCTCTTCTCCTTAATTCATTTTCAGCTGATAGCCTTAATCCCACTTTTCATTTTTGGATTGATATTGGGAATTCTTACCATTGTTACCGAAAAAATATCATACTCGATATTGATACATTTCTTAAACAACGCCATAACATTGTACATAGTTAGTTAAATAAATATTTTTCA
>Ga0265293_10013578_pt1 | contig 10537 bp, 12 predicted proteins | sample Munlanlewell138R_FD_192505 | JGI IMG/M metagenome (GOLD analysis project Ga0265293, IMG submission 192505) | Leachate microbial communities from a municipal landfill in Southern Ontario, Canada - Leachate well 138R | ecosystem: Engineered > Solid waste > Landfill > Unclassified | place: Canada... | reverse complement strand
CTCTATACGAGGTTTACGGAGGTAGTTGGAATTGGAATGACGTAACTTGGGAGGAAGTTCAAGAAAAGTATTATAGCGAATAGCTATGGTTTTAGACATATTCAAAAACAAAAAGCCAAGCATATCTAACGTTAAATTACTGGCGACTACAAGTAAAAAGGCTAGTGGAATAGATACCAGCATAGTTTCTGTTGGAGCGGGTCCGAAAATATCAAGCATAAAAACATTACCTTCTACTCTCGGGATCACTTCTAATATAGGTATTGCTAAATCTACGCCAAGCATAGTAGGTAAAAAGGATGTCCTAGAAGAAAAGGCTATGGTCTTTGAAGTTGGAGAGGGTTTCAAAAACTTTGGATTGCCAGAAGAACAGATAGAAGTTATGAAATCTAAAACTCAAGAGAAGATAGCTAGTTTATCAGAAAAGAGGTTCAAGGATATTTCAGATAGAATTGAGGAGTTTAAGGACAGACCTACAGAAATTGCCCCGTTCTTATCAAGTATTACAGAGGGAAAAGAATTATATGACCTATGGCAGACTGCCCAGAAAATACAAAATAATGAGAAGGTAACCTCGGAAGAACTTGTTAATTTACAGGCATACGTAGAAAAATCTGACCAGATACCAACGTTTGGATATAAGGTTTTAGATACTGTAATAAATATGGTCCCATTCTTTGGAGAGTTGTTCGCTACACGTGGGGTTTATACCGCTACTAAAGCCGGGGCGATAAAAGGAACAAAGGAATTACTATCCAAGTTTTTAAAGAAAGGCGGAAAGGAACTATTGGAGAAAAGATTATCTAAGGTGGGGTTAGAGGTTGCCGGAACTATTGCGGGTGGTACGGCACAGACTATCCCAGCCGGGATTACAAGGATAGGGGCTGGAACGATAGAAAAACAATTACAATCTACTCTTACTGGAGACGAGGAAAGTATTTGGAATAGTTTAGTTAAAGCTACTGGAGAGCAGTGGGTAGAAACTGTTTCCGAAAGATCGGGTGGATTGATAACCGGTCTTACTAATCCGATTAAGGGTAAATTATCTAAACTGGCTATATTCAAGGCATTTCAAAAGGTTAATCCTGGCAAGGATGTAAACTCCATAAACAAGGTAATCAGCGCTATGGGATATAACGGGGTGATAGAGGAAATGTTTGAGGAGAGGGTTGCTGATGTGGCGCACGGGATATTGAATAAGGCTGGGATATCTGACCAAGAGTTTAGTATTCCTTCCTTGGAAGATTTGGCCGTTGAATTAGTTTCGTTTGCTGTCCCCGGTGCTGCTTTCCAGGTATACAAATCTACACCGTTAAAACTAACTCCCCCCGGTGGAACGATTGAGTTTGTCGGGGAAGATGGAAAAAAGCCCAGTATATCTCAGGTGAAGCCACTTACAAAAGCGACACCACAAGCTACCGCTAAGGCAGGATTTTACGTGAATGAGTTTGATGCCACTGGTAACCTAAGATTTGTTCCTGCCGAAAAAGCTAATATAGTTGAGATTTCTCCTGAAATAGAAACATTTATTAGTAAGGGGAGGGTAAGTGGTTGGCGTATTAGTGAGAGCAAGACTGGGACATTTATTGCCGAAGGAAAGACCCAGAAAGAGGCTATCCAAAAGGCCAGTGAAATTATAGAAAATCATAAAAATGATATAGAAACATCTATAAATAAGGCCATCGAGAGGGGTGGAGTATCTCCACGCTATAGTGGTTCACAAGCCCAAAAAGGGGTCTCTGGGGCGATTAAAGCCGAAAAAGGCATAATCCCCAAAGAAACGAAAACATTAGAATGGGCGAGGGGAACACGGGCGGCGGGAATACAAAACACTGGTCTTAAAAACTATAATGAGGCTACTCGTGTGCTTGAAAAGGCGGGGGAAATACCAACGGAAATTAAAACTAAAAATGTTACCAAGGATTTTATTCAAAATTATTATGAAACAAAGAAGTCTCCGGTTGTTGGTGACGTATTTATAAACGCCAAGGGAGAGAGAATTGAAATAATAAAAATAAAAGATAATGCAGTTGACTATTTCCTAAAAGGAAAAAAGAAAGGTATACAGGGCACGGTTTATACCGATAAAGGATTTATTGAGAAAATTGAAAGAATTACCCCCAAAGCTATCCCCAAAGAACTTGAACCATTAGCAGCAGAGGCAAGGAAGTATAAGAGTGCGGAGGAGTTTATTAAGAGTCCTAAATATGAATATCATTTGTCTAATAGTGCTGATTTAGTAGAAGGTAAAACTTTTTCAGAACAAATTGGTAAAGTTCCAACAGCCAGAAGGGGTATTGTTGGAGGTGCAGACGATGCAGTGTTTACAACTAATAATCCTCAATTTTGGGATTCTCAATTATCAAAAGAATTAGGTAAAGATGCTCCATCAAACATTTATTTAGTAGAAGTTAAAAATCCAAGCCCAAGGGGAATGTTAGAAAGTGGATTTGACGCTCAAGCATCAAATCTATCAAAAGATGTTCGTATTATTAAAAATCTTGGCAAAACTGGAGAAGGGATTTTAGATATTGGGAATATAGAATTTAAGAAAAATCAAATACTAACAGATATCTACACCCAAGCTACTAAGGGGGTGGCTAGGGGAGGGGGAGAGATTACTCCACTTCAAAAGGTTCAGAGTAGGTTTGAAACCATACTATCCAATCAAAAAGAAAAGTTTAATATAAAACCGGCGAGCATAGAGAGTCTGTCTAAAAAATACAAATCAGTCATACCAGACGCAGAATTGGTTAAATACGAACAGGGTTATGCTGAAAAGAGGGCATCCACTTTTAGGGGTGAGATAGATAATCTTATAAAGAACCTAAGGGAATCCGGGGTTAGAGACGATGTCATTAAGAATACCAAGATAGAGGGAGTTCCTTTGGACGAAATAGTCAGAGTTAAAAGGGAAATAAATGGAAGCGTATCCGCCATAATAACCAAGTCAGACCTTGATGATATTAGACTGACTTTTAATGGGGAGATACCAACGGACAAGTGGGTTAAAAGAATATCTGTGTCAGAAGCCAAGAGGGGCGCTGGCAGGCTTGCAAGGTTATATGAAATACCACGCCTTACCTTTGAAAGATGGGGTTTGGGTGATGCCGTTTATCAACCCATCAGGCAAGCGGAACGCCAAGCTAACAATATGTATGTAGGATTCTTAAAAAGATTTGAGGACGCTGGTTTATTTAAAAGAGGTGGATGGGTTACCGCTGATAGATTTACTATAAGCAAACCAGAGGCGGAGAATATCGGAAAGTATTATCTTACAAGGCAGAATAAGGGATACAAGGTTTCGTTCTCCGACCTATCTGTCAAGGAAAAGAAGTTTGTTGAGATATTTGACGGTATTATAAAAGAAACAGAAGACGAATTTTACAGAATCGCCAAGTTAAACGGAAAGGATCCGGGAGTAATTAAGAACTATGCCCCGTTAATGACATCTGGCGATATAAAGATTATTGACCAGGTTGGTGACTTTGATTTCATATTTAGAAAGCATCCCGCCTTTTTCTCGTTAAAAGAAAGAGCCAAAGATGTCCCGGTTGGTCTGTATGAATTAGATTACAGGGAGATAGCTTCAAGGTGGTTGGACGGAATTAGTAAGTTTAATTCTCTCGGTGAAATAACCCCGAAAATAAAATATCTGACGCAAAGCGAGGAGTTCAAGGGAATCGTTGGAAGTGAAATTGCCAACGCTACTACTTACTGGCTTAAACAGACATTAAATCCGAGTATAACCAAAGAGGTTTATCAGTCGGTAAATTATCTTGCCAGATTTTTAAGGAAAGCGTCAGCTACAGCTTCTCTCGGATTAAACTATGCTTCTGTTGTAAAGCAGACGCTAACCCAAATACCACTTACTATAATTGAGAAAGCACCCCCGAAACTTAAATCCAAGTTCGCTAAAGATTTTGGGATAAACGTAGCAGATCTCGCTTCATTAAGGGAGAGGAAGGGAACGGTTGCTATTGCGGATATGCAGGGAAAGATTGGGAGGATATTTACGGGTTCTCTTACCGAGTTCGATAGGTTAAATGCCCAGACATCGCTAAACGCATTACTGGATAAGAATTATGCCAAAGTTCTTAAGGGTGGAGAAGAAATAACACAAGACACGGTAAATTATATTTTGCAAGTATCTCAGGACACTTTGGATATGTGGTATGGGGGCATGACGAAATCACAACTACCAACCGCTTTTAGATCAGAGGTTGGAAAGATGATAAATATGTTCTTATTGCCACTGACTTCACAGCTTAATGGATTTTTTAGCAGGGTATTATTGGCCAAGGGTTTGGGTGGAAAGACAAAAGCGACAGCCGAAGTATTATCGGCAGCCGTTGTGATAGCTTACTTAGAACAGGTTATATCAAATCTATCTCCAAATTGGGGAGACGAAAAAGCAATGACGAAAGACGTGCTAGTTTCTCTGACTGGAAACATACCAATAGCCAGCCAGATAGCTTGGTCTATATCAACTCAGGACGATATACAGATTACCGCCGGAGTTTCTGGTATATCTGCGTTGGCAAAGGAACTCGGTAAAGACGATAAGGAAATTCTGACCGTCGCACTAAAAGCATCTGAGGCACTCGGGCTTCCCAAAATGGTGAGAAGGCTTATTGAGGGGGGAGAGATAATATCTGAGGGAGGCGTTTATGATAAAAATGGGAAGTTATTATTTGAAGTTGAGGAAATGCCAGAACAGATAAGAACCATATTAAGAGGAAAATATGGATCTCTGGCCGGGCAAGAATATATTGAGGGAATCGGAAAAAAGAATGAGGTTATCCCTACTGGCACTAAGAATAATATAAAAATGAAAGGAATGAATAACATTAAGATGCCAGGTATGAGAGTTCCGCAAATGCCAAACATAAATAAGATAATGCCAAAAATATAATGTTAAACTTTATTGATCACATATAATTATGGAAGAAGTAAACAACAAACAAAACATTCAAATAGCACGGCTCGAAGAATGCCAAAAGTCAACAGAGAAAAAACTCGATAGTATGGAGGAAAAGGTTGATTTAATACTTACTAATCATCTTCCTCATATTCAAGAGACTGCATCTAAATTAGACGCCAACCAGAGGATTTTTATGTGGTTTATGTTGGCTATTATGGGGGCTTTAATAGGATTATTTTTCAAATAGAACATAACAAACAACTTTATGATAAAGAAAGTGGTAATAGCAAGCGATGCTCATATACCATTTACCGATATAATGGCGTTAGAGCTCTTTCACAAGTTTTTAAAAGAGTGGCAACCGAATACATTGATATTAAACGGAGACTGGATAGATTGCTATGAAGTATCCCAATTTTCTAAGGCCCCGATAGATAAAGCGGAGTTTGTAGCTGAAATAGAGTCGGCTAAAAAAGAACTTAAAAAATTGAGACAGATACTACCGAATGCCGAAATTAAATACATTGAAGGTAATCACGAAATGAGGTTAAAGAAGTATCTAATTTCAAAAGCGAGGGAACTTTACAAATTATTTATTGGAGGATTCTTTGACGAAGAGAATAACAAAACTTTACTGGAATATCTACTCGGCTGCCATAAACTAGATATAGACTATCATCCGGTAAGAGAGGAGTTAGATAAGTTTTCACATAATTATATTGACTTCCACGGGATAAAAATCGGGCATTTTGATAAAGTATTGAAGAATGGAGGATATACGGCGAGGGCGTTAAGAGACGATCTTGGTTCAGATATCATACAGTCACATACTCACAGAATCGGCTCATCATATAAAACATACTTAGATAGAATAGGGTTTGGGCTTGAGATAGGTTGCCTTTGCGAGAAACCAACGTATACTGAGGCTCCTGACTGGCAATTAGGATTTCTAGCAGGGTATTTAGACGAAAAGGATAACTTTTATCCATACCAAATTATTTTGAAGGATTACCACTTTATTTTTGAAAACAAGAGATATGAGGTATAATAATAAAAGAGTGATAGATATTATTAAAAAACTACGTATAGTAATTTATCTTACTGAGGATGATAAAAAGAAGATTTGGATAAAAATAATTAACAAGATAAGGGGATTAGTACCTTAAATAAAAGGAGGTGTGATATGGAAGTTCTAATCTGCGAGAGGTGCGGAAAAATCTACCCGATAGAGCATTCCGGCATTCTATGCGACTGCGGAGGAAAGCTGATACCAGTCAACATCGACTTCACTCTGACAGAAGGAAACGGCGGACATCCAGACAGCGATGAAGAAAGCATCGCCTCCTGAATAACGAAGGGGCGGGAAACCGAGCATTTACAAGGCTCTGGCAATTCCCGCCCCCTCCGACCAATCTTATGAAAAAAGAAACACCAATCAAAATATATTACAAGGGGATTATTTACACCGTATCCTTGGAGTCGGTAATGAAGTCGCTTAAGAAACGCTACTCTTATGGAAAAAAACCGAGGAGTAAGCAGAATAATATTTGGAATAAAATTAAAAAAGAATTAAAATAATATGTCTCAAACAAAAGTTCTGTGGGCTATCATCAACCAGTTAATGAAAGTAATAGCTGAATTAAAAAAACAATTGGGGGTTCGTAAAATAAAAATAAGGGAACTGGCGGAAGCTATGGCTACCTTTGAGGGTTTTTACCTTCCAACTAATCCAAGAGCCAAGAGGAATAATAATCCTGGCAATATGAAAGGTTCTCAATGGGAAAGCGGAAAAGACAAAGACGGTTTTTCAATCTTTCCCGACATAGAAACTGGCTGGAAGGCGTTTGAGTGGGATTTGGAAATGAAGACGAAGGGCATGACGAGAACTGGATTAACGCCAGAAAGCACTATTAAGGATTTAATCTACACTTGGTCAGCGACAGACCAGCAGGAATATACCGATTTTGTTTGTGGGAAACTCGGCATATCCGAGTCCTTCAAACTTAAGAACTTTGTCGCTTAAATGTCTTGACAAAGGTCGTTGATAAAAAGTATAATATAATAATATGGAAGATTTAAACATAGTAAATTATAAGTCGTTATTGTTCAGAGTTCTGGTCAGGTTTGCCAGGGGATTCGCCGCCGGGGCTTTAAGTTCAATGGCCCTAGTAGCTCAATTTTCAGGTAGTGATTGGAGTCAAATGACCAGTTGGCTTTCAATGTTAGTTATTGCTGGTGTATCTGGTGGAATTACCGGAGCGATTATGGCCCTAGATAAGTTGGTGAGGGGATAGGTTATTTCTGTTAATTGAATGGTTAATTATTAACCACGATTAACCAAATTATGAAACATCCTTTAATCGCCTTTATAGTGCTATTATTGGTAAGTTGGCTCATAGTACATCTTTTGCCAGAAAACGTCCCAGAAGGCTTCTCAGGGCGAACAGTGAGCTTTTATGAGTCCACTCTACAATATCAAAGCCCGATATACCTCCCCCACGTCCAGGTACTAGCCGATAAGATAATAGAATTAGAAAGCGAGGGAGAGATGGTTTGGGGAGATTTGGATAAAGAATATCCAGCTTATGGAGTCGGTCAGTTCCAAAAACGTACATTTTATTGGCTTGCCGAATTAGCTGGGTATAATAATATGAATTGGAAAGATGAGTTTGACCAAAGAAAGCTATTGTACTGGGCGATTAAAAACGGCTATGGAGAATACTGGTCAACATACGATAACGCATTAAGTCAACTATGAAAAAACCCGCAAAAAAGATAGTAAAAAAGAAAAGTAAAAAAGACCAGTTTGATATTGGCTTTATGGTGGGTGCCCAAGTAGCAATAGATTTACTGGCAGAAGAACAAGCATTCGAACCCTACTATGTTGCCGGATTAGTAGCAGATGATATAATGAAAAAGAAAGAGTTTAAAGAAAGGAGTTAGTTATTAAAACAATGAAAACATTAAAAGACCAAATAGAGCCATAATCTTTCTCCCCTGATACTAAGGTATCGGGCAATCACGAATGCTCCCAAGACTTCGGTTTTGGGGGAGAGGGATTAGTTCTTTCTGCCCTGGGTGATATATCTGACTAACGTATTCAGATAGTTCGATGAACTGCAGTGTAATCGAACAATCCAGACTATTAGGCCTGGGGGTATTTATACCTCCAGGGCAGAGAGAATTAGTCCATTACAAGCTGGGTACTCGAACCGAAGAGTACGCAAAACCCTTAACGGCTTTGACCTCATAATGCTCGGTGTAATTATGGGCGAGCCAAAAATAATATAATCAGAGTGCGGAGTGCGTTTAGTGTAAGGGTATCGCCTTAATCTCCGCCCCAGCTTATAGCGGATTAACCACTGTTAACCGACAAGACGTTGGTTAACATACTCAAAATTGAGTATGATTATACTCAAAATTGAGTATAAAGGTCGCTAATAAGTTAACGGCAAAATAATCAGGACTATCTTATTCGTTGAAGTTTAACTAATAGAGAAGTTAAATATAATGGCAATCGCCATTAACTTCTGACAAATATATTAGATCAAAAAAACATAAGTAGACGATTAGAAAGTCCGGCCGGATCGTAGTTGGTCCGGCTTTTATTTTGAGGGGCTTGACATTACTTCTTGGTTGGAGTATACTGAGAATATGAAACCAAAAGTCGTGAAACAATTTAATAATTTATTAACTCCAAAGGGGGTAGGATTGGTTCTCACGAGCCACGGTTGTCCTATCCCCTTTTGAGTTTGTAATTTTATGAAAAAAAAGGAAATAGATAAAATACTGAATAGGTTAAAATCAGCAAATGGAGCTTTTATGTTTTGGAGAACATCGTTCTTAACTGATGATGATATTAAGAAATATGAAAACAATGTTTCTCTCGGAGGAAACTGGTCTGTGGGATTTAATAGTTTTATGTCTGAAGATATAAGTGGTGATTGGGGGAGGGGAATAATTCTTTATTTATTTGGAAATGAAAAAGAAAGCAATATGGCATATAAAGCGATAAGAGAGGCAGAGATTAGGCAATTAGAACGGGAAATTGAAAATAATAAAAAAAATAGAGAAATATCCAATATTAATCATGGTAGGGATAACAAAGAAAAGGGATTTGTTTATATCTTAAAAAGTAGAAATCTTTATAAAATCGGTCGGGCGCAATATATCAAAAGCAGAATTAAAACCTATAGGACGGAAAATCCTTTTGGAATAAGGGTAATTTTTCAAAAAGAGGTTGATGATTATATTAAAGTGGAGGCAAGTTTATTGGATACTTTCAAAGATAAGAAGGTAAGGGGCGAGTGGTTCAAATTAGATAAAGAGGATATAAAATGGATAAAACAAAACACCTAAAAACCAAATACTCCGTTGCCAGATTCAGTTTAATCACCAAGTGTTCTGGTGATGAGTTGAGATTTTATCTTTATGTCAAACTTTATGCCATAAATCAAAACTCTGCCTTTCCTTCCCATAAATCATTTAACAGGGACTTGGGTTGGAGTAAATATACTATCAATAGGATCGCCAGGAAAATGGAGAAAATCGGCAGATTAAAAGTTCTTAGAAGTAGGGGTAAAAACAATATATATGATATTACCTGGTATGACCGGCAGAATGATAAAAGTAGTAAAGAAACCTTGACTACCTCTGGGCGAGAAACCTTGACTACCAGTAGGCGAGAAACCTTAACCCAAACTAATAGAAATAAAACTAATAAAAACAAAACAAACGAATTGTTATTTCAATTAAAAGACTGGAACGAACGACAGTCATCTCCTATTCCGAACTTTAAGCCGGAGAATATAGTTAATAAGCACGGCGCTGAAAAAATAGACAAGCTAATAAAAGAGTTCGGGCGGGAAAACAACGGCTTCCATTTATTTTTAGAAGAATTAAGGAGATAGATTGGCGATGAGCAACCCCAAAGAACTCTACCAATATCTCCGCAGGGCCGGAATAATAAAATATCCTACCCACCCGGAGTACGAAGAAGAAAAATCAGAGCCGGCCGAAAGCGACAAAGAAAAAACCGAACATCGGCAAAACTTCCTAACCTGGTTTAATCACTTAGAGGAAAAAGATAAAAAAGATTTCCAATTTATTTTCGGAGAAATATGAAACTAACACAAAAACATTTTGAGATATTTAAGAAAGAGTGCCTATATTGGCAAGACCGTTTTGAACTTCATAATTGGGATTTACATTTCAGATGGAGTAATGATAAAAGGAAGAGAGCATCTTGTACGGCTAGTATAAGCGGATATATCGCAACCATTTCATTGTCAAAGGATTGGGATAACTACAAAAAAATAACTGAGCAGGATATTAAGATGACATCCAAGCACGAAATGATACATGTTTTATTGGGAAGATTAAGCTCTTTAATCACAGCCACATTCCTAAGTAGTAACGAGGTAGAAGAAGCAAATGAGGAAATAGTTAGAAAGTTAGAGTGGATAATAAAATAATGATTAAAAAAGAAACTTGCCAATTATGCGGTGATACAATCTCTGGCACTATCCACGAAGTAGAAATCCAAGATGTAAAATTATTTAATAACGGAGAAATAAAAATCACCAAAAAGAAAATAAAGGTTGATCTCGGCTG
>Ga0265293_10013577_pt1 | contig 10537 bp, 9 predicted proteins | sample Munlanlewell138R_FD_192505 | JGI IMG/M metagenome (GOLD analysis project Ga0265293, IMG submission 192505) | Leachate microbial communities from a municipal landfill in Southern Ontario, Canada - Leachate well 138R | ecosystem: Engineered > Solid waste > Landfill > Unclassified | place: Canada... | reverse complement strand
TATCCCAGATCCGATTCCTCCTTTCTCTCCTGCACCTTCCTTTCGAGGGCCGCGAGGGCCGAAGAGAAGGCAAACCGAGCCAAGAGTTTTGACTTGCTTCGTCTTGTGGGGCTTGAAGGCAAGGAATACCTTGCTGCCAAGAGTCTCTCCTATGGACAAAGGCGGCAATTGGAAATTGCCAGGGCCCTTGCAACGGAACCCAAGCTTTTGTTCCTTGACGAACCTGCAGCTGGTATGTCGTCAAGCGAAATCAACAACTTGATCGATCTGATCTTCCAGATCAGGGAAATGGGCGTGACTGTTGTCTTCATTGAACATCGCATGCCCGTTGTCATGACGGCTGCGGACAAGATTGCCGTGCTAAACTATGGATCGTGCATTGCACAAGGTACTGCTGATGAAATACAAGCAAATCCTCTAGTCATCGAAGCATACCTGGGGACCGCATACAAGCGCGAGCTGGCTTAAGGGAGAAAATCACGAATGTTAGGAGTGGATTTTGATGGCCTTGCTTGAGGTAACGGGAGTATCTGCCTCCTATGGTGTAATTCAAGCTCTTGATGACATCTCGCTCTCTCTAAATAAAGGGGAAATAGTGTGTTTGATTGGCGCGAATGGGGCAGGAAAGACAACGACAGTTAGAACGATCACGGGTACTTTGCCGATTACCAGTGGAGAAATCAAGTTTGATGGCAAGGGAATTAGCAAAGCACGAACCTCTGCCATTGTTCGGGCAGGCATAGCCTGTGTTCCTGAGGGCAGAAAAGTGTTTCCCGAAATGACCATTGTTGAGAACCTGGAAATTGGTGGCTTTATCACAAGAAAAGATAAGGAAAAGTCCGAAGAAATTATGGACTACGTCTTTCAGACGTTCCCTGTGCTGAAGGAACGGAGAAATCAGGCGGCAGGAACTCTGAGCGGTGGCGAACAGGCTATGTTGGTCTTAGGACGCGCTATGATGTCCCAACCAAAGCTGATGGTCCTCGATGAGCCTTCCATGGGTCTAGCGCCGGTGATTGTGGAAAGGGCGTTTGAAGTCATCAAGCGCGTGAATGAACAAGAAGGAACGTCCATCTTGCTCGTGGAGCAAAACGCAAGTATGGCCTTGACCATCTCGTCAAGAGGCTATGTACTCGAAGGTGGCCAGGTAAAGATGGAAGGGACAGCGGAAGAGTTGCGGAGTAGCGAGATGGTTAGAAAGCTGTACCTAGGGGGAACAGCGTAAACTATTAAGGAAGGTGATTTGCATGAAGCTTGGCGTAGTGAGTTTGAGTATTGGATTCTTGGAGATTCCCGAAGCAGTTCGTTTCATAAAGGAAATTGGCGGAGACACATTTGAGCTTAGTACCGCTGAAGGTGTACACAGAGGAAGCTTGGACTTCACGGAAAGCGGGCGCCATTCCTTGGCTAACTTGGTGCAGAGTGAAGGCTTGTCCATCACTTCCGTTGCTGGTTATAGTGACTTTACCCTATCTGACAGTGAATTCGTTAGAGAGCAACTTGAAGGTTTAGAAAGGTATGCGGAACTTGCCCAGAGTCTTGGCGTTAAGTTCGTCCGGGTGATGGGGGGAAATGCCAAGCCAGAGCTCTCCAAACCAGAGATGGTTAGCAATATTATCGCCGGATTTAAGCAAGCTGTTCAGATCGCCGAGAAGTATGATGTCATTTTTGCCCTTGAGAATCATGGAACTTTAGTGAATGATGGTCCCACTCTCGTTAAGATCATTGAAGAGGTTAACTCTCCGTACCTTAGGCTGACTATGGACACTGGCAACTTCTGCTGGGCCGGAAATAGCCTGGAAGATGCGTATGACTACTTTGCCCAGGTAAGCCCCTATGTGGTCAATGTCCATCTGAAAGACTTTGTGTATGAGAACGATGAGGTCCAGTTTGTTCCCCTTGGGGAGGGACTCATTGACTTTAAGAAGGTCTTCAACATGCTAGGCAAAGTCGACTATCAGGGTTCCATCTTATGTGAGTATGAGGGAGTTGGAGATCCCAGAGTTCTGATGCAAGACGGTACCTTTTACCGCGACGAGGTCATGGACCAAGTTAAGAATGCCACAAAGAGCAGCTTGGAGTTCCTTAGGTCAATTACGGAGGGATAAAATGAACAAGAAGGTTCGCGTAGCAATCGTTGGTTGCGGCGCTATTGGACGCGTCCATGCACGGGCCATCATAGGTCTAGATGAAGCCGAACTTGTGGCAGTATGTGATTATTCAGAAGCAAATGCCAAGGCCATGGCTGCCGAGTTTGACTGCAACCACTACACAGACTACAGGCAGATGTTTGCAAGGGAAAACCTAGATCTAGTCACTGTTTGTACTCCGAGCGGAACGCGCCTAGACATCTGTCAGGCCGCGAGCTCGGCGAAGGTTAACATTCTAGTGGAGAAGCCCCTTGATATCACGGTCGAACGTTGCCAACAGATCGTGGACATGTGTGAACAAGCTGGAGTGAAGCTTGGTAGTGTCTTTCAGATGCGATTTAGCCCGGTGTTCAAACGGCTGAAACAAGCCATCGATCAGGGCAGATTTGGCAGGCTGATTCTAGGAAATTGTCAAACAGTCTGCTACAGATCCCAGGCCTATTATGATTCTGGTGGTTGGAGAGGAACCATGGAACACGAAGGCGGCGGAGCACTCATGAACCAGGGCATTCATAGTATGGACTTGCTCCTTTGGGTGATGGGTGATGTGCAAGCTGTCAGCGCGTATAAAGGAATTCTTACCCATGACATCGAAGTGGAAGATACTGTAAGCGCATCCATTCAATTTGTCAATGGCGCGATGGGGACCATTCAAGCAACTACTTCGGTCATGCATGGTATCGATAAGAGACTTGAGATTTATGGCGAAAAAGGTACGGCAATCATCGAAGGAGAAACTGTTGTCAAGTGGGAGTTTGAAGATGATGATTTGCCTGAGAATACCGAAGAGCGCCGGAATCAGCTGAGCCCATCAAGTCCCTTGATTGAAGATGTGCAAGGACATCGGGATCAGATTCAAGACATGATTGAGGCAATTCGTGGCAACAGAGAACCAGCTGTCTCTGGCCTAGATGGTCTAAAGGCAGTTGAGTTGGTAACAAACATCTACAAGGCGGCAGATTCTTTGTAAAGACCATGGTCAATCTGGGACGCCGCTGTGGGGGAGATTGTTTTGCACATTTTGGATAGCTTACCAGCTCTAAAGGAGCCTACTCCTAGACTGATTTTAGGACTGGTCAGAGCGAACGAATCAATTTCTAGGGTCGATCTTGCCCGGGAGACGGGTTTGCATCCTTCTACGATTACCCGAACTGTGGCTTCTCTAATGGAAGAAGGATTGCTGAAGGAGGATGGAGAGGGTTATAACGAACTCGGACGGAAACCCATTCTGCTGAGCTTGGTTCCAGATGCGATCCATGTGATTGGTCTCGCTATAGAATCAACGTTTATATCTGGGGTTTTGTCGAATCTTGCCGCGGACATTATCGAAAAGAGAGAGGTTCCTCTAACGCAGGTCGATACAGGGGCTGTCCAGGAACAGGTAGAATCCATCATTGACGACCTTCTGGCTGCCGCCCGTATCCGTAACATTGATGTCAAGGGGATCGGCGTAGCAATGCATGGCATCATCGATAGTGCCAACGGCGTCTGCCTCGTTGCTCCAGCCGCCGGCTGGAGGAATTTTCCCATCGCTTCCATCATCAGCGCTCGTTATCAGTTGCCTGTGAGTGTGGGAAACAACGCTAACTCCATGGCCTTGGGTGAGTCATGGTTTGGTAACGGTAAAGGCGTGGAGAATCTGGTTGCGGTCAAGGTTGGACAACACATTGGATCCGGTATTCTCCTCAACGGCCAGTTGTTCCCGGGTCCTGATTTTGGCGCTGGAGAAATCGGACACCTTACGGTGATTTCAGATGGTCCTGCCTGTAAGTGCGGTAACTATGGATGCCTTGAAACGGTTGCGTCCATAGGTGCAGTGATCGACAAGGCAAGGGTGATGTTAAAACGGGGGGAAAGAAGTAGCTTGTTGGCTCTCATCGACAATGATCCCTACAACCTACGCTTCGAGCACCTCTGTGAGGCGGCAGCATGCGGTGACCGTTTGGCCCTCCAATTGTGGGAGGAAGCTGGCAGTTACCTAGGATTAGGCCTTGCCAATACGATCAACATTTTGAACCCAACTAAGATTCTAATCGGCGGAGATGTGTATCCAGCTGTCGACTTTATCATTCCCAAGGCCCGGGAGATTGTTGCGGCCCGGGCATTGGAGTCGCTCAAAACTCACATATCCATCGAACCTGTAGGTTTGGGAGAAGACGCTGTAACCATTGGCGCCGTAACATTGATGCTGAAAGAGATCTTTAGTGTCTAGGATTCGGATAAAACCGGTTCGAGTTCTAGGTGGAATGGATTATGTACTGATAGGGGTGTAATATAGGCATGGTGGCAATAGAGTTTCGCCAAGATCAATTGGAAGTGGTAGTAAGTTCGGATCGCAAGACAATGGGATCAAGAGCTGCGAAGGAAGTTGGGGCCCTGATCAAGACTTTGTTAGCCAGTCGGCAGACGATCAATATGATGTTTGCTGCTGCTCCTTCCCAAAGTGAGTTTCTAGACGAACTGCTACACATGGAGGGCATCGATTGGTCTAGAATCAATGGCTTTCACTTGGATGAATACGTAGGATTGGAACCAGGGCGAACGGAGCGGTTTGAGCATTTCCTACGCACAAACGTGTTTGAGAGAGCTTCGTTCAAAAATGTTTATTATATCGATGCTGCAGAGCTACATGGTGAGGGTGTCGTAGAACGCTATTCGAAGTTACTTCGGGAACATCCCATTGACATAGCATGCATTGGAATTGGGGAAAATGGTCATATCGCCTTTAATGACCCCCCTGTGGCTGACTTTGCCGATACTCACAATTTTAAAGTGGTGGAGTTAGATGACAAGTGCCGGACACAACAGGTAAACGATGGCTGTTTCCCTCATTTTGATGCTGTTCCAACCCACGCCTATACTGTGACGGTTCCAGGGATCATGTCGGCGCAGTACATTGCCTGTATTGTTCCCTCCAAGAATAAGAGTGAGGCTGTGAAAAACACGCTCTTAGGTCCCATCGATACGTCTTGTCCTGCATCGGTGCTCCGTACTCACCAGCGGGCTACACTGTACTTGGATAGAGATGCCGCATCTTTGGTACTCGATGCCGACCATTTATAGGCCTTCATTGAATAGTAACCCCAGATCCTTGCCGTTTGGCGACGAGGATCTGGGGTTTTGCATGTGAGAGTCAGGTTGGTAAAGGCTAGCCAAGTAGGAGCTTGCGCAGCTCATCGACGGAAGATGCGATCGCGGTTGGTGCTAAGGTCTCAAGTTCTTCCCTCTCGCCGTAACCGTAGGTAACACCGATTACATCGATACCATTTTCCTGGGCTCCTAGAATGTCGAACTTGCGATCGCCCACCATCACCTTGTCCCCTCGATGGCCGCCGAGCTGTTTCAGTACAGTCGCGATCAACTCACCCTTATTGGTCCGCCTACCATCGAGAAAACTCCCCACAACTAAATCTTCCTGGAAGTACTGATCAATCTCGAAGAACTCTAAGACCTCCAAGGCGTAGACGGTTGGTTTGGTTGTAGCAATAGCCAGTGTCTTTCCCTCTTTTGTCAGATCCCTTAGGAGTTCAGGGATTCCAGGATAGATCACGTTCTTAAAGAGACCATGTTCGTGAAAGTGCGCCCGATAGAGGCGAATGGCCTCCGCAGTCTGCTCCGTATCAAAACCGAAGTGCAACTGAAAGGAATCCACTAAGGGTGGCCCAATAAAGCTACGTAGAAGTTGGGGATCCCCATCAATACCAAAATGCTCGAGGGCGTGAATCAACGATCCGATGATTCCCTCACCGGGATCGCTCAGGGTTCCATCTAGATCAAATAAGACATACTTACATTCTTTCATAAAAACCTCCAGTTAATTGCTTGGGTTTCGCTGTAACGCTAAGTGGGGAGTCTGTTATCATACGTTTAGACGCGGATTGCTCGTGGTTTCTTCCGCCATTCACTCAGTTCCAATCTCCACAAGAAGGCCCAATCCTTGAGTTTATCGTGCATTGGATCCTTAGGATCAAGCATGATCTCATAGAAGCGTATAAACCCAGGCACTCCACCTACATCCTCTGGTGGTGTTTGACCGCTGGCTTCCAAGAGATAGGGCGACTCTTGGTCATAGTCTTCGATGACCCTGACAAGCTCAATGCGATGTTCCCAGTTGTCCCCCATGTCATAGGTATACAGCATGGACTTATGTTCCGGAAGAAAATCCGAAAGAGTATGGCCTTCCTGCAAGACCGCTTTTGGGTGAATGTCTAGGAATTCCTCCATCGGAACCAACATTGTGATCAGCTCGCCTGAACGATCATCGAACAAAGAGAACTCGTAAAGATGGTCGTTTTTCCAATCGAACACATCCTGCAAGACCTTGTGTAGCTGTATGAACTCAATACCAGCTGGCACAATCAGCCTCCGTACAGCCTGGTAGATCTCTAGATCCAGGGTGACACGTAGCTCAAAAGCTCGGTAACGATATAAGGGCTTACCGGTTAACTCGATAAGGGCGTCGAACATAACTCGAAAAGGACAGGCGTCGTCTTTTTGATCAATCTTTACGTAACGGTAGTTGGCCTGAACTCCTACCCGATCACTAAACATCTCCTCAATCCCCTGATACTCCCGTCCTACATGAAATGCGCATTCCCATCCAGCATTGGACACCCATGCTGCCCTCGATCTGTTCTTGTTTTGCACAAACTCCACACGCCCTGCTAGATCCATATACTCTTCTACCAACTCTGGGTTTACGTTCATAGCTAAAAGGGTATGCTTAATAGCATTTTGCATGATCTCTGCCGCATGGCGTAAATCCCTGCGGTACACTTGATACACAGCCACAGTAAAGCGGGTTGCATTATTGACCAAAACGAGCATATCCTTACCTTCATCATCCCAAACATTGGTCCAGTTGGCGGTCCAGGAAAATATCGAATCCACTTGCCCTTGCTGGGCCGGGGGTCTGATCCCCATGGCGTCAGCTAGATTCTTTGTAACTGCAATTTGCATCCATCTCACCTCGCTCTTTTCTATAGGAGTTGGGGCTGGTATCTCCTACTCACAAGTATTCTGGCTTATCGCCCAAAAACCTAGGAGCAGGGAAGAAAATGTTTTATAACTAAGGGGTCCTGGATAAGGATGTGAGAGCTACAGGCAGGTAATTGGCAGGTTTTGGTCTAATTGAAGTAAGAAGCATCGGTCCGTACCACACTTGGAAAGGAATGAGGACATGCTACAACAAGTAAATCCTTATCTTCCATCATGGGAGTACATTCCCGATGGGGAACCTTATGTATTTGATGGGAGGGTCTACGTTTACGGTTCTCACGATCGTTTTAATGGTCATGTCTATTGCCTCAACGACTATGTATGTTGGTCGGCTCCTGTAGACGATCTATCTGACTGGCGCTATGAAGGCGTGATCTATAAGAAGACAGATGATCCCCTCAATCTAGATGGCAGTATGTGTCTCTACGCCCCCGATGTTACCGTTGGACCAGATGGCAGATACTACCTATTCTATTGTCTCGATAAGGTTCCCATTGTCTCGGTCGCGGTCTGTGATACGCCGGCTGGCAAGTACCAGTTCTATGGATATGTACACCACTTGGATGGCACACCTCTGGGGGAAAGGGAAGGTGATCAGCCTCAGTTTGACCCCGCTGTTCTAACAGAAGGTGAGCAAACCTATTTGTACACGGGATTTTGCGCCAAGGGTGACAAGAGCCGCTTAGGCGCCATGGTAACTGTCTTAGGCCCAGATATGCTCACGATTATTCAGGAACCAATCATCGTTGCCCCAAGTGAACCATATGCAGCTGGGAGCGGCTATGAAGGTCATGAGTTCTTTGAGGCCCCTTCCATTAGAAAACGAGGGAGCACCTATTACTTGATCTATTCCTCTATCTTGATGCATGAACTATGCTATGCTACAAGCGATTCACCCACTGAAGGCTTTACCTATCAAGGGGTTATTGTAAGCAATTGTGACATGTATATAGATTCCTATAAACCCGCCAATAAGCCCATGTTCTATGGAGGCAACAACCACGGCAGTATTGTGGAGATCAGCGGGGAATGGTACATTTTCTATCACCGCCATACCAATGGAACCAACTTTAGTAGGCAGGGTTGCTTGGAGAAAATATCCTTCACAGAAGATGGACAGATCCCACAAGTGGAAATGACCTCATGCGGTTCCATCGAGACTCCACTGATTGGTAGGGGAGAATACCCAGCCTATTTAGCCTGCAACCTCTTCTGCGATGAAGAGTCCATCTACACAGACTTTACAGGGGCCTGGATGAACAATCAGTTCCCCAAAATAACGCAAGATGGCAAAGATGGGGACAGAGAAATCGGATATATTGCCAACATGAAAGAATCTGCCACAGCTGGATTTAAGTATTTCTCGTGTCAAGGTATAACCAAGATCAGCATCAAAGTGCGTGGCTATTGTCGTGGCCATTTCGAGGTGAAAACAGCCTGGAATGGGGAAGTCTTGGGTACCATTCCTGTGGATTTTACCAATGTCTGGACCGAATACTTCGCGGCGATCAATGTCCCCGATGGTATACAAGCTCTGTATTTCACGTACCGAGGGAGCGGTAGTGCCAGTTTGGCTTCCTTCACTTTGGGGGGTTAACCCCTTCGGTAGGAAGGGTGGTATTCACCAGAACTTCCTATTATAATGGAAGAACACTTTGTGATGACTGGAACAATGATTCCGGTTGGTGAGGGAGAGATTAGGATGGGAACACGAGTCAAAGTCATAATAGGTATGATCCTTGGTCTGCTACTGATCGTGCCACTAGGTCTGGCTGTTATGTTGTACGAGCAGAACTTTTCTCAGCGTCTAGAGAGCTACGCACCCCTAGGTCGCAGTCTGGATGAGTTTGAAGGTATGAATAGAGAACGATTCACCTTTGCCTCCCATCGCGGACAGAACTTGGTGGGGTATAAGTACTTTGGCGAAACCACCGATCCAAGGGGAGTGATCGTCATCGCCCATGGTCTTGGAGGTGGAGGGCATAACTCCTATCTGGATATTGCAGACTATTTTACTTCCCATGGTTATCTGGTATTTGCTTATGACGCCACGGGTAATGATGAAAGCGAAGGGGACTCTGTTAGGGGCATTCCCCAAGGTTTGATTGATCTGGATTATGCCCTTCGCTTTGTAAAAGGTACACCGGATTTTGCAGGTCTTCCCATCATGCTCTTTGGTCATAGCTGGGGTGCCTATTCGGCTGGCAGTGTGCTGAACTACCATCCTGATGTGCAGGCCGTTGTGATGGTCGCTGGCTTTAACGAACCTGGAGATGTTATTAGAGAGGCTGGCCAGCAAATGATGGGGAAGGCGGTTCGCCTCCTCATGCCATTTGTAAGCATGTATGAACGGATGAAGTTCGGGGAGTACGCCAACCAGACTTGCATAGCCGGGTTTGAAAATTCGGCGGCTCGGGTGATGATCATCCATAGTGTAGATGATGATACCATTTCTTCCGAGGCAAGCTATGACATCTTCTTCTGGCGCTATGCCAACAACCCCCGATTTCAATTCCTTCAATTTGAAGACCGCGGCCATAACCGCATCTGGTATGCCGATCATGCCACGGCTTATCGGGATGCGTTCAATGAAGAGTTCGCTGTCTACGTTAGCTCGATAGAAGAGGAGTTTACACCCGAAATTAGAGCGGAGTATTTGGAGAGACATTTGGAAAAGAGCTTGCTTTATGCCCTCGATGAAGAAGTCATGGGTAGGATCCTGAGCTTTTACGACGAGTCCATGAGATAACCTTCAAATGGGCTAATTGCGGGACTTGCAACTTGAAGTTGACAAAAAGCAAGGCAGAATTGGTGGTCTTGCATAACTTGACGTGGTAGCATTGCCTAAAAAGGAGGCGGCTAAAATGAACTTTTCCGATAAGGTAAGAATGCTCCGCAAAGAGCATGGCATTTCCCAAGAAGAGCTCGCGGGCAGACTCGATGTTTCACGTCAAGCGGTGAGTAAATGGGAAAATGGGCAAGGGTTTCCAGAAATGGAGACGGTGCTCCGAATGAGCGACTTGTTTGGGGTCTCCCTGGATTATCTGTTTAAAGACGATGATCCTGAACAAAGGGGAACGACTGAAGAGTCTAGCCATTACGTAAGCCCTGAGTCGGCCAGAAAGTACCTGGCTACTAAGGCGAGAAGGGGACGAAAAATGGCCATCGGCCTAGCCATATTGATCATGTCCCTCTCTTTTACCATGTATTTTCCTTACCCTTTGGGAACCGCTCTGTTCTTCTCAGGAGCTGCATTGGGAGTAGGCATCCTCGTCATGCTTGGGTTTGAGCCCAAATTTGAGGGCTATGATCAGATTGAAGAGCGTCCGTTGAGCATTGATCAGGCCTTCCTGAAGGACCTTCAAAAGGAGTATCCCTTACAACAAAGG
>Ga0265293_10013576_pt1 | contig 10538 bp, 9 predicted proteins | sample Munlanlewell138R_FD_192505 | JGI IMG/M metagenome (GOLD analysis project Ga0265293, IMG submission 192505) | Leachate microbial communities from a municipal landfill in Southern Ontario, Canada - Leachate well 138R | ecosystem: Engineered > Solid waste > Landfill > Unclassified | place: Canada... | reverse complement strand
CCCCCCCCATTATGGCTATCTTAAAATTTCGGAAGGGTGTGATAGAGGCTGCTCCTACTGTGCCATACCTCTAATTAGAGGAGGGCACAAATCGATTCCCCAGCAGGAGTTGGTAGATGAAGCCAACTCTTTGGCTCAGATGGGAGTTAAAGAGCTTATTGTAATTGCTCAAGATACCACCTACTACGGATTGGATTTATATGGAGAGAGAAGAGTGGCCTCCCTTTTAGAGCGATTGTCGCAAATTAAAGAGATTGAGCGTATTAGATTGCTATACTCATATCCCCACTCTTTTCCTTTAGAGCTGCTTCAATTGATGTTGGAGAATCCCAAAATTTGCCGTTATATAGATATCCCTCTTCAACACATCAATGATGGTGTACTCTCCAATATGAGAAGGGGAATCGATAGTAAAAGTACCATTGAGCTATTGGAGAAAATTAGAAAGAGTGTGCCGGGGGTAGTTCTCCGTACCACTCTTATTGTGGGACACCCGGGCGAGTCGCAAGAGGCCTTCAACCAGTTGAAAGAGTTTGTTAGAGAGATTGGATTTGAGAGGTTGGGCGCTTTCACCTACTCTGCAGAAGAGGGTACTTGGGGCTACTCCAATTTAAAAGATACTATTCCCCAAGAGGTTAAGCAACAGAGGTATGAAGAGCTGATGGAGATACAGGCAGAGTGCTCTTTAAACTATAACATAAGTAGGGTAGGTTCTACTGCAAGGGTGTTGATAGACTCTTTTGAAAATGGCCTCTATTTTGGAAGAAGTGAGTTTGAAGCTCCCGAAGTAGATGGTGAGATTGTAATTGGAGGGGGAGAAGATGATGGGAGTAGTGCTAAAAAAATTATTGGTACATTTGCAGATGTAAAGATAGAGAGTGCTGATCACTACGATTTGATGGGACACTTTATCTAATAAAATTTATTAACAGTTTATTGGAATGAAACTTTTAGAAGGAAAAGTAGCTCTTATTACAGGAGCGGCACGGGGAATAGGGAAATCTATTGCCCTTAGATATGCCCAAGAGGGGGCCAACATTGCTTTTACCGATCTTAAAATAGAGCAGGAGGGCGAAGCTACCAAGAGAGAGATTGAAGCGTACGGTGTTAAAGTTCTTGCTATTGCTTCTAATGCCGCCTCTTTTGACGAGGCTCACTCCGTAGTTAAGCAGGTGGTAGAGCAGTTTGGTAGGGTAGATATCTTGGTTAACAATGCCGGTATTACCCGCGACGGATTGATGATGAGAATGAGTGAAGAGCAGTGGGATATGGTGATAAATATAAATCTAAAGAGTGCATTTAACTTTGTGCATGCTGTTACCCCAGTTATGATGAAGCAGCGTTCGGGTTCCATAATCAATATGAGCTCTGTGGTGGGAGTGGGAGGCAATGCGGGACAAGCCAACTACTCTGCCTCTAAAGCGGGTATGATTGGCCTTACAAAATCTATTGCGCAGGAGTTGGGTTCAAGAGGTATCCGCTCCAATGCTGTTGCACCGGGTTTTATAATTACCGAGATGACCGATAAACTCCCAGAGGAGGTTAAGAGCGAATGGGCAACAAAAATTCCTTTGAGAAGAGGTGGTACTCCAGAGGATATTGCCGATGTCTCCCTCTTCTTGGCCTCTCCACTCTCCTCTTATGTTACCGGACAGGTTATTTCGGTTTGTGGAGGTATGAAGATGTAACTATTAAAATAGTGGTTATGAGAATTTTAAAAATTGGAAAATGGGGCTTTATCTCTCTTTTGCTCTCTCTACTACTGCTCTCTTGTGCTCCAATAGCAACTCTCCTCTCTATTGAAGAGAGGGTAGAGCCGGAGTTTCCGATAGATTTTTCAACCCAATCTGCAGCGCTTTTTATTATACCCGATATAGCTTTGCCTAACCAGGATTGGAGTGTAGTGAACGACTCTTTACTTATGTTGGAGTTGGCAGAGGGGGTAGCTAAGGGAATAGAAGAGAGGGGAGAGTTGAATAGTGGCGATATTTTTATCTTCTCAAATAGAGGTAGGGAGAGTGAGTGGAAGGCTGAAACGATTAGGGAGTTTTCGCTCCTCTCCAACTCCGATATTATCCTTTTGGTAGACTCTCTCTCTATTGAACTACCCTCTATTGAAAATGCCAAAAGGGTCTATAGAGAGGATGGCTCTTCTGCTCTCTACCCTCAATCCAAGATTAGGTCGCTAATTCATCTTTACGATGGTTTTTCGGGCGAAAGGGTCTACTCAATTCCCAAATGTGACACCACCTATTGGGAGAGCGACTCTTTTACCCAATATAGGAGTGCCCCATTTTTGGAGAGGTTTCAGCGACTCCTTCCCTCTCTACTCAATAGGGTGGGGGAGAATCTATCGGAGAGGCTCTTCCCCTCTTGGAGAACTATAGAGCGAACTATCTATATCTTTAATAGTAGCCCTTGGATAGAGGCCTACGATGCAGCCTCTAAATTACAATTTGATCAAGCTCTCAACTTCTGGATAGAGGAGAGCGGTGGAAGGGATCTTTCAAAAATTGCAGCAGCAGCAAACAATATAGCTGTTATATGCGAGTTAAAAGGTGAGTACAGTTTGGCTTTAGAGTGGTTGGAGCTCTCTATTAAAAGTGCCTCTCTCCCTTCTACCCATTCTTATTACAATTATATTAAAGAGAGAGTTGAGTCCCAGTAATAGCAGCAGGAGTATAAGAGACTCCCAAAGAGAGGCACAAAAGAGACGGCATAGAAAAGTTATAGCCTTTAACGACAAAGAGTTGGAGGTATTCAATTACTTTTGTGAAAAGTACAAAATAGCATCTCCCGCTAAATTTTGTAGAGAAGCTATTATAACAACTATCTTAAAGCAATTGGAGAGAGACCATCCTACTCTCTTTTAAAGAGTTTTTTTACAAAAAAGGTGGGCCTATAAGCCGGATTCTGTGCTCCGATAGGAGTCTCTGTCATTTATCTAATGCGACCTACCCTCCAACATTGGACGAGCAGCCCTCAAGCGTTGGTTTACGCGGTCTTGCAGGAGAGTGTCCGTACCCGTACTGTGTCGCCACACTGCGGTGTGAGCTCTTACCTCACATTTTCACCCTTACTCTGCAATGCAGAGCGGTTATTTTCTGTTACGGCCTGCCCGAAGTTACCCCCGGCTGTGTTTTCCACAGACTCCCGCTCTATCCTGTCCGGACTTTCCTCCCCATCAAATAATGGGGCGACAGAGCAGCCCACCTGTAGTACAAATTTAGATAATCAATCTCAATAAAGAAAAAATAACTATATTGCGACGATTTAAAAATATGCTTGGGGGTGCCTTTCGGCTGAGATTACACCCTTCTAACCTGACCAAGATTATGCTTGCGTAGGGAAAGCTTCCAACAGACACTCCCGGCTTTAATACTTTTTATAATGATGAGAGTAACTTTAACTTTAGGAGTGTTTTTTTCTTTTTTGGTATCTACACTTCTGTCGGGGCAGGAACCTGTTGTCCTGCACTCTCTTGATAAGGAGAGGCTCAATAGTTTAGATTCAATTGTAGTAGAGGTTTTTAGAGCCGAAAATTATACCCCTATCACCTTCACCAAGATTGAAAAAAAGAGATTGGAGCAACTACCCCCTCTCTATTCTCTTCCAATGAGTCTCTCCTCTACTCCCTCTTTAGTTTATACTACAGAAGGGGGTAGTGGTATGGGTTACACATCTTTGAGAATAAGAGGGAGCGATCAAACCCGTATAAATGTAACTTTAAATGGGGTAGCCCTCAACGACGGCGAATCGCATCAGCTATTTTGGGTTAATATTCCGGCACTCTCAAGCTATTTAGAGGATATTGAGGTGACCAGGGGAGTGGGGAGCTCAACAAATGGAACTGCCGCTTTTGGAGCCTCTCTAAATATGCGCACACTCTTTTCTCCTTCTGAACCTTATGGCAGTGCAGAGATAGGATTGGGGAGCTTCAACTCCTATATAAATAGTTATTCGGTAGGAACAGGTAGGTTAAAAAGTGGTGTTGCCTTTGATCTAAGATTTACAAATAGCACCGGCAATGGATATATAAGAGGGAGTGCAAACGATCTTAAATCGCTCTATAGCTCTCTATCGTTTCAGAGAGGCAATACCCTTATTCGGGCCAACTACATTATGGGAGATCAAGCTACAGGTATAACCTGGGAGGGTATATCGCGAGAGCAGGAGAGGGAGGATAGAAGATACAATCCGGCCGGTCTCTACTTTGACACTGCAGGCAATGAACACTTTTACCCCAACGAAAAAGACAACTACCAACAACACCTGCTCCAGCTCCATTTGGTAAAGGGTTTTTCGCCCTGGTGGAGCCTCTCTACCACTCTTCATCTAACAAGAGGGAAGGGATTCTATGAGAATTACAAGTGGAACAAAAAATTTTCATCTTATGGCCTCCCTTCGCAAGAGTACGAAAATGAAAGTTATAGCCGTTCCGATTTTATTATTGAACAGGCCCTTTCAAATTGGTATGGTGTAGCCAACCTAAATTTAATCTACAAAGATTCAAAAGTGAGAAATGTGATGGGACTTTCGGCGTCGCACCATACTGGAAGCCATTTTGGGAGAGTTCTTTGGTCTCTCTACAACAGCTCCATCCCTTTAAATTGGGAGTGGTACAACAATGGGGGCGATAAGAGCGATTTTTCACTCTTCGACCGTGTGGAGTACTATCCAACCTCTAAGGTGCTTCTTTATGGCGACCTGCAATATAGATTTATAGAGTTTACTCTGCGTGGCAACGATAAAGATTTTGTTCCACTCGATTGGAATAGGGAGTATCACTTTTTTAATCCGAAAGGGGGAGTGAGCTATATAGTGTCGCCCCGGTTTCATCTATGGGGATCGATTGCAGTGGCTCACAAAGAGCCGAGCCGAGCCGATATCAAAGAGTCTATAAAGGGTGGCGAACCCGATAAGATTTTACCCGAAAGAATGGTAGATTTTGAGTTTGGGGCAAAGTGGAGTGGAAGAGATTTAATGTTGGAGGGGACACTCTATTTTATGGAGTATAAAAATCAACTAATCCCTACAGGCCGATTGAGCGAAACGGGATATTTGATAAATGAGAATGTAAATGAATCTTATAGAAGAGGGGTTGAACTCTCTATGGAGTGGAGCATCTCTAAAAGATTAAAATATAGAGGAAACCTATCGCTCAGCTCCAATAAAATTTTAAATCTAATCCAATATTTCGATCTATTTGATAGCGATTTTAACTCTTTAGGACAACAGGCCGTTGAGTATGAGAAGAGTAATATCTCCTTCTCCCCTTCGGTAACCTCATTTTCTGAACTCTCATTCGTTGGAAGAGACAATTTTACAATCTCTATCAATTCACAATATGTTGGGAAAGAGTATATGAACAATGTAGAGTTTGAAGGGGCTCTTATTGAACCATACCGAATTGAATCTATGATACTTTCAAAGGGCTTTAGGTTGAAGGGGGAGAGAGAGTTTAAACTTAGCCTCTATCTAAATAATCTCTTTAGTAGAAGATACTTCTCAAACGGCTGGCACTATATGGCTCTATTTGACAATGGAGAGGTTTATCAGCAGGAGGGAATCTATCCACAACCCTATCTCAACTGGAGTGTGAAGGGGATATTTAAATTTTAAGAGGTATGATCTTAATTGAGATAGTAGGAGCACTACTTGGTTTTTTATATGTTCTGTTGGAGATTAAACAGAAGAGGCTAATGTGGATTGTTGGTGCTGTTTCGGCACTTTTCTATATTGCCATTTTTTTAAAAAGTTCGCTATTTGCCTCTATGATATTACAACTGTGGTACTTGGGAGCATCGTTCTATGGGTGGATAAAATGGGGGAGGAGTACCAACCATCAAAGCGAGGAGGGGGTAATAGTGCAGATGAGTAGTAGAAGGGTGATTATCTCATTGGCTCTCTCTATAGTGGGGGTAGCTCTCACTTGGGCTCTTTTGAAATTTTTCTCTAACCACCCCCAACCACTGGCAGATGCTTTTATAACCTCATTTAGCCTTTTAGCAACCTATTGGGTGGCACATAAATTTATCTACCACTGGTATATATGGATAGGGGTAGATTTGGTTGCAGCAATTCTCTATCTTTCACAAGGGTTACTCCCAACAGCGCTCCTCTATTTAATCTATTGTGCTATTGCTGTTGTAGGAGTTCTACATTGGCGGAAATTTAAAGTGCTATTTGAATAGGGGGTGAAATTTTATAAATTTGACTCAATTTTAATACTATGCTACTTTTGGCAGACAGCGGCTCTACTAAAGTGGAGTGGGCTATAATAAAAGAGGGGAGAGAGTGTAAAAAGATTGTAACTCAAGGGATCAATCCACATTTTCAAACCTCTAATGAGATTGTTGCTGCTCTCAATGAGCAGCTGCTCCCTCTACTTGATGGTGAGGAACCCAATGAACTTATCTTTTATAGTGCAGGGGTTGCTACACCAAAGTTTGCAATGGAGTTGACTCAAGTTTTTTCCTCTCTATTTACCCAATGTGCAGTAGAGGTGGAGTCTGACCTCCTTGCTGCCGCTCGTGCTTTATGTGGCGATAGCCCGGGGGTGGTTGGTATATTGGGAACCGGATCAAATTCATGTTACTATAATGGCCAAGAGACTCTTCAAAAGAGTTTTGCAGGGGGATATATTTTAGGTGATGAGGGGAGTGGAGCCTACTTTGGTAGAAGAGTAATAGGTGATTGGATAAAAGGAGTAATCCCAAAAGAGTTGGGAGAGAAATTTGAAAAGGGGTACTCCCTCTCCTACGAAAAGGTGGTTGAGAGGGTATATAGAGCACCCTTTCCAAATAGATATTTAGCCTCTTTCTCTACTTTTTTGGAATGTGAGAGAGAGCATCCATATGTGAAAGAACTTTTAACCGATGGTTTCAAATCATTTATTGAGAGGTCGCTCCACCACTATCCCTACCACACCTCTCCGGTAAATTTGGTAGGATCGATAGCCTCTATATTTCAGAGAGAGATTGAAGCGCTCTTCTATAGGGAGTCTATAGAGTTGGGAAGGGTTCTAAAGTCACCAATGGAGGAGTTGATAAAATATCACATAGATAGAAGATAAGAGTATGATGAGTAGAGCGGTTACTGAGAGCGACTCCCTTTGGAGCAATTTGGAGAGTATGACTATTGGCGAACTTCTAAAGGGGATAAATCTTGAAGATAAGAGGGTAGCCGATGTTGTTGAAGAGACTATACCTCAGATAGAGAAAGTTGTAGAGGAGTTGGTCTCAAGAATTAAGGAGGGGGGGCGTCTTTTCTATCTTGGTGCGGGAACAAGCGGTCGGTTGGGTATATTGGATGCCTCTGAAATTCCTCCCACATTTGGCGCTCCATACGATTTGGTGGTAGCTCTAATTGCCGGAGGCGACGGTGCTATTAGAAGGGCGGTAGAGGAGGCCGAAGACAATCCCAATCAAGGGTGGGAGGATCTTTTGAAAAATGGGGTGGAGCAGGGAGATGTGGTTATTGGAATTGCCGCTTCGGGTACCACTCCATATGTTGTTGGTGCGCTTGGTAGAGCGCGTGAAAAAGGGATCTTTACCGCCGGAATAACTTGTAATCCTAACTCTCCGCTCTCTAAAGTTGCCCATGTGGCAATTGAGGCTGTTGTAGGGCCGGAGTTTGTTACGGGGAGTACCCGTATGAAGGGGGGAAGTGCACAAAAGATGATTTTAAATATGATTACCACCACCACTATGATTAAGTTGGGAAGGGTAAAAGGGAATAAGATGGTAGATATGCAGCTAACCAACGAAAAGTTGATAGAGAGGGGGGTACGGATGATAATTGAGGAGATTGGAGCTATTGAGCCCGACGAGGCGAGAGCCTTGCTACTCACCCACAACTCTGTTAGAAATGCTGTAGAGTTTTATTTTAATGAGATTGATATAGAAGATGAATAGATTGTCCAATACTTCGCAACTACTTGCTGCTGCTGTTGAAGAGCTCTCTATGCTCCCCGGAATAGGGGCCAAAAGCGCACTCCGTTTTGCTCTTTTCCTTTTGGATCAGCCATTGGAGAATGTTGAGCGATTTGGTTCGGCAATTTTAAAAATGAGAAGAGAGATTACCAATTGCCCTATATGTAACAATATTACCGATACTCCAATTTGCTCAATATGTACCGACGGTAAACGAGATAGTACTACTATCTGCTTAGTGGAGAGTTTTAGAGATTTAATAAGTATAGAGAATACGGGCGAATATAATGGGGTATATCATGTTTTGGGTGGTTTGATCTCTCCCATGGATGGAGTATCACCCTCCAACCTCTCTATTCAAACTCTTGTTGAAAGAGTGGAGAAGGGGGATATTAAAGAGGTGATAATGGCTCTTAGTACAACAATAGAGGGGGAGACTACCGCTTTCTTTATCTATCGCAAATTGATTCCCTTTGATATTAAGGTGAGCACCATTGCCCGTGGTGTTGGATTTGGCGACAATTTGGAGTACACCGATCAACTTACCTTAGGTAGGTCTATTGCCCGCAGACAACCTTTTAACCCTTAGTTGCCAATTATATGCACACTTTCCCTCCATCTCTCCTAATTGGAACATTTGCTCTATATATAGTAGTACTCTCTACTCTATCATGGTTTACCTCTAAGGGGGGAGACAATCGCTCCTATTTTTCATCGGATCGTAAATCATCTTGGTTTACTATAGCGTTTGGAATGGTGGGAACCTCTATGACAGCTGTTACTTTTATCTCTGTTCCCGGCAATGTGCTTAATCAAAATTTCTACTATCTCCCTTTGGTCTTTGGTTTTATGTTGGGTTACATAGTAGTGGCCAAAGTGCTGATACCTCTCTACTATAAAATGAATTTAACCTCTATCTACACCTATTTGGAGGAGCGTTTTGGAATCTATTCCTATAGGAGTGGGGCGGGGCTCTTTCTTATCTCCCGTATTTTGGGCACTTCGGTAAGGCTCTTTGTTGCTATTTTGGTTATAGAGACTTTCTTACCCAATAATTTTGCTCCATTCTGGTTAGTTGCCTCTATCTACATTGGATCAATTTTCCTCTACACCTACAGAGGGGGAGTTAAGACAATTATCCGTACCGATCTGATTCAAACCATATTGATGGTATCGGCACTCTTTTTGACACTCTATTTTATAACTAAAGAGATGGGATGGAATGGCAAAGAGATGGTTGGGGCGATATTCAATTCGGGCTATAGTAAGGTTTTTGACTGGGAGTGGGGAAGTGCAACCAACTCAATAAAACAGCTCTTTTCGGGTATTTTTATTACCATAGCTATGACGGGGTTAGATCAGGAGATGATGCAGAAGAGCCTTACCTGTAAATCTATAGGGGAGGCTCAAAAAAATGTCTATACCACAGCCTCTATTATTTTGGTAGTAAATTTTCTCTTTTTATCTCTTGGGGCACTACTTATTCTCTACACCAACTCCAAACTTGGAGGGATGGAGGGGATTGGCCTTACCAATCAATTTGGGCAATTTTCTAAAGGGGCTACAGATAAAATTTTTCCCACAATAGCAGGAACTTATATGGGCCTTGGGGTTGCTCTAATTTTTATAGTTGGGTTGATATCGGCCTCTTTCCCCAGTGCAGCAGGGGCACTTACCGCCCTCACCACCTCTTTCTCAATAGATTTTCTGCGCATAAACAGGGGGGGAGGGGGTAGCGATAGGGGTAAAATTGCTATAAGAAAAGGGGTTCAGGCCACCTTTGCCGCTATTTTGCTGCTGCTAATCTTAACTCTCAGGAGAGTCAATAGCGATACGGTGATAGATCTAATATATACTCTTGTCTCCTATAGCTATGGCCCTCTATTGGGGCTATTTTTCTTTGGCCTCATTACTCGGTGGAGGGTGAAAGATCGTTGGGTTCCTTTTGTCGCTCTTCTCTCTCCAATTTTATGCTATATTTTGAACTCTCTTATGGAGAGCTATCTAAATTTTGGATTGGGCTTTACAATTATTATTGTTAATGCTCTTTTAACTTTTGTTGCCCTCTATCTGTTAAGAGAGAATAAAATCTATGATAATGCCAATTAAAATTGCAATGATCTCCTATCTGAACACTCTGCCGTTTAGGTATGGATTAGATTTATACCCTTTTACCTATCCCGTAGAAGTGCAGTATCTTACCCCTGCAAAGGCGGCACAGAGTGTAATAGAGGGGAACTCCCATTTGGGTATTATGCCATCTGCCACTCTTCCAAAATTTGGTGTGGATAGAGTGATATCGGACTGGTGTATAGGGGCCGATGGAGAGGTGGGGAGTGTTGTTATCTGTAGCAATAGGACAATATCGGAGTGTAGAGTACTCTATATGGATAACCACTCTAAAACTTCACAACAGTTGGCACGGCTACTTCTAAAAAAAAGATGGAATATTGAGCCACAGCTTCTTCCCTTCTCTTATGAAAATGAGAGTATCGAGAGTGATAAAAGCTATCTTCTAATTGGCGACAAGGCGCTGCTGCACAAAGGCTCTTTCTCTTATATCTATGATCTTGCAGAGGAGTGGAAAGGTTTGACTCAACTCCC
>Ga0265293_10013575_pt1 | contig 10539 bp, 10 predicted proteins | sample Munlanlewell138R_FD_192505 | JGI IMG/M metagenome (GOLD analysis project Ga0265293, IMG submission 192505) | Leachate microbial communities from a municipal landfill in Southern Ontario, Canada - Leachate well 138R | ecosystem: Engineered > Solid waste > Landfill > Unclassified | place: Canada... | reverse complement strand
TTTGGCAAAAACAAGAAGAATGCCGAAATAGCGTTGAAACGCATAGAAGAACTGCAGGCCAACTACCAGCAAGTTGTGCTTGCAGCATTTTTGGAAGTGAAGGATGCGTTGGCAGAGATAGAAAGCTTTGAACAACAGATAGCAATTCGTAAAACACAACTTGATGCCGCCCGAAATGCTGCGATGCTTTCGCGAGACAGGTACAATGGCGGTGTAACAAGCTACCTCGAACTGCTCGACAGCGATCGTATATTATTCTCAACCGAATTGACGCTTTCGCAATCCAAACAAGGGCTTCTAAGTGCTTACGTAAAACTTTTTAAAGCACTTGGCGGCGGCTGGGAATAAGAATGAAAATCAATACTAAAGCTTGAGCGATAAAAAAGAACCCTTTTAATGAGCCATGGAATAAGATACCATTTAAAAAGCCTGATTCAGAAAAACCGATTTATATATCTGCTGATTGCGTGCCTAATGGCATTGATTATTCCAGCCTTTTCGGGTGATAATTTCGCTGCTGAGTTATTGTTTTTTACCGCAATGAGCTTCTTGTTTATCCAGAGCATGGTAGCTGCTACCAACATCAAATCAAGGAACAAGCTCGCACGCTATATTGCTGTTGTAGCGCTTATCATCATCATTTGGCTGGGGCCTGTAGGTTTCTTATTCAAATTTTATCATGAGATAAAATTGATATTATTGGTATTGTTTTTTAGCTTCGTTATATGGTCCCTGCTGCGCTTTGTTAGCAGGTCGCCCACGGTAAATTCCGATGTTATTATCGTGGTTATCATCATATACCTCTTGTTTGGCATTTTGGCCGGAAACCTTTCCAACTTGTTTTACCTGCATTACCCCCATGCTTATCATTTCCCTGAATCAATAGTTAAACCCGGGCTGGTAGATTTTTTATACTTTAGTTTTATAACCATGGCCACCGTGGGTTACGGCGATATTACGCCTATCCGTAGCGAAACCCAGACTTTGTCGTACCTCATCGCCATCATCGGCCAGCTTTACGTGGCTATAATAATAGCTATTATAGTTGGTAAATACCTTGCCGGGAACACTGGAAATAAAAATCATACGAACTAGACCACGCTAGTAATAATCTTACAATATGAAAAGACAACTTCTCTTGATCGCATTGATAATCGCCTCACTGAGCGCATACAGCCAGAATATTAAAATATTTGCGCATAGTGGCTACACGTTTGGTGATAAGTTCCCAATTTATGGCGGCAGTGGAAAAATATACGACGGTCATACTTTTGGAGGCAGTATAGCTTATCAAATAAGTCCTGTTTATGAGGTAGAATTCACTTATACCTATCAGGATTCACGAATTGTAGTGCAGTCGGTGGCATCCAATATTGACATCAATTCGATAGCCTCGATCAATTATTTTTTGATAGGGACAAACAGGATTCTGCCACTTTCTGAAAGTTTTGACTTGTTTGGTGGAGTTAAGATTGGCGCAGTAAACTATGCATCTAAAGCAGCTGATTTCAATAATGTTACAAAATTTGCTGTTGGGATTAATGCTGGAATGACTTACTTTTTCAGCCGGGTAGTTGGACTTCGGGCACAGGCCAACCTGAATTTTCCGGTGATTGACGTGGGAGCCAACCTCTGGTGGAGCAGTGGCAGTGGCGTTGATGCCGGTATTAGCACCTACTCGCCTATTATCCAGTTTGGCTTTGCCGGCGGACTGGTATTCAAGCTGAGTTCACGGTCGAATCCGGATTGAAAACTTTAAGTTAGGATTTGAGGATTTGAAAGATTTGAGATTTGAAGATTCAAAGATTCGAAGATTCAAGGATTCAAGGATTTGAAAACCAGTTAACTAGTGAACCCGTTAACACTTCGGTGCTCTCGGCTTACTTCGACAGGCTCAGCAACCAACGCTCGATCACCTGGTGCTTCGTTACGTAAACAGGTAAACCCGTAAACTCGTAAACCCGTCAACTCATAAACCTGTAAACTCGTGAACCCGTCAACTCGTCAACTCGTAAACCTATAAACACATTTCAGGACAAAACACTTCTTCCATCAATACTAAAGGAAAAATAGCGTACCTTTAACACGTAATAAATTATTCAATAATCTTTATTTTAACCAAATTATTATGAAAAGAATTTTACTTTTACTTCTCTCCGTTTCCTTGGCTGTTGCAGGCTTTTCTCAGGGATTTAATCGCGATTTAAGTTTTAAACTTGCAGAGATTCGTTCTTCTGACGACTTGGAATTCGAACAGTTTTCTTACAATGATGATGTGTTGCTAAAGGCTGTTTATACAAAGACTGTAGACGGCGAACAATTGATTGATTCTTTAAGCTATGATTCGGCCAACAATATCGTGAGGGTCGATTACTATCAGGTTTTAGGTAATATCTGGAAATATGTTTCGTATATCGATTTTACCTATGATGAAAACGGCAATCGTTTAACACGCACAAATTACAATAGTTTTGGGACGGACGAATTTACTTTAGGCGGCGTTTACCATTATTATTATAATGCAAATAATCAGCAAACACACTGGGAAATGTATTTTGGCGGTACAGAATTATGGCAGCTCGGCACATTAACCTATAATGATGCCGGACAAGTAATTCTGGAAGTAGGTCAGGACGAATTTAATTCGGGCGTGATGGAAGATTCGTGGAAAATTGATTACCAATATAATCCGGATGGCACGCTGAATAACTCTAAACAATCGTTTTATGATGGTGCCTCATGGACTGTATCCGGAACCGAGTTATTTACCTATGATGAGAACGGGAATTGCATAAAATGGAAACATTTAAGCGGCACTACGGTAACAGATATAAAAGATTATGAATACAATTTAGACTATACTTCTGATCAGCTGTATATGCCGGTGCATCCTGAGTTTCAAACCAAAGACCTTGTAGAAATGAATAATATGCCAACACTTTATCATTGGCAAGCAACGGATGATGGTGGTAACCTGGTTTATGTTTGTGATTTTAATTACAAATACGACACCTTAACTTATACCGGAAACAGCCAATACGCTTATGATGCCGTTGATCTGCGTATGTATCCAAATCCCACTTCAGATGAGCTTACTATTACTGGTAATAACGCCATTATTAGCGAACTAAGTGTAATGGATAATGCCGGCAAACTCGTCCTGAAACAATCTAGTTTAAACAAAAAGGAAATAAAGCTGGACGTAACTACTTTAGAATCCGGCGTGTATTTTATCAAGCTCTCAACTTCAAAAGGTGTTGTTGTAGAGAAATTGGTGATACAATAATATTGTAATTAGATTATTTTGATAAATCCCGGTAGAGATACGATGAATAGTGTTTCTGCCGGGATTTTGTCTTATAAAAAATATGAAGTTTGGGTTTGCATACGCTAAGTATCTTGGTGTAATTCAAAAAAAAATGACCTGTGATAAAAAAACCTCAAAAATAGCTCTACCTTTAAGGTCTGATAAAAAATGTAGCTATGCCACTGAACATGAACGATAAAATTGACTTACCATGAAAACATTAACGTTAATTCTGCTAAGTTTCATTTCAACAATGATAGTTGGCCAAACAAGAGATTGGGGTGATACTTTGTTTACGGAAACAATAACTTTTGAAAACATTTATCCTTACATCGAACTCGACACTTCTGCTCAAAATTTATGGCAAATTGGAGTACCGTCCAAGGCCTTTTTTGATAGCGCATACTCTGCGAAAAATGCAATTGTTACCGATACTATCAATCCTTATTCAACAAATAATCATTCCTATTTTGATTTGTTGATAGGAAACTTTAATTACACCGACCATTATCCATGGAATATATTCGTCGGTATAAAGCATAAATATGACACCGACTCCCTAAAAGACGGCGGCTTTATAACGATTTCATACGATAACAGGAATACTTGGATGAATATCATTAACGACACCGTTTATGAGCCAAGTGCCGGAGTAGAAAACGAAAATTTCTACCGAGATACTGATACATTATTTAATGGAGAGCATGGGTTTTCGGGCAACTCAAAGGACTGGCAGTCAACATGGTTCGCCTGGCACGAGATTAGGATAAAATCCAGGGAATCAATTGGCGATACCATTGTTTTAAGGTTTAATTTTATCTCAGACAGCATTCAGGAAAACAAGGACGGTTGGATGATAGATGATATCACCTTGTATGCAATTGACTTGGGATCTTCTATTCAAGAACATGGAAACAAGCTTCCGTTCAATGTTTCTCCAAATCCGGCAAACTCATTATTAAGCGTGATACTACAGTCAAATTATTCCAATATTAAACTTGAATTATTTAATTTACGTGGACAAATAATTGACCAAAAAGAGTTCGCACACACAAACTCATTTGAGTATAATGTCAAACAAATTCAGCCGGGCATTTACTTGATTAAGATTTCAAATGAAGACAATAGTTCTGGAATAAAAAGACTGATTATTCAATAATATGCTGCATAACGTTGGCGAATGGACAATACTGGGTATGAGATAAATTCAAACATAGAAAACCGATTAATAAAAAATCTTACCTTTGAATCATGAAAACGCTTAAAGAAATAGAAATGACACTAAGGGACTGTTCCGAAATAACTTACACATTTCTAATTGTTCTTTTGCCCGCCAACTGCGTTAAAAATACTCGCCATAGCGATGCTATGTCTGCGTTTTTTGCCTAGTTGGCGAACAAAATAACTGCCTATAAATTGCGCAACTTATTTCGGAACAGACCCTGGGAAAACATAAACAACAATTGTTTTCAGCCTATCCTATTAAGTCTTTAGCCATATTTGGTTCTTATGCCAGAAAAGAGCAGGGCGAGCAAAGCGACCTGGATTTACTTGTTGAATTTAATGACAAAATAGGCATCAGGTTTATTGACTTAGCCGAAGAGCTTGAGAAAATCATCGGCTTTAAAGTAGATTTAGTTTCACGAAATGGCATCAAAGAAAAATATTTTCAGAAGATTCAATCCGATTTAACTTATGTCTAAAAGATATCTCGTATTCTAATCTCCTGCCCCATCAGCAGGCATTCAGCTTGTTAGCAGTTTTCGTTCGAATAATACAATTGTCGCAGATAGCAAAAGTTCACAGGTCTTGACTGACGATAATATTTTTTATCCACGGATTAAAGGGATTACACGGATTTTATCGAGGTGAAGGTTGAACCCCGAAAGCTTTCGGGAGGTGATGAATTGGTGATAGGAAGTGGTGTGGGTTTGGGATAGTTGGATTTGAAGGAGCGGTTCGACAAGCCTACCTGGTCTGTCTGCTCAGGCAGGCTCGGCAGACAGGCTCACCGGGGGCGTTAACTAACGATTGTGTTTTTTCTTGTCCTGCAAGACACTTGTGTTCTACTTTCGTGATAATCGGCGACATTGGAGTTCACAATAGGTCAGGAGTCGTTAATATACGCCATTCGCTATTACTATAAAGATAAACGATCTCGCCAAGTATTCTGACGAGACCTCTTTGCAATATTTTTCGCATTTTGCTGTGGTCATTTTAAAATCGTAACAAATAAATCCGGACTTTCTTTTTTGTCCTTAAGGTTGAGTTCAGGTATGTTTTCTATTGGTATCTATATTTTTTTAGCTTGTATGTAAGGTTGGTGTATGAAAAGTAGGCGATTACGAAACACGAAATTTTCGGTTAAGCACAAAGTTTGATGCGAGCCAAAAGCCTTGATTTCACGACTGTTTCGCCTATTTTTTATATACATTGTTGTGCTTTCATGTTTTATTTGTTCAGTTTCCTTTGTTGTTCAATATAAATATCATCAGCAAATTTTTTCATTGCTTTCATTGCATTTTTCTTATCTAATATTTCCAATTGATAAACAGCCATTTCTCGTAATTGAATGAATCTGTCTGCTTTCTCAATTCCTTTCTTAATCAATTCTGCATTAAGACTCTCGGCATTAGAAAGAACTGCTAATTCATTAATACTAGCAAAATCTCGTATATTCAAGTCCTTTTTACCTTGTTCAGGATTTAACTCCCGCCAATCTTTTGCCGTACAATTAAATAAAGCAACATTTAATAAATCAGCTTCTTCTGCGTAAATCATCCATTCTTTATCCTTTGTGTAATTTTTCTCTGGTAGAATGTGTTTTTGAACGGCATCTGTTTGAATATGATAATTGGCTTTACTTAAAAGACGCTTTACATTCCACTCTAAATTGTATTGGTTACTTTCAATTTCTTTATATCGCTGATATTCTTTAATTAGATAAAGTTTGAAAGTCGCACTAATTGCTGCTCCAAATTCAAATGCGATATCTCTATGTGCATAAGTTCCACCATATCGGCCTGATTTTGAAATTATCCCAACTGCTCCAGTTTTTTCAGTCCATTGTTTTGGACTTAATACAAAAGTTGGTAATCCCGCCTCCATTTTAAAGTGGTCAAATTCGGCAACTTTAAAATTTGGATTATACATTGTTTCCCAAGTTCCCAAAAACTCAATCGTAGTCCGCGTTCTAATCCAGTTTTTAATCACATCAGCGGCTCTACTATCACCTTCTTTGGCTTTTGCCATATCAGTTAGACAGATATAATCTTCTTCCTCGATTTTTGTTATTGAAATAATAGCATTTTTTATATCAATTGCCTTCATTTTACTCATAATCAACACTTTCCAAAGTGGTCAAATTCGACCACATTAACATTAAAAACTTTCCAAATGTACACGTTTTGTTCCTGATTATAAAATAGCTTTTTATTCTTGGCAGTAGGGTTCTTGGCATGAAGCAACAACGGTGAGTATATGGAGCGTTTGGCATTTCAAAGCTCTATCCTATCAAACCGCTATATGTTTTATTAAATGTACTCATGTTCAAATTTAGCACTATCCGCCAAATGACCTATATTTATTGTTGCCAACCGTATTTTGGTCATTTCAAATCAATTAAAATCTTCTGTGCTAATAAGTTCATTTTTTGCCATTCTGAAGTCTTAATAAACTCTTCAATCTGTGGAGTTTCTCCCTTAAGTTTTTCTCCAATATCAGTCAATTCCGAATCAAACTTATTCAATAGATCAAGTTCATGTTCATTAAATGCCTCTGAAAGCACTTCAGAATCTGCAGTATAAAAATCATCCCATTGTTCAAATAGTTCCGAAGATACTTGAGCAATAGGAAAAGATTTCTGATATTCAAGTTGTTCTTCCTTAGAACTCCATAATTTGAGTAATCCTATAATATTCTCTCGGTTTAATTTAATGAATTCATCTTCACTTATACTTTGGTCTTCAGTATCCGTCTCAATCTCTTTGGGCTTAATAATCTTATTTCTTAAAGGTCTCTTTTTAATTTTTACTCTATAATAATATATCGGTGCATAAATCGCGTTTAAAAAGAATAATGGAAATATTGATTTTGAGTATCTGTCATATTTAAACAAAAACCAAATACAATACCCCCAATGGAAAAAAACAGCTAAGCTCAAAATCGAAAATGTCGTATTTAATGGATTACGACCCTTATTAGCCGTCCAAGTCTCAAAAAAATCAGGGACATTAATAAACAATATAGGCATTCCTACATAGACAAAAATCACAAAGAAAATATTAATCCAGAAAGATATGTATGCAATTTTTTCAATCAGTTTCATAGTTTGCAGTGTCTTTTTAATATGGTTTACAACGGTTAGTATATGGGGCGTTTGGCATTTTGAAACACTTCATTTTCAAATTACGACTAATTTTATTTATCGCTAATGTTTTCATAATCAGCACTATCTGTCAAATGCACTAAATTTTTTGTTGCCAGTAGTTTTTCTTTCCATTCTGATTTCAATATTGACATAATCAATTTATCGTGAAACTCATTGTCTCGAAAAGATGTTTCTCTTAATCGTCCTTCAATTTTGAATCCAGACTTTTTATATGCTTTTAGTCCACCAATATTAGGTTCAAATACTGTTAGCATTATTCGGTTTAATTTATAGTCGTTAAACCCTATTTTTAAAATTTGTTCAGTAACTTTTGTTCCGATTCCTTTTCCCCAAAATCTTTTTTCGCCAATGAAAATGTAATATTCGCCAGATTTATTTGTCTCTGATATGTCGCAAATTCCACCATATCTAATTAATTCATTTGTCGAATCTAAAAATATTCCCAGTGTAATATCTTTTTTATCTCTAATCAACTCTGAATACCATTTTTCAATTTCCTTTTCAGTATTAATTCTTCTAAACAGAGATAAAGAATATTTAATCACATCATCATCATTAATCCAATTGTAGAATGGAAAAATGTCAGTTCTTGATAATGCTTTTAATGTAATCATACGCTCTTTTTCAAATTACTGGCAACGAGAATATACACCCAACACTTCGCACATCCCCCGCATAATATTTTGGTTATCAACAACTAATATATTTACCGGCCTTCTCATTATGTTGGTGTTTTAATTCCCCCAACAAACTTAGAAAATTATTTCGATTAAACGCAGTAAAAAAAACATCTAATTAGTTCAATGATAGCAACTCCTGGATACGCTTGAAAAATAATACAGAAAGCTGAAAAACAGCTAAACAACAGAAATATTCAGTTTTTCAATTCAAATTCCGGTGTTTTTCATTCATACTATCTAATTTTTTACTCCGTGAAACTCTGTGCCTTCTTTGTGAAACTCTGTGCCTTCTTTGTGAAATTCTGTGCCTTCTCTGTGAAACTCTGTGCAACAACCTTCTCATATCCGAAAAGATATATCTCAAATTACAACCACAATTTCCAAAATCAGCATGAAACCTCAGTCACTATCGCCTCCCCTCCCCTAACTCGTTTTTCTATAGCGCATAGTTGCCAGCAGCAATATCGAAATAGCATAAATACCAATACTCAGCACGTCGCGCCACACATCCATTAAGCCAGAGCCTTTGAGCATGAGCTGCCGCATAAACCGTATTAAATAGGTAATGGGATTGAATATATTGATTAGCTGCGCCCAGTCAGGCATGCTTTCCACTGGGGTGAAAAGCCCGCTGAGTATAATGAATATCACCATAAAGAACCAGGCGATAAACATGGCCTGCTGCTGGGTGTTGGTGATGGTGCTGATGAATAATCCCAGACCCAAAACCGCTAATAAATAAACGGAGGCAACACCAAAAACCAGTCCCACGCTGCCCACAATGTGTATATCGAAAACAAAGTACGCCAACAACATTCCCAGAACAAGATCGAACATGGCAATAATCCAAAACGGCATGAGTTTACCAATAATAAATTGATGCTTTTTGATTGGCGTAACATTCAGCTGTTCAATGGTTCCAAGCTCCTTTTCGCGCACAATATTCATCCCCGAGAGGAAAGCACCTATCATGGTAACCAACAACACTAAAATACCAGGTACCATATACTTTTTATAATCCAATTCTGCATTGTACCAAAACTGATAGGGCATGCTGATGCCAAGTCCGGCAGCCAGCATGGGCTGTGTTTGTAGCAGTATGTTTTTATTAAAATCCATTATGATAGCCGAGGCATAATAGCTCATCAAATTGGCAGCGCTGCCATTGATGGCATCAGTGATAATCTGCAGTTGTGGTCCTTCGCCAGCCCTAAGCTGTTCTTCAAAACCCGTATTGATATAGATAATCTGTTCTAAATCACCGCGTTTCATCTGCAACTCCAGCTTCTTCATGTCGAAGTCCTGCGCCTCAATATTAAAAAATGGCGATGCACTAAACTTATGAACAAGCTCGCGCGAACTATTGCTTTGATCCATATCAATAACGCCCAGACTCACATTTTTTATTTCAAAAGTGGCGGCATAGGACAAAATCAATAACTGTATAATGGGCATCACAAAAATAATGGGTAGCATCATTTTGTTTCTAAAAATCTGCTTAAACTCCTTTTCGATGATGAATTTAATGGTTCTCATGTTAAGCGGATTTTAAATTTTTTGATACTCAAGCCAATAAAGAACAGGGTTTGCGCCAGTATTATTAAAGTCTCAAACCACACATCCATCAGCCCTGCGCCTTTAAGCATAATACTTTTGATGATGATAATAAACCATTTGGAAGGCATAATATGACTAATCCATATAAGGATGTCGGGCATGTTTTTTATCGGAAAAATAAATCCCGACAACAAAATTGTAGGCAACAAAAGGGCAAACATCGACAGCATCATGGCGGTTTGCTGAGAGCTGCTGACGGTGGAAATAAAAATCCCCAGGGCCAGCGACATAAAGATATACAAAAAGGTTTCGGCCAGCAGCAAAGGCATATTACCACTGCTCGGCATATCAAAAACCAGAAATGATAATATCAGTATAATGATAAAATTGATAAATGATAAAAGCATATACGGAATCACTTTCCCAACGATGATTTGGATGGGTTTGATGGGCGAAACCAGCAGTATTTCCATGGTTCCCAATTCTTTCTCTCGAGCGATACTAATGGAAGTCATCATGGTGGAAACCAACAGCAAAATAACGGTGATAATGCCCGGTACAAACATATACACGCTTTTGAGTGCCGGATTGTATTTGAACATCGG
>Ga0265293_10013574_pt1 | contig 10539 bp, 11 predicted proteins | sample Munlanlewell138R_FD_192505 | JGI IMG/M metagenome (GOLD analysis project Ga0265293, IMG submission 192505) | Leachate microbial communities from a municipal landfill in Southern Ontario, Canada - Leachate well 138R | ecosystem: Engineered > Solid waste > Landfill > Unclassified | place: Canada... | reverse complement strand
GCTCCCGGACAGGACGCCAACCGCCAGCGCTTCGAGGAAATCACCCAGATCGTCCTGCCCGACACCGAGGCGGGCACCGAGAACGTCATCGGCGAATTCGTGCGGGGCCGCGCCGACCGCTACCGCCGTCAATCGGGCCATACCACCCTGATTCCGGACGCCGCCGCCGAACTGGCCGCGATCTCGCGACGTCTCGTCGGTGGGCCGTCTTCTCTGGTGGGCAATGCCGTGGCGATGTTCCGCCGCAACGTCGTCAGCGTCAACCGCTACCTGCGGACGATGGGCGGCGCGGGGAGGCTGATTGCCCACGACTTCGATCTCATCACCCACGCCGTCACCAAGCAGGCCAACAACGACAAGGCTGATCTGCGAGCCATCTTCAAGGGACTGAGCCGCAATCAGTTGGAACGGGCCGCGATGGTCCTCAACGGGCGATTGGACGCCAAGACCCAGCCACGGAAGATCGTCGAAGCCGCCGAGGCCATGCGGAAGGTGCTGGACCGTTCGATGAACGAGGCGAACGCCCTGGGGATGACCCGTAACGTGCGCGGCAAGCGGATTCCCATCGGCGGAAGCGGCAAAGCATTCCCGCAGATCCCGAACAAGAAGGGCATGGACTTCCTCCACGAAGCCAATACCAAGGCCAAGGGCTCGGCTCGGGTCTTCGCATGGGCGCAGGAACAGGTCAAGGCCGGGCGGTTCAAGGACATCGACGAGGCGATCATCGCCTTGCAGAAGTTCCGAGACGCCCAGCTTCGCGCCGTCAACCCCTACTTCGAGAGCACGCGGGTTGAATTGCCGGTGGACATGATCGAGTGGGACCCGGTGAAGGTGCTGCCGCATCTGATAGACCGTAACTGGATGACCATCGAGGGCGTGCGCCAGTGGGGCACCGAGAAGGGCGGGCAGTCCTTCCCGCTTCTGCGCAGCCGGATCGAGCGCATCCGTCGCGATTACGGCAGCGACCACGCCCAGCGGATCGAGAACTACGTGCAGGTGGCGTTCGGCGACCGCAGCACCGTCCACAAGAACGCCGAGGCCATCTCGCGCACCGTCCGCGGCTTCCAGTTCATCAGCAAGGTCGGCATCAGCCCGCTGACGATCATGCGGAACATGGCCGACCGCATCCCGAAGGGCATGGCGATCTCCCCGCTGGCGACGATCCGGGCAAGCATCGAGTATCCGCCGTTCGTCAACGGCTTCATCCGGGCATCTCAGAAGCTCGAAGAACGCATGGTGAGGGCGGGGGTGGTCTTCGGTCACGGTTCACTCTCGGAAGGCTACGAGTCGGGCAGCTTCTTCTCCAAACTGCTCGGGGGGCCGTTCTCCGAGAGCGAGCGCGGCAACCAGGTCTTCATCGCCACCGTCGCCTACCACAAGCTTATGCACGACATCTCCATCCTGGAACAACGTGGCGTCGATGTCAGCGGGCGGTTGCTCGAGCGCGTCGCGTCGGTCTTCGGCCAAGGTCGTAGTCAAGCCGCTTTCCGGGTGGGCCCGGAGATCGAAGCGACTATCCTTGCGGGCCAGCCGGTCAGCCAAGAGCAGATCGAGGCCTTCCTGGCCGACGCCGTGAGCCGCAACGCCTTCCCGATGCTCCTGAATACCAAGCCCGTTTGGTACGAGACGCATCCACTGATGAAGGTACTGGCGCAGTTCAAGACATGGCCGATCCGCCAGACGAACCTGATCTGGAACGACGTGCTCAAGTACACCGTCAAGACCTACATCCGCAAGGCCGACAGTGGCAAATACAGTGTCCAGATAGGCGATCCGACGCGGCTGATCGGCTTCATCATCGGTACGCTCATCGCCGGGGAGATCTACAACATCCTCCGCGACTGGCTGTTCGGCAAGGACGAATCGCTCGTGTCCCAGATGCGGAAAGACCCCGAGGGCCGTCGCATCGGCATGGCGATCTTCAATGATCTGATCGACGGGGGCGGCGTCGGCATGATCGCCGACTTCACCTATGGCATCTTCGATTGGGCCTCTGGCGTCACCCTGCGGACGGCCAAGAACGTGTCCGATGCAGCGCGGAACATCCGTAACGCCCCAGCCCTTATCCCGCAAGCCCTGGAACAACTGGCCGAGCGGGAAATCAGCCCGTATCGGCAGGTCAAGCAAGTGATGCAGAAACTCGACGCCCGGGTGGACCAGGGCAACATCTCCCGGCAGTACAACCAGACCCGCGCCGCCGCATGGCTCTACAAGGAGGGCAAGGAGAACCCGACCGCCGCCGATAAGGCGATGGCCTGGACCGACGATGCGATCTGGGGCCGACCGGACTACGGCATCGGCGAGAACACCCTGGCCTACGAGCTCGCCTCGCGCCAGATCATCGTGGGCGACATCGACGACGCGGCCAAATACCTCAGCTACATCCTCTCCCGCGCCGACGACCGCAAGAAGGCCCTGACCGGCATCAAGCAGAGCATGGCCCGGCGCTCGCCGATGGGACCCGTTGCGGAGCGAGACCGCGCCGCCTTCCTGCGGTCGCTGCCGGACGATGAGCGGCACCGCGCCGTCGCCACCCAAAGGATGTACCTGAAGAACTACCAGGAGGCCCTGAGACGGGCGATTCGGAGCGCACGATGAAAAACGTACTGATACCCATACTGTTGACCACGCTGGGCTGCCTGCTCGGCATAGCGATCCTGGCGATTGCACATGGATGATGAGGGATACATGAATCACGAGGAACACTATAAGACCGTCTGCGAGCCGGCCTTCAGGCGCATTGAGACAGGCCAGAAGGAACTGGCCCGCAAATTCGAAGAACTGATCGGCCTGATGCGCGGCTCCAACGGGACGCCCGGGGTCCTCCAGCGCGTAGACCGCATTGAGGAGCGACAGAACGAACATGAGACCCGCATTCAGGGGCAGCACCACACGCTTTACGGCCTCAATCGCGAACCGGGGCTGGTAGACGACATGCGAGAGCAGCAACGGCGCCAGGAGCGAACGGCGAAGATTCTCTGGACCGCCCTGAGCGCCGTCGTGATTCAAGCGGCGGTATGGGTGCGAGGACTGTTCACCGGAGGCTGACATGCACAACGCCATCCAAAACATCCTGATCGACCTGATGGGCCTGCACATCAACGATACGGCCTACTGGCGAAAGCTGCGGGAACTCAAGGAGCGGGTCTCGATCCTGACCGGCGACGTCGAGCGGATCAGTGCAATGCCTGAAGACATCGAGATGCGGGCCAAACTGCTGGGCATGGTCGAGGACTTCATGGAGCACCCGTAAAATCTTTGGCCATTTCGTGTGCCATGTGGGCCGGGATTCTGCTGCTAAATGTTCACGTAAGACGCCATTGTTGAGTCAGTCCCGAAATCGTACGGATTTCTCTTGAGTTTTGCGAACCAATTGCCGATGGTATTATTATGGAAACATGGCTAAGACACAAATCCGAGATTGATGATTCGAGCCACGGGCCGCTGCGCTCACCCCTTTGTGTCTTAGCCGACTCAGGATGCGTAGCGGCCCACGTTCTTTGACACTCCGTGTGTGTTTGTTCTTTGCCATATCATACGATCTCATGTATCACCTCGCAGGTCGGGGGGCTGGGCGCGTGGCTCGGCCCCCTGACCCCTACCGATACGTGAGATCGAGAAAGCGAGGTGAAACTATGAACTGCCCATCATGCGGTGAGCAAATCCAGGAGTACCAGGACACGCGAGACTGCGAGATATGCGGGAGGACCATGCACGCGTCATGTGCTGTGGACCGGCCCAGCCCGGTCGAGGAATACCTGCGGACGATCTACTCGGATCGCCTGCCCGTCCACCCGACGACCTACTGCTTCTTCTGCTACGAGATCGAGACCGTCATGGTCCGCGACGCCCTGATCGGACGGGCGGTGAAGCTGGCGATTGATACGGCCCAAGCGGCATGGCGGAAGCACTACGCTCCGATGCTGGATGCGTGGCCGCGACAGCCGAAGCGCGACGAGAGTCCACTCGGGGAGGTCCTGGACACGATCAGGGCGGCAATCGAGGCCGATGCCGCCGCGACACTGGAACGACTGAGAAGGGCGGGCTGATGAGACTGACGAACTTCTGCACCGGCGTTTCGTTCGGCATTCTGCTGGGGACGTTCCTCGTGCTGCTGCTGTCGGCCTGGCTGCACTGCCTGGCTGTCGAGCGGAAGGCCTGGACGACGACACCCGTCCCCGCCATCCCCATCGTTCACCGCCAGGACCGGCCCGCGATTCGTGCTGTCGAGCTCGAGCGCCGCAGGGAGCGGTTTGCCGAGCCCGTCGTCAAGATCGACCTGAACCGCATTGCCGAGATCGAGTCGAGCGGCGACCCGAGAGCAGTAGGTGCCGCCGGTGAACGTGGGATCTGCCAGATTATGCCTGCGACGTGGTCGGACGCGACGAGAGAGATGGGCGTAAACTGGTCGTTCGACGAGGCATGGGACCCAAAGAAGAATCTCGCGGTAGCAGACTGGTATCTGCACGTCACCCTGCCCCGCTACCTCCAGCACTACGACATCCCGGACACCAGCAGCGCCCGCGTGGCTGCCTTCAACTACGGAATAGGCAACATCAATCGCCTGCACGGCGAGCACGGCGGCTACTGGCTGATGCACACGCCGGAGTGCGTCCAGGGATACGTGATGCGGTACCAGCGAGCGGAGCCACGCCAGGATTACATGAAAGTGTACGAAGTGGAGAGTATTCGATGAATGCGAAGGACTATTCAGGGATGCGATGTGGACGATTAACAGCTATCAAATTAGCGTCTCCACGCAGGGACCCGAGAGGCGCAGCAAGACGCTATTGGCTGTGTCGGTGTGATTGCGGGTGCGAGGTAGAAGTCTCGGCACATGATTTGGGTGCTGGACACACTAAAAGCTGCGGATGCCTGAAGAAAGACGCTGCAAAGAAGACCCACACTACTCACGGACTATCCAACACGCGATCCTACCACACGTGGCGCAATATGATGGGGCGATGCTACAACGCCAATCGGCCAGACTACCTGTATTACGGAGGGCGGGGCATTGGCGTCTGCGACGCATGGAGGCGGTCTTTTGTTTCGTTCTTGGCGGACATGGGTAGGCCCCCAAAGGGAACCACGCTAGATCGCATCGACAACGATGCCGACTATGGGCCATCAAACTGCCGTTGGGCTACCCGAGAACAGCAGGCAAACAACAGGAGGAACAACCGCAGGCTTACCTATTCAGGCGTGACAGCGAGCATAACTCAGTGGTCGAAGGCCGTCGGACTCCCGGCAAGCACGCTACGCACGCGAATCGCGAAGAAGTGGCCCATAGGACGGGCCCTGTGCGAGCCATTGCATACGATCATGAGCCGCCAAGCGAAGTGACGAAAGGAGAGAAAGCGATATGGAACTCACAGTACGCTTCACGCGCGAAGAGGTGGAAAAGAAACTCGTTGGCTTTGTCATCCAGCGATGGGGAGAGGCTCCCGAGGGGTATCGCTACGAGGCTATTCTGAACTCCTATGGTTCTGGAGGCGAGGTCAGGACCGTAAAGGACGAAGAGGCGATGGAGCCTGTCGCCGGGAAGGAGGGCTCGGATGAAGCTGCCTGAACTGAAACCCACGCTGAACTACGATAAGCCGCAGATCATCAGCGAGGATGACCCGCACTGGTTCGCGAACTGCCTCACGCTCCCCATTGCCGCCGAGCTAGCCCGACGCTCGAACCTGTTCCCGAGGCTGGTGGAGGCCCTAGAAACCGAGCAGCTATTCCGCAAAGCCTCCGAGGAACAGCGGTGCCTCGTATGCGACAAACCAGCGCTTTTCAGGAGTGCTGTGTTCTGTAGCCAGGATTGCCGCACGGCATACGTCAAGGCTCACCCCAAAGGCTATCGCCAGATGATTGACGACGTTCTCGCCGAGGCCCGGCAGTCCGAGCAGGAAGGGGGCGAGCATGATTCCGACTGATTGCGGTATCTACTACGACGTCCCGTTCTCTGACTACGTGCAGATCGACGCGGTCAATCACAGCCTCCTGTGGGAGATGGAGAATAGGAGCCCCCTGCACGCAAGATGGAAGCAGGACCACCCACAAGAGGACACCCCGGCTATGCGGATCGGCAGGGCAGCACACGCCCTGATTCTGGAGCCGGAGACCTTCGAGCAGCGTTGGGCTGTCGCGCCGGACGTGGATCGCAAGACCAAGGCGGGCAAGGAGAGCTACGCCCAATTCGTGGACGGCAGTGGTGACAGGGACGTCATCGCTGCCTCCGAGTTTGAGTCGATCCAGGAGATGGCCAAGGCCATTGAAGGCCAGCGGTTGCACAAGCTGGTTCGCACCGGCAAGGCCGAAGTGGTGCTCATCTGGGACGATCCGGATACCGGGCTGCGATGCAAGGGACGGCTGGACTATCTGCACCAGGAGCGAGGCCTGTTCGTCATCGACTTCAAGACGACCGAGTGTGCTGCCGAGGATGCGTTCGCCTACAGCATCCAGAGGTACGGCTACTTCTCCCAAGCGGCGTTCTACTGCATGGGCTGTGAGGAGGTCCTGGGTCAGACGCCGGGCTACACGTGGCTCGTGGCCGAGAAGTCTGCACCCTATGCCGTAGCCGCCTACCAGATCCAGTCCGCCACCCTCAATGCGGGCACGGAGTTCTGCCGGCGGGCGCTCCAGCGGTATGCGCGATGCGCCGCGAACGACGAATGGCCGGGATACCCGGATGCGGTCACGCCGATTGATATGCCCCGGTGGAGAATCGAGAAGGAAATGACCATCAACCAATACCAGATGTGAGGTGAGATATGGCTACGTCAACTGAATCAACCGAACTAATCCAAGTAGAAAGCCTGAACGCCATCGACCTGTTTACGGCAGGCGGCGTGGACAACATCGTCAAGCAGATCAAGGAGAAGGTCGAGGCTCACGTTCCCGACCTGGAGACGGTCAAGGGGCGGTCGGAGATCGCTTCGCTGGCCTACAAGGTTTCCCGGTCAAAGACCATCCTCGACGGACTCGGCAAGGATCTGGTCGCTGACCGCAAGCGGGAACTGGCGAAGGTGGACGCCGAGCGGAAGCGGCTGCGAGACGAGCTGGACCGGCTCCGCGACTACGCCCGGCAACCGTTGACCGCATGGGAAGAAGAACAGAAGCGGATCGAGGAAGCCAAGCGGCTACAGGCCGAGAAGGATCAGGCCGAAGAAGAGGCTCACGCCGAATACGCCTTGCGAGAGCGGGAGCGGGTAGTCCGTGAGCGAGAAGCCGAGATCGCCCGCCAAGAGGCCGAACGCAAAGCCAAGGAAGAAGCCGAGAGGCTTGAGCGGGAACGCAAGGAGCGAGAAGAACGAATCGCCAAGGAGGCCGAGGACCGAGCCCGCCGTGACGCCGAGATGGCATTGCAGAAAGAGCGAGAGGCCCGAGAGCGTGCTGAACGCGAGAAGATCGAAGCCGAGGCGAGGGCCAAGGCCGAGCGAGAGGCGGCGGTTCGCGAAGCCTCCGAGGAACAGCGGTGCCTCGTATGCGACAAACCAGCGCTTTTCAGGAGTGCTGTGTTCTGTAGCCAGGATTGCCGCACGGCATACGTCAAGGCTCACCCCAAAGGCTATCGCCAGATGATTGACGACGTTCTCGCCGAGGCCCGGCAGTCCGAGCAGGAAGGGGGCGAGCATGGGAACTGACAGGACCATCCCGACCATTGGCATCCATGCCAACGTCTCGTTCCCCACATATCTCTCATGGGACGCCATTAACTGGCACACGCTTTGGTCAATGCGGCGCAAGTGCCCCGCCGACGCCATCTACGAGCGAGAACACGGCACCGACGAGACGGCGGCCAAGGCGTTCGGATCGCTGACGGACTTCGTCCTCCTGGAGCCAAAGCGATTCGCCGAGACTGCTGTCGTCGAGCCAGAGATAGGCGAAGGCAAGGCGCCGAAGCGACCAACCTCGAAACAGATCAACGCCAAAAACCCGTCGAAAGAGAGCAGGGCCGCAATCGCGTTCTGGCAGCAATGGGATGCGGCGAACGCGAATAAGATCATCGTCAGCCGCGCCGACTACGACAAAGTGATGGAGTTGTCTGGGTTGATTCGCGCTGCTCAGTGCCGCGAATTCATCTGCGGAGGGCGGTCCCAGGTCTGTATTGTCTGGGAAGACCAGGAAACCGGACTGCTCTGCAAGGGGCGACTGGATTACGAGCGAGAGGCGGGCTGGAATCACTTCATCACCGACGTCAAGACCTCTCGCTCTGCCCATCCCGATTTCTGGCGATGGGCAATCCGGGAGTATGGCTATTACGGCCAACTGGCGTGGTACGAGTGGGGATGGCGCGTCTTGACGGGCGAGCCGTCCCTGTGCGGCTGGCTGATCGCCCAGACGCAAGGCTGTCCACAGGTGGTCTATTATGACATGTGCGACAAAGACGACCGCAGTCTGCACGCAGGGAGGATCGTCTTTCGAGAGGAACTGAACCGATGGGCCGAATGCGTGAGGAAGAACGAGTGGCCCGGCTACCCGAACCAAACCATCGGTCTGTCAGAATGGGCCTTGCGAGACCTGGGCCTAGGCCCCGAGCGCATCATGCCAGAATCCGTTGAAACCGAACCCCAGGACACAAGGACATTCGAGGAGATATACGAACTATGACCACGACAAAGAATACCCAGGAGACATCCGCCAAACGCAAGGAGTGCGAGACGACAGCCCTTGCCGACACGCGGACCATGACACCAGGGCAGATGGCAACGGTGCTGCTGGAGCAAGAGGCGTTTGACGTTGAGAAGTTGGCGAGACTGATGGAGTTGCAGGAACGCCACGAGGCCAACGAGGCGAGGAAGGCCTACATTCAAGCCCTCGGCATCTTCCACTCGCAATGCCCCACGATCATCCGAACCAAATCTGTTGGCTACGGCAAGGGCGACAAGAAGGTTGCCTATCGCCACGCGGGACTGGCCGAAACGATGGATCAGATCCGCGAACTGCTGTCGCAGTGCCAGCTATCGGTCAACTGGACCGTCACGCGGAACGAACCGCAATGGATCGAGGTTGAATGTGTGGTCAGCCATGTGGCAGGCCATACCGAGCGAACCTCTCTTGGCGGCCCGCCGGACACCAGCGGCAACAAGAACCTCCTTCAGGCCAGGGCTAGCACGGTGAGCTATCTGGAACGATACACGCTCAAGGCCCTGCTCGGTCTGGTAGATCGCGACGACGAGAAATCAGACGACGATGGCCAGGGCGGCGCTGCTGATGGTAAAGCCGAAGAGCCACCCAGCCAGACGGCCCTCCAGGACGCCGACGCAAAGAAAGCCTTCGCGAAAGCGTGTCTCACACACTGGAAAGGCAAGGGCAAGCCGTCCGGACCGCAGTACATGGCGTGGCTTGAGCAGGCAAAGCAACTCAGTGGCAAAACCACGATAGCCGACTGTGCGAAGTGGCTGGAGGATCACGGCACGATCCGGGACGGCAAGGTGGCGTCGAAGGCTGCAACAGAGCCGCAAGACGCGGAGTGGGAGACGCCTTCAGACAGTGGACCGCCTGAAGGGTTGTTTGGTGACGATGATGCCGCGATGAAGTTCGCCTGCGACAAGTGCGGGACGCTCTACACGGTCAAGCCCGCGCGAGGCGTCTGTGTGGCCAAGGACAAGGACGGATTCGCCTGCGGTGGCAAGGTGGTCAAGCGGGCCAGGCAAACGACATAACGCTTTCTCTCTCACGGAGCGGCCCCGTCTCGCATGGGGCGGGGCCATTCTTACTGAGGTCACAGGGCAGAATGAACTACAAAGGACTGTGTGTCATCATCACGGACATCCGGGCGAAAGACCCAGCGTGCAGGCTGTGGGAGCCGAAAACGACAGACGAAAGTTGGGCCGCCGCAACTTCAAACGGGAAACTGACAACTTCAAACTCTTTGAAAGGACTCACAGATGAAAGCGAGGCAATGGATGTTGATGGTAGTGCTGTTGTTGGCCTGGGCGGTGCCGGCGCAGACGGACGGACTGAGCGTAAGCCTGTTGACGGACGTGAGTACGAGCCGACTGGAGGGCAGGGTGGGCATCTACGAGACGGATGTCTGGGAGGCGGGACTGACGGCCACGTGGTACGCGGAGGATAGCGATCCCGATTGGGGCCTGGGGGGTTACACGAAGCTCATCGTTGACCCCAACGGCTCGGTGCCGGTCGCGAACTGGCTGCCCAAGATCGGGTCGTGGCTGGAACTGCCCGAGACGATGACCGTCGAGACCTACCTGATCGGCAAGATCGACACGATTCCCCTGGACGATGGCCCCAACGCCATCACGGCGTCGGCAGGCGCGGGGATGCAGGTCGGACCGGCAGTGCTCGAATGGGTCTACCGCGTCGTCGAGGGGGGCGATAGCACCAATCCCGTCCTGAGCAGCGGGGCGGAACTCTGGTTCGGGGGCCGCATCGAATTCTGATTGTCTCGCCGAGGACCGGGGGCGGGCCTTCCCGCCCCTTCGGTAGAAAGGACTCTGACATGAACTGGTTACGACGCATATCTCTCTCCATGAAGGCTGCCGTGGCGGTAGCTCGTTTCCTCAAGGACGTTCAGAGGGCGGGCAA
>Ga0265293_10013573_pt1 | contig 10540 bp, 10 predicted proteins | sample Munlanlewell138R_FD_192505 | JGI IMG/M metagenome (GOLD analysis project Ga0265293, IMG submission 192505) | Leachate microbial communities from a municipal landfill in Southern Ontario, Canada - Leachate well 138R | ecosystem: Engineered > Solid waste > Landfill > Unclassified | place: Canada... | reverse complement strand
TCCCGAAGCTGTCGTGGACATCCTGGAACACGTATTTGTATTCCCCGGCAACGGTTGTCGATGTGAGCTTTGCCGAGTACGCTCCGATCTTCTTGATCGTTCCCTCGCGGGCAACAGCACCTCCAGTATGTCCAGTCAACGTCCAACCGTCCGGAGCTGCTGATGTACCATTCGACCACTGTGCGAAGTCGCCGTTGTCGATATGGTTTCTCGTTGAGATCTCATCCAGAAGTGCCAGGGCTCCGGCATCGGAAAGGTTCGCTATTCCCGAGGATCCCGCCCCGATCTCGACAGATCCGCGAACCGTTGCGTCGTTCATTTCTACGTGGCCATCGTTATCTATCAACCAACCAGAAGTACCCTGCACATAGTTCCCTGATCTTATCTCTTTATTGATCCCATCTAGGACGATCCCCTCTCCTCCAGTTCCAATAATCCCGCCGGACGCATGGATTATGCCTTTCAAGAAGGCATTGGTTGAGTACAGACCTTCCCCGCTCAACTGTCCACCAAAGTCTTCATCATATATTCCAAGCAGGTTTCCCAACCGGGTTGTGGTTGTTACCCCCTCCCAAGGGGTTTCCCCTGTTGTAAATATATCAAGATAAGGAGAGTACGCCATATCAGAAGTCAATAACATCTTCCGATCAGTAGAACTCCCCCAATTCACCACGGCAGTGCCCTCTGAAAAAACCGTGTTTGTGGAACCATGTTTTAATTGTACCTGGAACTCGTTCGGTTTTAAACATGGAGTGATTACTTCCATCCACGCCTCATTGATCCCTGTAGGAGACGATATTTTCATTTGAAGAAAATCTCCCACAGCCATAAAAGAATAATCACCCGTTGTCTGTTCGTTGATGGATATAATAAATTGGTCTTCTATGGTTGAAGGGGTTGTTACATCTTGAGACAAAGCCCCACTAGCTGATAACAAGAGCGTCCCAGCATTGGCATGAACCTCATTTATAGCCATAACGGAAGCGTGAAGCTCGCCCGACAACCAAAGATTCCTACCATAAAGAGTATCGGAAGTTTCGTCAAAATAAAATTTATCGTGTATATTAAAAGCATTATCGTGGGTCAAACCCGTTCCTATCTGTATTGCCCCCTCTCCAGAACATTTATCCGGATCAAACAGAATAGAATCACCCACCCTTAAACGGCCAGGAAGAGCATTTACCACCATACCTGTAGGGGAGTCTGGGCCAGCTATAACATATCGCCAGGTGCCTTCGCTAGTGTCAGAAACCAGGGACAGAGAAACGGGAGCAAGGTCACTCCAGTCGTCTAATATGTCAATATACTTTGTAGCCGTGAAATGAATGCTACTTAGTGAAAACCGAACCCCATCAACCAATACCAGATAAGTCCCACCGTACCGGGTGGAGTCTATTGTTATTACGTCATCTGGAACGAGATGTGCTTTGGACATTTTGGAATCAAAGTTCAAATCACTACCGGCTAAAAAAGCTCTTTGGAAACAAAGAGCCCCCAACCTTTGCGCATTCTCATCATCCCGCACAAACGGAAGCTCCAAAACGGTCCTGCTAGGATTGAGCAACGTGCTCTTAGCTGCTACCGTACGTTGTATTAAGGCATCCTGAGGATAACCCGTTGGAGCATATCCTATCACTCCACAATCATTAGGTTCCTGATTAAGACTTGTGGTAATCTCGAACGAGGAAGCCTTGTTCTTCATAAGGATATCGGCCTGAGTAAAGGTTGATTGAGAAGTCTTACTTAGAACGTGTAACTCAATCTTGTCCGTAAGGACCAAAGTGGAGTGGCACATATTAAGTAACTGAGCCAACGTCTTAGTTCTCTGTTGCCGGAAGAAGAAAGCACCCTCCCAATCAAGTCCCCAAGTATCGAATATGCCTCCAGCTACATCGAAGCTAGAACCTGTTCCATAATCTATAAATTCAGTGGGCACGCCGATATCCACCAAATATTGATAAATTATATCAGCTGGATTTGTGGTGGTTGCCGTATCAGTTTGGCTTATTTCAACCAAAAGATCCAATAAAGCATCCCCACTACCAGGAAAAACCCCCACTGAATCTAAAACACCGTCCGCATCCATATCGGCTATTAACGGTTCCAGTATTTTCCAACTATCCCCATTTGAATCTATTACCGTATGTTGATTAAACGTGGTATCAGAAGAGTCCCACTCTACCACTGAGGCCCACTCCCTAGGAGTTCGCACCTTTGTAATGGTATAGGTCTTGTCTGCCGGTCCGATAAGATAGTATCTCCCTGAGGGCACTGGATCTCCAGGAGAATCAGCCTCATAATAGATACACTTGAGAGGGATATATGCAGTTCCAAATATCTTGGGAACACAAATAGCATCATCGGAGACATCCCCCCTGCTGGAGGGAAAGATTGTTCTGGATAAAGGGTTGAGAGGATAGTTTCCCTTAAGATACTTTTGGACAAAATCAATACACTTGAATTTAAGATACCCTCCGGATGCTACACAGGAGTCTATATCCATACGGAATTGCCTTATGACCCGTTCCGTATACACCCCAGTAAGGTAAGCCCCCATCACAACCTTTATCAATACGCTTCCACCCCGAAAGTCGTCAGCATGGTCGTAATCAAACTTGGCCCGGAACGATACATCACTAGGAGCTATCATATTATGTTCTGACTTTGGTCTATTGAGATTTATTCCAGAGAATGAATCCCGGTCAATTTTGAAGGAGTAATTCTGACCGTCATAGGAAACGTCCTTTGTGCTCCAATAGAACACAGAGGAGCTATCAACTGGAACAGCTGGAGAAACCTCAAACAGCCAAGTAATTTTCTTTCGAGGATTGGCCAGTATTGCCTGTTGAGTTGCGTCCATAGTTAGACTCATTCCGGTGCCCTCCCAAGCACTAACAACCTTACATTTGTTATTCCTAAATGTTTGCCGGCTTGATAAATAGACCGGGCCAATTTAGGCTCCGCAAAACAAACCGTGTATGTGTGTCGGGCTTGTGAGTCTTCTCCTCGGTGTACCCATTTGAAGGAATTAAATATGCCATTGGCTTTGTTTGGATCGGCCCACATATCAAGGATCGTCCCCGCATCAGATTCTCCTATGGAATCCCACTGGAGGATGACTTCAAAAATAGGGGTATCACTATGAGATATAACCTCAATACTTCCATCGTCCCCTTTATTCATCTCCTGAATCTTTTCAGCATATTCTACCAATACCCTTTGAGGAGCCACGTCCAACGTCTCATTACAGGTGGGAGTGACCTGGGTTTCTGACAAATAATCATACATCTCTTTATCAGCCATTGAGTAGTACCTCTCTTATTCTATCCACAGCCCTCGGATTAACTAGCAGAACCTCAATGAGAGCCTCTGCCACCGTATTCCCGTTCATCTGTAGGTTAAATTGGAAGTCTCCCCCCATCTCCTGGAATATGGGAACGAGAACGTCACTTATAGCATCGGCCACGGCCTGTGACATTCCCTCTTGTCCACTAAGGTCTATACTGAAATCAAAATTGGAAAGTTCTCCCTCCGGACCAAACATCCGGTCCCATACCTCTTTGTAACCTCCTTCCGTTGCCGTGTACTTTTGCATAAATGGAAGATAATCACTCCTCACAAATGAGAATAGGTCTTGAGCAGCCTTGACGTCTCCCGTCCCAGCCCGTTCTAAGAGGTTTCGATACCTTGCTTCATACGCGCCAGAGGAAACGGCAGGGGCAAGGGAACTTATTGTCATCTCGTCCATAAAGTTCCTCCAGGACTCCATTACCGGAAGCATCCAAGAGGAAATGACGTCTGACGCAGATATGACTTCCTGTTCCGCCGTATCAAAAAAGTCTTTGAACACTCCGAACAAGCTATCAAATAATGGGCGAAGACTTTCCAAATTGCGTTCAAAGTTCGCAATTTCTCTCTCCATATCCTTGGTAAACTTATCTACTGTATAACCCTTTAACCAATTTGGCCCCCCTGTTTTGGTACTTATCTGGCTAGCCTTCTCACTTATCCGGTCCAGAGTGGGTCCAAGAATCTGTTGAATAAGCGGACTTTGAATCAGACTGTTTACCATCGTTTCAAACATTATATTTTTCAACATCGACTCAAGGCCGTCTTTAAAAGTGAACCACCCGGCTGATTTGGTTGTTTCCTGAAGAGCCGTAGACAATGACTCACTGAACAATTCCCCGGCCTTGGCTGCTATTTTCTCGTAATAGGTAAGAGCTTCCTCCAAATCAGGAATAAGGCTCTCAGCGATCTGAGCACTCAACTCCTCAAAATTTTCCATCTGATCTCGATATCTCCGAGAGAATATGGTAAAGGTTTCTCCCTCTATGGCACTAAAGAACTCCTCCAATTGTGGTTTATATGAAGTTCTTAACCACTCCGGAAACTCGCCCAACACACCTTGGACGGCCTCGGTAAGAGTTTGCGACACAAGCCCTTCGTAAGATGAACCAGGAAGACCAATTCCAGAACCGGTGACTTCTCCGGTAGTGGGATCAATGTCGAAACTCGTTGTCCAATAACCTGCGTGTTTATACTTTCTCTTATCACGGTAATGGGCGTAGGTGTCGTACCCTGCCATACCCCAACCAATTGGACCCATAATAGCATTAACTAAATGCTTGTTGTATCCCTTCTTTTCCTTAAGATAGTTGGCAAGGGATACTGCCCCGACAACTCCCACTGCCCCTAGTGCCGGTAATCCTAATCCAACCGTAGCTCCCCCGGCTGCTCCTCCTCCCGCTCCTGCCACAGCTGTTGATTCCCTAAACGCACCTTGAGTGATTGGTGCTGCGGCACTCGCAGCCCCTTTGCCAAACAACCCCCCAAAGTAACTACCAATAGCAGAAGATGCCAAGGCGTCAGTAAAACTTCCCACCAACTTGGCCCCAAAGTTTATTATAAGCTCCTGGGCAGCAAGATCAGCTATCAACTTCAATATTGAATTTCTGGTAAAGTCTACAAAGCTATTAACCACATCCTTAAGATCATCCCAATCCCTCTTCATTGCATCAAAAAATATTGAGGATATTGTCCTTTGCATATTATCATAGGTGTTGGTCCAGAAATTGTACATCGTGAGGGATTCGTTACCTTGCTCATCAACGAAGTCCTTCCAAGCCACAGACATGGTCTGGATCATGTCTCCGTTTTGCTTGATTGCCTCTCGTTTAATTCTCTCCATCTGAGCAAAAGAAGAATCCTCTATTATCCTTAAAAACTCTTCATATTCCCTGGGGTCCACTCTCCCCTTTATTTCTTCTTCAGCCATTTTTTTCAGCTGCGTGGCTTGAGCCTTGATGAGAAGAACATTGGCTTCCAATGTTCTTAGGTCTTCTCCTTCTAACTGGTCGGCCAATTGAGCATACGTCTGACGCATCTTTTGGAGGGCTGTTAATCTCTCCTCATCAAACCGTTTAAGGGCTATGTCATTTTTGTACCGGATAAAATAATATTGCTCTGAAATTTCCTTGCGTTTCTTTTCTTCTTTCTCCAACTCCCTAGTCAAAACCAAATTATCTTCCAACCTTCGGATCATTGCGGCTTCTTCCGCAACCGGATCAACATCTAATTCAGGACGTGACCAAGACTCATCTGGATTCATATTTTTGAATAGGGCTTTAGCTTCCTCTACTTTCTTTTCATTAATCATTTTATCATAATACTTTTCCCAAGCCTCGGAAGTTTTATTAATATTATCAATTAATTCAGTCATAATAGGAATTTGAGTCAACGTTTCTTGAGCGTTTAAATAATGACCCTTTGCTACCATATCCAACATTTCTGCTTCTTTTTCTAATGCTTCTGCCTCCTCGTACCTCTTTTCATCCATGGTCAAAGTTGCATTCATTTTCTCCATCTTAGCTTCTAAACTCTTAAATTGAGCCCAGGCTCCTATAACAAAGGCCAGCGTATGAGAAACAGAAGATTCAAAGACTTTAAAACCAGCAGCAGCATATATGACGCCTTTTGTAGTTAGCTCCAAAATATTAACCAAACTCTTGAAACTAAATTCAGCAATAGAATCTAAAACCTCCCTACTGTTTTCTACGGTAACACTCAAGTTCTTGATGGCCTCTGTAGCTGCGTTTACAGAAACAGCTAGGCCCGTTTGAAAAGCCTCTCCAGCAGAAACCTTAAGGTTATCAATATACCGCTGGAAAGAATTAATCTGTTTCCCAGCCGTAGTCATTGCTGCCTCATAAGTTCCAGCTATCCGTTCTCCTGCCTCTAATACCGCATTAGTACGGGCTTGGACCCTTTCTAACTCAGTTAACTCATCTGTTGTCTTTCTTAACTGAGTTGCTATCTTCTGGTAACTCCTTTCAAAACTAACATTGATTCCAATAGTTCTCAATACCCTCACGTTGGCCGATTGAATACCATAAATCATATGTTCAAAAGACTCAGAGGAATTCATATTACCAATAACAGCAGCGTCTTGGGCAACCCTAGCCAACTGAGAAGATTTGGCTAGGTCTATCTGAGCTTGTGCCATCCTAGCTAAAGTTCCCCTGGCCTCAATGGCCGCAATGCCAGTCTTTTCCAACTCCCTTTGAAATTCAGACATTTGTGAAGCAGAATATCCGGCATTGCGGCCAACCACGTTCATCGTTATTCCAAGAGTCTCATAACGAGCAGCCATCAATAAAACGTCTTTAGATAGCTGAATGGCTTGGTGAAGAGAATAGAGCCCAATAGTGAGTTTCGCCAAAGTCCCTATGGTGCTGTTGAGTTTGCTCTCAAAGGATCTGAGATCATTAGTAGCATTGCCCAAACCAGACCTCAAATTTCTAGTATCCACTCCTAAGTAAGCAACCAAAGAACCAAGATTAAAACTCATTGGGTTTTCTCCTTTTCCCAAATGGCCTTTATTTCTTCCTCTTCTTTTTACGCCCACCACCACCAAAAGCCTTATGAATAGCTTTCAACGTTTCTTTTAACTCTTGGGGACTTTGAACATTTACCTCTCCCTCTATCTTCAATGACTCAAGAACCTTTGCCGCAAAGTTCGGTATGAAGTCCTTTGGGTAAAGCCTTTTGCCCCCCTTCTTTCCATATATTGAAGCCAATACTGAACAAATTATCCCCATACGAAGAAAAGCGGCATCCTCTCCAAATGGCTCCAATAATGAGTAGGCTTCCCATTCTGTTACCTCCGGTGCCGGCATCTCGTCCAACAGACGGGACACCGGCATCCCCAATTCTCTTGCTAACCGGAAATAGAATCTTCTTTTCCGGTTTCTGGCAAGTTTTTTATCGTTTCCTTCAACTCAGTATCACCCATCTTGTTGATTTCCTGAATCTTGTCTACGATAATTTGAACCATCCTGGAAGATTTCTCTCCCAGCCATTCAGCATCATCGTCCAGGAAGATCAAATTCCCATTTTCGTCACAAACCGAATGGGTGAGGAGTTTTGCCCGGGCATTCTCCAAAGAGATTTTCCCTTTTCCAACCCCATCTCCATCAGTATTAAAAAGAGACCGCTCATAACGGTCACGCTCTTTTGCAGAGATTGTGCGAACAAACAAGCCCGCACCATCTCCAAAGAATTCAGACAAATCCACCCACTCAATCACTACATCCTTTTTGTTCTTAAACTCTTTTCTGGATATAATGCGCCTGGTTACCTCTGTTCCCGTTGTTTCTTTCTGTTTATCCATAACATCCTCCTTGTAGGAATTTATTTCAGATTACTTGTAAACTAATGAGCTGGAATCAGAATCATAGTCCGTTCGACCAGTGATCTTGAACGTGACGTTGTAGGAAATCTGACTATCCAACGGGATATCCAGAGGAATCCCCGTCACGAATGCCTCAAACCACAAGGACTGTCCATCCGGCAGAACGATTTTAAACCACCTGGGATCATCTGCCTCAAAATCCTCCTTCAAGGACTTATACCCATCCTTGTAGTAGTTGATGCTGGCCGTGATATCCCCGGCATCACGGAAACCAGTGATGAATTCCCTGTATCCCCCTTCCGAATCAAGGTTGGTAACATCTATGGTACCCCTTGACATTGTCGGCCCGGAAATGCTCAGAACCTCCGAAATGACCCTCCAATCGGCCTCAGAGGAGTCCCCTGCCGCATCCCGGTACAACTTAGTACCCACTCCGGAAATAGCCCTGCTCATTGCTCTTCTCCTTTCATTTTCTTATTCACTTCTGTCTACTGACAAATTTGTACTCCAAATTGGCCTACCCTTCTCATCTCTCGTAAACATTACATCTCCCTGTAACCATAGAGTGTGGTAGTTAGTAGAACCAATTAGGAGGTTTCCCTTTTCGTGGAGGTGGGATAATACAACCTCCATCTGACCATAACCTTCCTCCATCTCCCCTTTCTTTCCCCGGACAAGTATTTGTACAGACCCACGTCTGATGTTACCTGGAAAAGGCGGCATTCCTGGACCTTCGATAAAAGCAATACACTGGTCTGGAGAGTCCGGAAGATAAAAGGCAAATATTTCATAGCTTATGTCCGCCTCGCTGCTATCTACCAATCCTTTTATGTAATCCTTTATATCCCGACACGCCGCATTCATCACTTTACCTTTGCCTCATCGGCTATTATTCGAACCAATTGGTCAGAGTCTTCCTTCAAAGGCTTCTCCAAATACTTGTATTCCTTCCCACCTCGATAGTTTTTGGGAATCTCGTGGATGAACGTGGAGTAATATGCCCCAAATTTAATACCACCACAAATCCCATTTATCTTCTCACTGGGCTCTTCCACCCCTGGGTTGGTAGTTCCCGGCTTTTTCTCTGGTTCTGGAGGAGTATGTATCGCAATTTTCTTCCCATCATGTACCCACGTCTCGCAGCTTCCTGCGGCATTCGAAGTATCCCTGGGTATTAGCTCAACCGATCTCCTTCGAACGTGAAGGAGAGCCAAGGAGACACCTGAAACTGTCCTCTCCTCGATACCCTTAAGGGCTTTATTGAGGTTCTTCAGAACCTTGTCAAGTCCCTCCAGGTAAGTTATTTTCTCACCTGTCCTTTTTGAAGTATATATTACAGCCATACCTTCCTCACAAATTGAGTAGCTCGCAGGTTTGGAATTTCTCCCCTTCCCCTTATCTCGTATGCATCGGAAAGGTCTGTTGGGGAAAAATCGGAATCGCTCTCATTAGGAACATCCACTAATCCCCCCTTCCTTAACAATCCTCCCACCTCAAGAATCTGGTCTACATAAACCACCGCTCTGGAAATTACCACTTCCCCTGAAGGATTGGAAAATTTTTCATTGTTATCTTCCCACCTACAGGATATTTCCACACCCTCCGCATAGGTTATGACATTGTTATCGTCTCTGGAGGATACCGCCCAATAAACAGCTTTCTGAGGAAGTTTGCGAGTGAATTTCATTATTCCTTCCCCATCCAACCGAAGCCAGCAACCTTCCCAGTAGTCTTCCCTAGCATTCCAGAAGGATCAAGAGTCATGGCTTGCTGCCCATAAGTAGTGCAATCTAGTCCCTTCCCCACCATCGGTTTGAGATAGGACTCGGAAGCCCCACCAAAGGACTCTCCATACAACTCCCCCTCCTTCACGGCTATAAAATGAGCCGCAATCCATCTCTCGATCTCTTTGAGAGTGCTTTCGTCCGTTACGTGTCCCGGAATCTTGAGACGATTATTGACGAATATATTGGCACCTTTTATGAACGGGGACAAATCATCCGACTCACACTCAATAATGGCCTTGACCTCTGAATCGTTTACCCTGGCCATTTCTACCTCCAATGTTCTTTCACCCAACCATCTTTAACCTGGTGGGGTTTGGGTCTTCCGTTAAAGTGGACTAACCTTGTTCCAACTGGTAAGACTCCCCCATTGGGTTTCACGTGGTACTTATAATCAACGTGCTGACCTGGCAAAAGATCCTGCCAGTATTTGATCACGTCACCCATCCAATACCGATAAAAGAACCTTTCCCTTCCATTGGTCTTCTTCAAAACCTCTGATGTCTTATTGGTTACCAAATCCCAAACTCTGAGGGCTATCTCAGAACCAGCCTCAAAACTCACCAACCCTCCTCCAGAAAGTTTTTCATTTGGTTCCCTCCGGGTGATGAACGGACCTCTGTATGAAAAAATCTCATCTAGGTTCCCAGTCACCACCGTAGCCAAGTCAAATACAAACACTCTGGAACCCTTATCAAACAGATCCGGGTTGAAAACCATAAGCTTGGGGAAACAATACTTCCAACAGGAAGCCTTCAGTGGGTAGATTATGAAGGGTCTGTTAAGCTTATCCATATCAGCCCCGCTCTGAAGGAGGGTGAACTTGAATGGGACCGTGGTGAATCGTCTTATACTGTTAAACAATTTTAAGACGTACTCCTCCCCACGGTCTTCTTTTTTCCACCGGTCACCGTACCAGAGTGTAGTAACAATCTCAATCATCTCCAGTGCCTCTTCATCCACCACAGGTCCCGAATCTTATGGTTATCAATTACGTTGTTGATTATTACCTTTGTATTCTCTTTCGGCCCGTTCTCCTTGGATACATTTTCACAAGCTTCAA
>Ga0265293_10013570_pt1 | contig 10542 bp, 8 predicted proteins | sample Munlanlewell138R_FD_192505 | JGI IMG/M metagenome (GOLD analysis project Ga0265293, IMG submission 192505) | Leachate microbial communities from a municipal landfill in Southern Ontario, Canada - Leachate well 138R | ecosystem: Engineered > Solid waste > Landfill > Unclassified | place: Canada... | reverse complement strand
GGCGGCACCAGTGGACAGGTGATCAAAAACTAATTTTTCCGCAGCGCGCCCACCCATCAGCACGGCAATCTTGTCGCGCAACTCAGCTTCTGTCATCAAAAAACGATCCTCAGTTGGACGCTGAATGGTGTAACCCAGCGCGCCAATGCCGCGCGGGATAATCGACACCTTATGCACTTTATCTACACCGGGCAGCGCCATACTGACTAACGCATGCCCCACCTCATGATAGGCAACGATCTTACGCTCGAATGGGTTAATCAGGCGATTGCGCTTTTCCAAACCGGCGACAATCCTCTCAATCGCATGAGTAAAATCATCCATGGTGACGACTTTGCCGCGCTTACGTGTAGCCAACAAAGCCGCCTCATTGACCAAGTTGGCTAGATCAGCGCCAGAAAACCCAGTAGTTAATGCGGCAATATCGTCCAGCTCTATATCTGGAGCAAGTATAATTTTTTTCATATGCACTTTCAGGATCTGTACCCTGCCCGCGCGGTCAGGACGATCGACCAACACCTGTCGATCAAAACGTCCAGCACGCAGCAGCGCAGGATCAAGAATTTCAGGACGGTTAGTCGCCGACCGTAAAACCACACCCTCACTTGGATCAAAGCCATCAAGTTCGGATAACAATTGGTTCAGTGTCTGTTCGCGTTCTTCATTGCCACCCTGTACTGTGGCCGCCCCGCGCGCGCGACCCAGCGCATCCAGCTCATCAATAAAGATAATTGCAGGGGCCGACTTGCGAGCCTGCTCAAATAAATCACGCACCCGCGCAGCGCCAACACCAACAAACATCTCAACAAACTCAGAGCCAGAAATAGAAAAGAATGGCACCCCTGCTTCACCTGCGACCGCACGTGCCAGCAGCGTTTTACCGGTGCCCGGCGGCCCAACCAGAAGAATACCCTTAGGCATACGCGCACCTAGACTGCCGTATTCCTTAGGGTTTTGCAGAAAATCAATAACTTCTTGTAGCTCAGCCTTGGCCTCATCCACCCCGGCAACATCAGCGAAGGTCACATTAGTGTCACTTTCGATATACACCTTGGCTTTACTTTTACCAATGGACATCAGCCCACCCATGCCCTGCTTAGAACCCATCCGACGAATTAAGATCATCCAGATACCAACAAAAACCAGAGCTGGCAAAACCCAAGATAACAGTGCAGTAAACCAAGTGTTTTCCACCGCTCCGGAATACGTCACTCCGGCTTCATTCATACGGTCAGCCAAGTCAGGCGCAACAGGTGTAGTAACAAAGCCCGTTTTGCCATTTTGCGCCGACTTAAAAGTGCCTTTAATCGAGGTGCTACCGATAATGACTTTATCGATCGTATCCTGCTCAAGATAGGTTTCAAACTGACTGTAAGGAATCGACTCAATAGTCTGAGTCTGCACCCATATATCACGCAGAAAAACTACGCCCAAAACAGCAAAAAGAACATACCAAAGATTGATTTGGGTTCCACGGTTCATAATGCTTCTCCATTCGCCAAGGTGCCAAGCTCGTAAAATGTGAGCCTGCAAAAACATAATATCAGATAAAGTATTTTAGACCTTGGAACAATGATCATGCTTAATGACATATTGAGGTGTTGGAAGCACTAGAATGAAGCACGATAATTAGTGTGTACTAAGAGTTCGCGATAGATTCCACCTCAAATGCCTCCCCCCATAGGCAGAGTTTTGAGACGGAATCACTGACATGATAGATACCTGCTCTCAGAGTAATTCAGGGCTAGGCGATGGGTAAATTTTTGCAGTATCACGCCCTAAGCCTTTAACCAGACTGGCCTGCGGCCCATCATCCCCTTGCGCCTCAACAAAGCGAACAGTATCGCCCTTAGCAAGCTTGTCAAAGCCAGGCGGCGATACGCTGTTTTCGTGAAAGTAGATTTCACGCCCATCAGGCGTCATTAAAAAGCCATAGCCTTTATCGGTAAACATCTTATTGACGACAGCATAGGGTGTATCCCCAAGCTCTACGCGCGTCTCTTGTAAACGCCCCACATAGACACGTAACTGTTGCTCTGCAGCATCAAAAGCATCACGGATTGTCACATAAATATCATTAAAGTTTTCATGCTCGTTCGGTTGACGAGAGACTACCAACTCCTCGCCCGGAACGCTGATTTCGATGCTCACTAAGTGATTAAGAACATCGTAGCTCGGAGTCCGATTGGGCACATCCAAGGTCACTCGGCACGCTATAATATGATCAAAATACCGCTTTAGTTTATCCACGCGCTCACGCACAACCGCTTCCACTGGATCAGAACGCTTTGCGTTTCTAAAAGTAATTTCCAAAGGTATCTGCATAATTCACCTCATGTGAACAATTGACGTCGCTAAAATACAAACAGCAAACTGCGTATCAGTCCGGCTCACTCTCACGAAGAAGCTGACACCTGCTGCCAGTCAATACCGATGAGCAAAAAACGCCACTCAACTCTTTATGAGTATCAAAGAGCATAGACAGCTTTTTTAACCAAGTCCAACACCCTGCAGCGACTCGCAAAACGCAGCCATGCGCGAAGCAGGATTGAGCAAGCTGATGTACTCGCTCACGGAAAAACAAACAACAGATACATATTAATAACTGTGCCTCATAACGATGACTATCGAGGACTCTAGCCTCTTGCCTTGGTGCATTACAGGCGCTATGTTTGAAGAACGCTTCAGAGTGTTCGACGATACACATCAACACAAGGCGTTGACGCCGACCGACACTCATTCCTACAACATGTTTAGGACAACCCTATGAATGCTGCTGAAAACCCCCTGACAAAAGAACAAATTACGCACTTTGCGCAACGGATTGACGCACGTAAGAGCCTTTTACTGGATGAAATTCGCCACGTGCTCGCACGCTCGCGCAACGAATATTATGTCGATCTTATCGGTGGCGCTGGTGATTCTGGCGATGCGGCGGCGGCCTCCTTGCTCCGCGACATCACCGAAGCTGAGGTTATTCGCGATATCGGCGAGGTGCGTGACATTGCTGCTGCCGAGGATCGCATTGCAGCTGGAAAGTACGGCCTGTGCACCGACTGCGGTGAGCCGGTGCGTTACAAACGACTGGATGCATATCCAACCGCCAAGCGTTGTTTTACCTGCCAAGTAACTCGTGAAAGGTTGTTAGCGCCATCACCCTATACGGGGCGATAGCTATCAAATGGGATAGATTTATTGTCACAGGCGAATCTGCCAGCTAAGTTCCGCTGCAGCGTTTTGGCGATCTACAAAAAGATATTGCGTCAATTGTTGCCTTTTTACTCAGCGAAGACAGCCGCTATATGACTGGGCAAACTCTAATGGCTGACGGCGGCACCATTTAACTGAAATAAACACCCCGCTTATATTCAGCACGCTAAACCGCCATTTTCACTTCACTATCAATACTTAATCTACATGGAGTTGGCATGTGCACTAACGGAAAAGTGACCATCAAAACAGAGAGGCTGCCCATAAAGCTCTGGCTCAAAAAAGAGCAAATGGATGAAGGAGCCCTGCAGCAAGCACGCAACCTCGCTAACCTGCCCTTTGCTTTTAAGCACATCGCCATTATGCCTGACACTCACCAAGGCTACGGCATGCCGATCGGCGCTATCCTCGCCACTAAAGGCGTGATTATTCCTAATGCAGTGGGTGTGGATATTGGCTGTGGCATGTGTTCGCTACGCACCACCCTGACCGATATCGACACGAGCGATCTTAAAGACATTATAAAGATCATTCGTGAAACCATCCCTGTCGGCTTCAACAGTCATAAAACTCGGCAAGACGAAACTTGGATGCCTGAAAGAAAAGGGCATTTGCCCATCGTCAATCAAGAGTACGACAACGCGCTCTATCAAGTTGGCACACTAGGTAGTGGCAACCATTTTATCGAGATTCAAAAAGGTTCAGATGGTTATATCTGGATTATGATTCACTCTGGCTCACGCAATCTCGGCTTTACCGTCGCCAATCATTACAACGATATAGCCAAAGAACTGAATAAAGCGGCCAATGAAGATACCTCCAATGATCTAGCCTACTTACCCGAGTCGTCTGAATACTTCGATCTGTACAAAAGCGAAATGAACTACTGCCTTGAATTTGCCTTAGCCAATCGAACCCTGATGATGGAACGCGTCAAAGCAGCATTTAGAACGATTGTTTCTGAAGTCGAGTTTGCAGACTTTATTAATACACCTCATAACTTTGCCGCCGAAGAAGATCACTTTGGCGAGACAGTTATCGTGCACCGCAAAGGAGCAACGCGCGCGCGCAAAGGCGAATGGGGTATGATTCCTGGCTCACAAGGTACACGTTCTTTTCTGGTCAAAGGTAAAGGTGAAGCACAGTCATTTCAGTCCTGCGCCCATGGTGCCGGACGTATTATGAGTCGTGCGCAAGCGCGTAAAAAGCTCAACGTAAAAGACGAAGTTAAAGCTCTAAAAGATCGCGGCATCTTGCACGCGATTCGCGGCCGTAAAGATCTGGATGAAGCACCAGGCTCTTATAAAGATATCGATGAAGTGATGAATCTCCAAAAAGACTTGGTCGAGGTGCAAATTGAGCTGCAGCCTTTGGCCGTAGTTAAAGGCTGAGCAGGTACTCACAATAAGCGGGGTAAAACGATCTTCGCTGCATCAACCTGTGCTTGTGTCGCCACAGGCAAGATAGACGGATCAGGTGGATAATCCATGCCATCAAATTGCAACAATCGTTCTGCTTCAGCACTGTGCACAATGATATCTAGCCAGCCATGACTGTGCGATGCAGACACTCGAATATCCTCCAGCGTTGCAGTGCTCTTCGATATGACTCTAAACCCAGTGCCCACGCCTCTCAGAACCAACATCACGCAACCATCAGCAGCGCACCAACTCGATCCCTGCAGCAAAACAATGGCATCATCCACGCCATCATTATTTAAGTTTACAAACGTGTACTTAAATGCTGGATATTTCTGATCAGAAAAATGCGCAATGGCTGTCGATAAGTTTCTTTCTTGTTCAGTCGCGGGCGTGCAAGCGGTTAGTGCGAAAGCCAAAAATAAGCTTATGCAGGTGTAAACACCCTTCTTTTGGGCTGCTGCGCCCGCTAACTTCAAGCACTGCTTAACTTTCGTGGGTAAACGGGCCGACATGACGCTCATTGTGCATCCTTAAATATTTTTAAATATGCTGTATTACAGCATGACGATGATAGATGTGCCAAAGAGTTTACCCTTTAGCACTCGCTTATATTATATGCCCAGTCACATCCTGAGGTTGCCAGTTTTAGCTCAACCATTCTAGGCAATGCCCGCAGCATTACAGTTGTTGTGACGTCTCACCGTCCTTGCGAGGCGAGGGTTTACGGCGCGTTGCTAAAAACCTTATAAAAGCTAGCAAATTGGACTAAGTACGCCTACTGTCGTCTAATACGCATCCAACACAACACCTCAGCGAGTGAACACAGCATGCGCGAAGAGTTTTGGAAATACTATGAATTGGCCGAGATGAACGCCAAAGAGTGGGAAGCTCTGTGTGATGGCTGCGGCCAATGCTGCCTAGTGCGCGAGGTGGAACCTGATCAGGTCACCGTCTTTAATATTGCTTGTGGCCTGCTCGATCTAGAGCAAAGCCGCTGCAGTGATTACGCTAACCGCCTCAGCAAAGTGCCCTACTGCAGTCAGCTCACACCAGAGAACATTCCTAAATTTGATTGGCTACCTGAGTCTTGCACCTATCGGCGCATTCATAGAGGTGAAGCACTGCCGGAATGGCATCCATTACTGACTGGAGACCGCGAGCAAATGCGTAAAGAAGGCATTACTGTCTGCCCCTCGGCAATACCCGTAGAGCACGTGCCGCGCTCTGAAAGGCACCTACACATTATCAAGGTTAAGGCCATCTACTAGGGCTAATGCAGTGAATCTAAAGAATTATGCCATCCACCCTTTAGACAAAAGTGAACTGTTAGCAGCTGCAGATATTTGCGCCGACGCCATGAATGATAATCCGCTTCATATAAAGGTATTCGGTACTGATCCCATTCTGCGCGAACGCCGACTCAGACGCTTGTTTCCAGCACTACTTGCCTATGTTCAGCGCAAAGGCAGTCTGTATGGTGTATTTGCAGACGGCCATTTAATTGGTGTGCTGGGTATGCTGCCACCAAAAACATGTAAACCGTCGTTTGGTGATTTTTTGCGCCTGCTACCAAGACTACTAACAGCGCATAATCCGCTAGGCACAGCACGTTTAGCCATCTGGCTGGGTACTTGGGCGAAAATTGACCCAGCCGCACCGCACTGGCACTTAGGCCCGTTGGCCATAGCACCGGCATGGCAACGTCAAGGGGTTGGCACTCTAATGATTGAATTCGCTTTTAGCAAATGCGCTGGCGACAACCTCTACTTAGAAACAGACAAGTTGAGCAACGTAGAACTCTATAAACGCTTCGGTTTTACCACTGTGGCCACGCCAAGTATTCTGGCAACACCAAGCTGGGTGATGATGCGCTAACACGCCCTAGCAACTCAAGCTAACCCATACTTGGCAAATGACCGGCGACCATTGTTAGTTCTAGCACTTATGCGGCATTGTTTTAGCAGACACGACGCCCAACTCAATCGTTTGCACCGTTTATTCGAACAGTGTAGACGTGAATATAGCGCTAACACTCTAGCGCCAAGCAAGCACCTTAATCGCTTAAGCACGACTTCAACAGTGTCTGCAGCTTATCCGGCCCCAGATCATTCATTAACTTTATATTTCGCTCTGGAATACCATCGACATCAGGGTAATCGGCAATAACGCGCTCAAGACTCTCCTCGCGCAAAAGATGCAAAACCGGATAAGGCGCACGGTTGGTATAGTTCTCCGCATCGCCCGTCTGAGTACCAGCAAACTGATAGTCAGGATGGAAACTAGCTATTTGATAGGTACCGTCTAACTCCATGTCCACCAGCAAGCTATCAGCAGTACTCAGAAAATCGTTAAAATCGTAAAAGTCCTGCAACACGTTGGCGTGAATCAGCAGTGTTGTTTCCACTGATGGGTCAGTATTAAGCAATTTCAACTCAGCTTGCAAAACCATCAACAACTGTTCTTGCGTGGTCGCGGCTGTCGTTACAAAGCGCACGCGGTTCTTAACCAACTCACGCTTGGCGAATGGACAGAGATTCATGCCTACCACAAAGGTTTCAACCCACGTGCGTACAGCTAGAACAATGGCTTCGTCGCTCACTGAATCACCTAATTGAGATACATCTTTCATATATTTTCCAAATAATATTGAACGAAGCGGCAATGACCAGTTCCTAAACGCATACAGTACATACAACGTTTGAAAACTTAATCTGAGCACCAACGACAAATAGATTCAATGCTCTCAGAACAAATAAACTCAGCATAAATAAACATGCATTATCAGCCGCTGACTCAAGTGCAATAATATCAAACTAAAGCAGACTTAGCTTGTAAAAAATACACGCTTGCCTCGCAAGAGGAACCGGCACACACTGCTCTATAGAGGCGCGCAGAAACAATGCCCAAGGGTACAAGCAAGCGATATATTTGCTTGAAAACCAGATAGAATTTATTTGCCTTATGATCATGTATGATACCTGACAATAATCATTGACTAGAGGCCTGCATATATTAAGAATGAGGCACTCTAAAATCACTTATTGATACGTGTATGTGCTCTGTAGCCATTTTAGCTGATCAAGAAGTGAGCCATACAAAAACAACCGCTGCACGCTTAATCAAGGTTGCGTGTTAAATATGGATAATGTTGCCAATTAGCCAGCGGCAGTGCTGAAAGAACGACTGTTTCATTGCTATATCTGACGCGTTGAGGATAAAAACTGCACAATTTTATTATGTACTTTAAAATTCAGCAAAATAAATATTAAATCACTTTAATTATACAACCTTTAATTAACCGGGCTTAATTTATCAATGAAAGCACAACGTTTTTTATATGCTAGTTTTATACTATGTGGTGCATTTGTAATCAGCTTAATTCTGGCTAGCTTATGGGGTCATGCATTTTCCAGATTCATTTTAGACAATAACAGTCAGACTTTTTACTTGACTGCACTTGGCATACAAGGTGTATTTACTACACTATATTGGTTAATTATTTTTCTAGTCTATTCAAAATATAAAACGCAGCAACAGACAAACATGCAATCAAACTTAAATCGCTTTCAACTTGCTTTAGAAGCGTCACAAGAAGCACTCTGGGATTGGAGTTTGAACGATGCCAATGAAGTGTTTTTTTCTACCGCCTATTGTGCCAACTTGGGTTTTACACAAGAAGAGTTTGGTAATACCCAGCAAGCATGGCGCAATCGACTGATACCCGAGGTGCGTGAAAAACTCTATCAAGATGTTATGCGCTTTATTGCAGAAGGAGATGGTCAGTACGATAAAACTTATCGCATGTTACACCGCGATAACAGTCATCGTTGGATACGTTCACGTGGACAGCTCATTAAGAACACACAAGGTAAACCTATACGTTTTATTGGTATAGCACGGGATATTACTGAACAATATGCTGACAAAGTGCGACTACAGCAGGCAAAAGCTGTATTTGAGTCGACCCGTGAAGCGGTGTTAATAACTGATCACAGCAATAGTATTGTGTACGTCAACCCATCATTTACTCGCATTACTGGTTATAGCGCGCAAGAAGTCATCGGTAAAATGCCGAATATACTCAAATCTAACCGGCACTCAAAAGACTTTCACCAAAGCTTGTGGGCGGACCTTAATGAAAAAGGTATGTGCTGCGGCGAAGTATGGAACTGCCACAAAAACGGTGAGTTACTTAGACAATACCAATCAGTAAGAGCTATAAAAAATGAAAACGACATTGTTACTCACTATGTTGCTGTTTTTTCAGATATTTCAACCACTGATGACTCGCTATCTGAACTGAGTTTTCTATCACTCTACGATCCTTTAACTAAGCTTGCCAACCGTGCCCACTTGCGTGAGCGGCTAAAGATTTCATTAAATAGAACTGCAGAGGATACGAAAAACCATGCCCTTTTTTTGGTAGGCCTAGATCACTTTAAAAATATTAATGAGAGTTTGGGTCACAATCTAGGGGATCAATTACTGCAAGATGTAGCTTTGCGGATAAAGGAGGCCGCCCAGCTTTCTAGTGTTATAGCACGCATCGGTGGAGATGAATTTGCCCTGATGTGTGAAAACACCACGAGCGTAATGGATGCCGCAGGTGTAGCAGAGACAATTATCCAAGCATGTAAAGCGCCCTTTATATTGGCCGGCAATCAGGTTTTTATCAGTGTCAGTATCGGTATTTGTCTATATCCGCAGATGGGCGCAAGTGTAGAGGACATCATGCGTAATGCGGACGCCGCACTGCATACAGCCAAAGATAATGGGCGTGAAACTTTTGCTTTTTACTCAGCACAAATGACTGAAAAAGCCTATCAACGTATTCGTATCGCAAGCGACCTTAGACTTGCGTTAGAGCGTAATGAGCTTGAGTTATATTATCAGCCCATATACGAATTAAACGGACAAAGACTGGTTGGTTGTGAAGCTTTAGTCCGCTGGAATCATCCCACGCAAGGCCGGATTGCTCCGGACAATTTTATTCCTATTGCTGAAGAAAGCGGATTGATTAGCGCTTTAGATGCTTGGGTATTACGCGAAGTCTGTGAGCAAATGCACAGCTGGCTAACAACAAACTATGATTTGGAATTTATCGCAGTCAATTTGTCCAGCCGTTCATTATCTGAAGAAAACTTAGCCGACAAAATCGCTTTGGTACTACAACAAAGCAATCTTGAGGCTAAATTTCTTGAGATTGAGGTGACTGAAAGTGCGATTATGGAAAATCAACAACAGGCTGATAGCACTCTGTGTCAACTTCAAAAAATAGGCATACGTATTGCTATTGATGACTTTGGCACAGGTTACTCATCTTTAGGTCGTTTAAAATCCCTACCCGTCAGCAAGCTTAAAATCGATCAAAGTTTTATAAAAAACCTGTCCAGAGATACTGAAGACGCAGCCATTGTTAGTGCTATTTTAGCACTGGGTACGAGCATGGGGCTTGCAGTGCAAGCCGAAGGGATTGAAAAAGATGAGCAAGTTCTGTTTTTGCAGGAGCATCAATGTGCACTAGGACAAGGCTACTTATGGGGTCGACCTATGCCGGCTGAAAACTTTGTAACGTTACTCACTAACAAATCACACTAAAACCAGTAAGTGACAATGATCGTTGCTCGCGGTTTTAAGTTTGCTGACTACCCAGCTGATACCCCATTGCTATGCTAACGCTTCTACCTTGAGCCACAGAAAATAGCTGTATAGAAACAAGCGCAGTCCTTACAGGGAGCTGCGCTTATTGTTCTGAGTTTAGGCTCAGCAAGCAGTCATGCTGACAACACTTATCTAGCTGATTAAACGTGTTTAAAATTTGTCAGTAATCGCACCTTCAGAGGCAGAACCCACAGTTTTAGCGTATTTGGCTAACACGCCACGTTTCACATTCGGCTCTGGTGCCGTCCAT
>Ga0265293_10013568_pt1 | contig 10544 bp, 6 predicted proteins | sample Munlanlewell138R_FD_192505 | JGI IMG/M metagenome (GOLD analysis project Ga0265293, IMG submission 192505) | Leachate microbial communities from a municipal landfill in Southern Ontario, Canada - Leachate well 138R | ecosystem: Engineered > Solid waste > Landfill > Unclassified | place: Canada... | reverse complement strand
CGATGTTGATGCCGATCACGCCGTTCCAGCGTGCCCGTTCGACGTTGCGCACCAGTGCATCGATGCCGTCGTTGTTGAAACCCATGCGGTTGATGATCGCTTGGTGCCCGGTGAGCCGGAACAGGCGCGGCTTCGGATTGCCCGGCTGCGGTTTCGGCGTGACCGTGCCGACTTCGATGAAGCCGAAGCCGAGCGCAGCCAGCGCGTCGATATGCGCGCCGTTCTTGTCCAGCCCGGCGGCCAGGCCGACCGGATTGCGGAACTCCAGACCGAACACCCGGGTGGGCAGGTCCGGCACGCGACGGGCGGCCAGGCGCGCCAGCCCGGTGCGGTGCGCCAGTTCACCCCAGCGCAGCGCGCGCTCGTGTGCGCGTTCCGGATCGGAAGCGAACAGCAGCGGTCGAAGCAGTCCGTACACGGTGGTCAGTTCGCCAGAACACTGATCGCAGCGAGCCCACCGAAGAACAGGAACAGCGCAAGCACTCCCAGCACCACCAGCACCAGCTGGATGTAACCCAGCAGCAGGCCGGCAATCGCCAGACCGTCGCCGTCCAGGCGTTCGGGTTTGCGCCGGATTTCGGCACGCGCCATGTGGCCGGTGATGATCGCCACGAGCGAGCCGAGCAGCGGGATCACGATCCAGCTCAGCACGCCGAAGATCAGGCTGACGATCGCCAGGGTGCTGGTCTGGCGCGGGGACAGCGGGGCAGGGACGTTCATGCGGGCATCCTCGACGTGCGGTGATGGGTGGATGATGCAGCCAACGGGCCGGCAGTGCGACTGCCGGCCTTGTGTGCGCAGGCGTTTGGCTTACAGATCGAACTTGATGCCCTGTGCCAGCGGCAGCGAATCGGAGTAGTTGATGGTGTTGGTCTGGCGGCGCATATAGACCTTCCACGCATCCGAACCGGATTCACGCCCGCCGCCGGTGTCCTTTTCGCCACCGAAGGCGCCGCCGATTTCCGCACCGGAGGTGCCGATGTTGACGTTGGCGATGCCGCAGTCGCTGCCGGCCGGCGAGAGGAACTTCTCCGCAGCTTTCAGATTCTGCGTGAAGATCGACGAGGACAGGCCCTGCGGCACGCCGTTCTGCATGTCGATGGCCTCGTCCAGCGTCGAATACTTCATCACGTACAGGATCGGTGCGAAGGTCTCGTGCTGCACGATCTCGTCGCTGTTCTTCAGCCCGGTGATGATCGTGGGCAGCACGAAGTTGCCGGGGCGGTCGATGCGCGCACCGCCGGTGGCGACGGTGCCGCCGGCGGCCTTGGCCTTCTCGATCGAGTTCAGGAACTGTTCGACGGCTTCCGGGCTGTTGAGCGGGCCCATCAGATTGGCGGCATCGAGCGGATCGCCGATCTTGCCTTCGACCTGCTTGTAGGCCTTGACCAGCGTCGCCAGCACGTCGTCGTAAATGGATTCGTGCACGATCAGGCGACGGGTCGTGGTGCAACGCTGGCCGGCGGTGCCGACCGCGCCGAACACGATGCCGGGAATGGCCAGCTTCAGGTCGGCGCTTTCGTCCAGGATGATGGCGTTGTTGCCGCCCAGCTCCAGCAGGCAGCGGCCGAGGCGGGCGGCGACCTTCTGGTTGACGATGCGGCCGACCTGGGTGGAACCGGTGAACGAGATCAGCGGCACACGGCGGTCTTCGACCAGCTTTTCCGACAGCGCGGTGCCGGCATCGTTGATCAGGAAGAACAGGTCGGGGAAGCCGGCTTCGCGCAGCGCTTCATTGCAGATCTTCATGCTGGCGATGGCGGTCAACGGGGTCTTGTTGGACGGCTTCCAGATGCAGATATCGCCGCAGATCGCGGCCAGGAACGAGTTCCAGCTCCACACCGCGACCGGGAAGTTGAAGGCGCTGATGATGCCGACCAGGCCGAGCGGGTGGTACTGCTCGTACATGCGGTGGCCGGGGCGCTCGGAATGCATGGTGTAGCCGTACAGCATGCGGCTCTGGCCGACCGCGAAATCGGCGATGTCGATCATTTCCTGCACTTCGCCGTCGCCTTCCGGCTTGGACTTGCCCATTTCCAGCGCCACCAGCGAACCGAGCGCGTCCTTGTGCTTGCGCAGGGCTTCGCCGCACAGGCGGATCGCCTCGCCACGGCGCGGTGCCGGCGTGGTGCGCCAGACCTTGTAGGCTTCCTGCGCACGCGCGATCACGGTTTCGTAATCAGCTTCGGTGGTGGCCTCGACCGTGGCGATGACCTCGCCGGTGGTCGGATTGCGTGGCTGGATCAGGCCGGCACCGGTGGCGCTGGACCATTCGCCATGGCCCAGATAAGTGCCGGGGTTGGTCTGGGCAAGGCCGAGGGATTGCAACAGGGCGTTCGACATGGTGACTCCGATCAGGATATTCAGCCGGCCATTGTAGCGGCTCGGGCCGGCGGCTGTTGACCGGCCAGCCTGCAACACGGGCGCGGGATCGGAAGCGGTGTGGCGGCTGGAGTTGTGTCCGAAAGAGCGCTCACGGCTGCGATGGCCGCCCGCTGTCGGCGGTCCCGGAGGTCTGACGCGATCAGCGCTTTTCAGGTGACGCTGAAGTCGCCGCTGATCACGCCGTGCGGACCAGCCGGAAGCCCAGATGCGACATCGGGCTGTACGGGTCGCAGCCGCGTCGGGCGCTGGGGCGGTAGGACAGGCAATAGTCCTCGTTGCAGAGGAAGGAGCCGCCGCGGATGACCCGTTTCGGCGCGTTGACCGGTACGCCGGGTTCGGATGGGTCGTAGCAGTCGGCCGGGCCGGCCGGGTTGTCTATCGGGCCGCCTGCATCGCGCGCCTGATGCGTGAAGTAGTCGGCGCGGTACCAGTCGGCCACCCATTGCCAGGCGTTGCCGGTCATGTCGTACAGACCGTAGCCGTTGGCCGGAAAGGTGCGGGCGGCGGAGGTGCCGACCGCGCCGCCGGCACGGGCGCTGACCACGGGGAAGGGGCGTTGTTTCGCATCCCAGTAATTGGCCAGTTGCGCGCCATCGGGGCTGGTCAGTTCGTCGCCCCAGGCGTAGGTGGCCTGTTCCAGACCACCGCGTGCGGCGAACTCCCATTCGGCTTCGGTCGGCAGCCGCTTGCCGGCCCAGCGCGCATAGGCCAGTGCGTCCTCGTGGCTGACCTGTACCACCGGGTGCGAACCCTTGCCTTCGATCGTGCTGCCCGGTCCTTGCGGGTGCCGCCATTGTGCGCCGGGGACATAGCTCCACCAGCGCGAATAATCGTCCAGCCGCTGCGGCGCACTGCTGCCGGTGAACACCATCGCGCCGGGCACCAGCAGTTCATCCGGTGGCCGTGGCACGCCCGGCGGCAGTTGCACGCGGATGGTGTCCCAGTCCGGCTTGCGTTCGGCGGTGGTGACGTAGCCGGTTTCGCGCACGAACTGCGCGAACTGGTCGTTGCTGACGTGCGTGGTGTCCATCCAGAAGCCATCCACCTGCACCGCATGCGCCGGCCGCTCGTTCAACTGCGCCAGCTTGTGGTCGCTGCCCATCAGGAAGCGGCCGCCCGGAACCCAGGCCATGCCCAGCGGGCCGTTGCTGCCATCACCGATGAGGATCCGGTGTGCTTGCGGGCGTGCCAGCAGGCGCCCGCCGAGCACACCGCCGGCGGCGGCAGCGGCCACCAGGGTGATGCCGCCAAGCAGCAGTTTTCGACGTGGAATGGAATCAATGGACGGCATGGCTGGGCGGGCAGATGGTGTTGTAGTTGGACAGGATGATGACGCCGTCGTCGTTGTCGGTGATACCGTCGAAAACGCCATCGATGAGGAAATCGTAGACACTGGACAGGCCCCAGTTATCGGCGATGCGTTGCCATTCAAACAGGTCGGTCGAATCCACCACGCCATCGCGGTTGCCATCGCCCGGGCAGTCGGGTTGGGAGGCGAGCAGTTCGTCCAGCCGCGCCGCCAGATGGTCGTAGGCGGCCTGCTGGTCGATGGTCAGGGGGGCGTCGAGCAGGTTGTTGCTGGCCGGATCTTCCAGCATCGGCAGCGGTGCGGCCTGGTCGACCCGATAGAACTCGATGCTCAGGTCCTGGCGGGCGTCATCGGTATCACTGTCGTAGTTGATCGTGGTGTTGTGCACGATCTTGTAATCGTCATCGCGGATCGCGAGTGAGCTTTCCGGCAGCACTTCGACCGGCAGCGCAGCCGGATCGGCGGCGAAGATGGCCCGGTTCACCTGCCAGCACTGCGCATAGCCGGCGCCGCCGTTGTCCACCACCGAAGGATCGCTGTAGCCCGGCCCCCACCAGACTCCGAGGTTGTCTTCGCACACGCTCTTGGAGGTGGGGATCTGGGTGCAGCTGCCGCCGGCCACCGCGCTGCGGCTCATGACGCAGGGGCCGTTGCGGCCATCGTTGGCCTGGAGGTTGACCCCGGCCTGGGTGAAGTTGATCGTGCGCAGGCCGGCCTGGGCGGGGTCCTGCAGATACGGCAGCAGCGCCACCGAATCGATGGTGCGCGGCGATTCCTGCTGCGCGTCCAGGCCCGCCAGTTCACCGAAGAACTGGAACAGGTCCACCGCATTGACCATGTGCTCCACGCTGCGGCCGGGCTGTTCCACCTGCGGCCCGGCGACGATCAGCGGCACCCACACGCCGGTCTGGTAGGAGCCGCCCTTGGCCAGCGACGGGTTGAAGGGCGCCTTGACCGCGAAGCCCAGCGAGCCGTTGTCACCGACGATCACGATCACGGTGTTGGACGCCTGCGGGTCGTAGACAAGATCGCCGTTCCCGGCGCGCGTGGCCAGGCCGGTTTCCAGCAGCAGGCGACCGAATTCGGTGTCCATGGCCTCGGTCATCTGGTTCTGGATAATGCGCCCGTGCACGGTGCTGGTGCAGTCCAGCAGATTGCCGGAAAACCCCGGTGCATCCGGCAGGAATTGCGACAACAGCGCGCTGCTTTGCGGGGCAAGTGCCATCGGTGCCGGTTGCCACGGTGTGTGCGCGGCCGAATAGCTGACCGTGGCCATCCATGGGGCGTCGGCCGGGCGTGCATTGATCCACTGGATCGCGGCATCGGTTTCGATCGTGGTGCGGTAGCCGCGTGCGCGCGGATCGCTGAACGGCACTTCTTCCACATCGCCATCGTCCACGATCACCAGCGGCGAGACGTAGAAGGCGTTTTCCCGGTTGAAGTCCAGCGTCACGCCGTCCTGCAGCGGCGCATCGCAGTCGGCCTGCTCGCGCACGAAGATGCCGCCCTGGGCCATGCAGGCCATGCCGCTGCTGTCGTGGCCGAGCACCGGTGGCGCGGGCAGCGAGGTGCAGCTGCCGTCGCTGAAATGGCAGGCGCCGGCCAGATGGTGCGGGTAGAAGCCGCAGCGCCATTCCCCGGCCTCGTGTACTCCGCCGGCCGTGGTGTCGACCGATCCGGGCAGGCCGCCGACCCAGCCGTGGAAATGGTCCCAGCCCAGCACCGCCGGGGTGGCGTTGCCGGCTTCGTTGTGCTCCGGCCCGGCCAGATGGAACTTGCCGAACATCGCGCTCTGGTAACCGGCCTTCTTCAGCAGTTTGGGCACGGTCAGGTCGTATGGCGAGATCTGCGAATTGGCCAGATCGTTCGGCCCCAGCGCCTGGTACATGTTGGTGCGCAGCGGGAAGCGGCCGGTGAAGAACGCGGCCCGGCCGGGCGAGCATTCGGGCATCGACCAGGTGTTGCGGAACTTCACCCCGGCTTCGGCCACGGCTGCGATATTTGGCATCGGTGGCGGGGTTGCGCCGCCGTAGCCGAACGCGGCCATCTGGTCGATGCCGACATCGTCCATGACGATGAACAGGATGTTGGGTGGCGGTGCTTCGATTCCGCTTTCAAAGCCATCGGAAAAGATTGTGCTGCCCGCCGATGCGGCCATCGGCAGCAGGAGCATCGCCAGCAGTGCCGAAAACCGCCGGTACAGGAAGCTGTGCATGGTCGCGATTCCCATCTCAGTGCGCCGCCGGCGGCACGCAGGTGGCACCGAGGTTGGCGATGATGATGGCCAGATCCGCATCATCGGTGCGGCCATCGTGGTTGAAGTCGTACCAGGTCGATTGGCCGGCGCCATCGTGCTGGTTCAAGGTGCTCAGTTCGGCCCAGTTGTCCAGATCGGTCTGGTCCACCTGGAAATCGCGGTTGCCATCGCCGGGGCAATGGATCTGGTCGTAGTTGTAGTGGTAGGCGGCCACCGCATCGCGCTGGTCCAGTTCGGCGGAAAGCACGCCGTAGGCGGCCTGGGCTTCGGGATCGAGGCCGGACACATCCAGCGGCGCGGGGCCGATCGCAAGCTCGCTGCCTTCCTTGTCCAGCACCGGATTGGGCTGCGCCAGCATGTCGATCCGGTACAGCTCGTCGATATTGCTGTTGACGCCGGTGTAGACGGAATTGACCGGATTGGCCAGATCCTCGGTGAAGGTCTTGCGGTTCAGCCGCACCAGCTTGTGGACACCATCGCTGGCGGCCTTGGACGAGTCGGGCAGCACCTTGGTGGCGTCCGACGGATTCAGTGCCTTGCGGTAGGACATGACCTGCCCGCAGTGCTCGAAACCGCCGGCCGGTACGCCCGCCAGACCCGAGTCGGCGCCGTACCAGACCCCGCCCTGATCGCCACACAGCGCCTTGTTCGGGAAGATCACGAAGCAGGTGTCGGCGGCTTCCACCACGCAGGGCTGGGCCACGATGCCGGCGGCGGGGTTGGGGAAGTTGGTGCCCATTTCGGTGAAGTTGATCGTGCGCAGCGCGGCATGCGCCGGATCGGTCAGATAGGCCAGCATCGGTTGTGCGTCGATCGGGCGTTCGGCTGGGATGTGTGCGTCGATGTCGGCGCCGACCAGATCGGCGAACAGGCGGTACAGATCGGGTGAACTGACCTGGTGCTGCACCTCGCGGCCCGGCGCGGCGACCATCGGACCGGCCACCAGCAGCGGCACGCCGACGCCGGTCTGATAGGCCGAACCCTTGGCGCGGGTCGGGTCGAAACGGCCCGGTTGGGTGAACTTGACGCTGTTGACGTAGGTGCCGTTGTCGCCCATGACCACCACCACGGTGTTGCTGCGGGCCGGGTCGTAGTCCAGCGTACCGTCGCTGTTCCATTCGGCCAGCCCGGTTTCCACCAGCAGACGACCGATTTCCCGGTCCATCGCTTCGACCATCAGATTGGTGATCAGGTGGTCGTCGATCATGCCGATGATCTGCCCCGGCGCACCTTCCACATCCGACAGCGGCGAGCAGACCAGATTGTCATTGCGGCCGGGCGTATCCGGCGCGATCAGCGCCAGCGGCGGTACCTGCAACGGTGTGTGCACGGCCGAATAGCCCAGCGACATCATCCACGGCCTGTCGGCAGGCTGCGCGTTCGCCCAGGCGATGGCGCGGTCGGTTTCCATGGTGCTGCGGTAGCCGCGCGCCGAGGCGTCGGTGGCCAGCACTTCGCCGGCGTTGCCATCCGCATCGCTCCAGACGAACTTGCCGGTGTAGTAGCCGTTCTGCGCCTCGAAATCGATATGCGCCGGCGTACCGGCCTGGCAGAACTGGTTCGGATCGAAGATGCCGCCGCGTTCCAGACAGGCACGGCCCGGTGTGTGCAGGCCGCCAGCATCGTCGCGCACGATCTGCTCGCAGCTGTTGTCGACGAAATAGCAGGCGCCCTGATCGGCGCCGTGGGTGCCGTCCATCGTGGTGTTGGAGACGAAGCCGCATTTGTGCGGGCCGGCGGTGACGTCATCGCCGAAGCTGCGCAGGCCGGCGCGGGTGTCGATCGGATAGGGCGCGCCATCCAGATAGCCGTCGAAGTGGTCCCAGCCGAGCTTCCACATGGTCTGCAGGCCGTAGGGCAGGTTCGCCGAGGTGCCCAGATTGGTGCCGGTCAGATGCATCTTGCCGATCATCGCGTTGGTGTAGCCGGCGGTCTTCAGCAGCTTCGGCAGCGTCATTTCGTAGGGCGAGATTTCCGAATTGGCCAGATCGGTCTGCACCACTGCGTTGAGGATGTTGGTGGTCGAGGGATAGCGCCCGGTGAAGAAGCTCGCGCGCGTCGGCGTGCAGGTCGGCATCGACCAGGCGTTGCGGAACTTGAGCCCGGCCTCGGCAATCGCGGCCAGATTCGGCGTGCGCGGCGGCACCAGCCCGCCGTGGCCGTAGAAATCGAGCTGGTCCAGGCCGAGATCGTCGAGGACGATGAACAGGATGTTGGGCGGCCGCGCGCTGTCATCGCGCTCAAAGCCATCCGCGAATACGGCGTCGCCATCGCCGGCCATGGCCTGCGCGGGCAGCAGCAGGAGCGACAGCAGTGCAAGCGGAACTTTCAACAAACAAGGCAGGCGTTTCATGTGGTTCCCCCCGGAGCATGGATGTGATGCCTGTCATCAGACCGCCCGCCACGCGATTCGGGAACACCATGAATATGGCATGGGCGATGCTCCGCGCCTGCGCGATGATCGGCCGACCCGAAAACGATGAGTGGCATGGGTCCGCCCAACAAACGATGCCAACGTCCGGGGTCGACTTGATGCAGGGCTTGCGAGCACGATGGCGCGGTGATGGAAACGATACGAATCCTGCTGCTTGAAGACGACGCCCCGACGCGCCAGCGGCTGCACGATGCGCTGGCCGCCGATCCGGGCTTTTCGGTCGAAGCGGTCGACAGCCTTGCCGCCGCCCGCGCCGCCATTGCGCGTGAATGCCCGCAGGTGCTGCTGACCGATCTGGAACTGCCCGATGGCCACGGCGCCGACCTCACCGCCGAAGTGCATGCCGCGCATCCGCAGGTGGAAATCCTGGTGATCTCGGTGTTGTGCGACGAGGCCAATGTGGTCGCAGCAATTGCGGCCGGCGCCAGTGGCTATATCGTCAAGGACGCGCTGCCCGAGGATATCGGCAACACCGTGCGTCAGGTGCTGGATGGGGAATCACCGCTCTCGGCCGGCATCGCACGTTACCTGCTGCGCCGCCTGCAACCGGCTGCGATAGCCGGTGCGGAACCGGTGGCCCGGCCCGCGCTGGATCTGACCGGGCGCGAAACCGACATCCTGTGGGGCATCGCCAAGGGCATGAGCTACAACGAAATCGCCGACAGCCTGGGCATTTCGCGCAAGACCCTGCCCAATTACATCAAGAGCATCTATCGCAAGCTCGAGGTCAACAGCCGGGGCGAAGCGGTGTTCGAGGCAGTATCGCGCAAGCTCATCAGGCTGTGACGGCGGCATCGTGCCCGCCGCCAAGGTGCTGCGGCAGATCCACGATTACGCGCGTGCCCGAGGCATCACTTTCTACGCTGAGTTCGGCGCCCAGCGCGTGTGCGCGGCGCTGCATATTGGCCATGCCGTAATGCCCGCGCTTTGCTTGCGCGCCGCCCTTGCCGTGGTCGCGCACGATCAGGCGCACGCCGTGGCCGGGTCGCTGCGGCGATTCGATCCGCACCACGTCCGAGCCGGAATGCCGCGCGGCATTGTTCACCGCCTCCTGCAGCAGGCGAAACAGGTTCAGCGTATGCGTGGGTGACAGGCCCGGCAGGTCGGGCAGGTCGTGCACCTTCCATTCAAGACGCAGTCCGGAACGGCGCAGCTGCGGTTCGATCCGGTCGCGGAAGGCGACCAGCATCATGCCCAGGTCGTCGCCGAAATCCTCCATCGAGTCCACCACCAGGCGCAGGTCGGTCAGCGCGCTGTGGCTGGCGCGCGCCACTTCCTCGGCCACCGGGCCGCTGCCGCGTTCGCTCAGCGACACGATGGATACCAGCTGCCCGGCGATGCCGTCGTGCAGATCGCCCATCAGCCGCATGCGTTCGGTGGCCAGTGTCTCGCGCCGCGCCTGCGCCTGTTCGCGCTCGAACGCCTGTTGCAGTTTCAGCCGCGCGGCCGCGACTTCGTGCTGCAGGCGGGCGTTGAAATCCTCCAGCAGCGACAACCCTTCAGCAAAGCCGCGCAGCACGATAGCACCCATGATGGATACCAGGATCGGCCCGTTGAAACGCGCCAGCAACACATGCGCGCGGCCGATGCCGGTGCCCAGCATCACCTGATCGCGCACCGCAAGCGCCATCAGCACGCCGATCGCGACCAGCAATACCAGCGCGGTGCGATCCCGGCCCCGCACACCTGCGCGCCACAGTTCCCACAGCGCCAGCGCCGCGAGCACCAGCGCCAGCGGCACGAAGAGCAGCGAGACCAGGCGCGTCGCCCAGACCGCCGGCAGCAGCAGGAAGGCGAGCACCATCAGCGCGGCGGGCAGCAGAAACCAGCGGGTGCGTAGCGGCGGCGTGCGTCCGGTCAGTTGCCAGACGAAGGGCAGCAACAGGCAGGCGGCGACGAAGCGCAGCGTGTTCGCCGGCACCAGCAGGAAACTGCCGAAGGCGCTGGCGATCAACGGCGACAGCGAGGTCAGCGCGAAACTCAATGAAATCGTCGCGCACAGCAGATACAGCTGATCCTGACGGCGCGCCAACCAGATCAGCAGCAGGATCGAACCGATCGCCAGCAGCGCGCCATCCATCAGCCGCGACAGCACCACGACCAGGAAATGCGCCGCTTCGTAATCGTCGCGCAGTTGTTCTTCCGGGCCGAAGAACACC
>Ga0265293_10013564_pt1 | contig 10548 bp, 7 predicted proteins | sample Munlanlewell138R_FD_192505 | JGI IMG/M metagenome (GOLD analysis project Ga0265293, IMG submission 192505) | Leachate microbial communities from a municipal landfill in Southern Ontario, Canada - Leachate well 138R | ecosystem: Engineered > Solid waste > Landfill > Unclassified | place: Canada... | reverse complement strand
TAAATAGTTTCGCCGGGTGTTACTGCTAAAACTTTCCAACGAATTTCCCCGTTTGTTAAAAAACCTGAATTCGCATTATAACAATCTATTAAGCTCAAATTTCCACATGAGCCTCTATAAACTGCCATGCCCGGAGCACAAGCAGGTGATCCAGGAATAAATGGAGGTATTGCCATCATTGGTGTAGGTGAATTAAAAGCATGAAATGCTAATTCATTAACTCCATTAGGAATAATAAATCTATACCACATATCTTTTGTAGAAGAATTAAAATCACCGCAAGTTGGAGCAGGTAAATCAGAGGATGTTGTTGCTCCGGAAAAATTAACATTGGTGAAAAACATGTCGCCACAAGTACCGTAAATTTGCATATCAATATTTATTGCACTTGCACAAGTGTTTTGGGCATTTATAAAACTTGTGTTATAAATTAAACTAAATAATAAAATAATAAAAACTGGTAATTCCCTCATAATGCTAAATATTTAAAATACTCGTAGCTTCAAATTTACTTTAATTTTATTAAAGTTTCAAAACTTCTATATGCCTTGTTATTAACATTTTATTAACAAGTTTTAAACACAATTTAACTAAAACTCAACTAACTGTTGTTTACGCAATATAAAACAACAGTTTTTGTATAGGAGCAGTTGTTAAGAAAATTAAAAAAACTTTTATAATTTAAAATTTTTCATATCTATTTTGGCTATTTTAAATTATTTTCTTCAAAAAACTCCAAAATATTATCAGTTTCATATTCCCAATAATCGTAATTATGACCTGCTACTTTAGGAAAATGTACTTTAATTTTCAAGTTTTTTTGGTGTAATTTAATAGAATCATACATTGCTTTGCTTTGTTCAACCGGAGAAACTCTGTCAGCTTCGCCATGTGCTATATAAATTGGAGTTTTAAAATTTTTACAATCATAAGCAAAACATTCTTTTTCCCATCTTTCTGGAAAATCTTTGTAATGTCCTAAAAATGAATAATATAAGTACTCATCTGTCATTTTTGTAATATCAAAATCACCCGACAGACTTGCTACAGCTTTAAAAATTTCAGGTTTATAATAAGCAAGTAGAGTGGCACCTCTTCCACCAGTACTAATTCCGGCTACATAAGTGTTTTGCCCAGGTAATAATAATTCCATACTTTTTTGTATCATGGGAATTTGTGTTTCCATAATCCAAGTTAGTGTTGGAAATTTTTTGTAATTTGCAATGGTTTGAGGATAAATTTCTAAAGTATAATTAGATTTGCTATAATCTGGAATTATTAAAACGTAATTTTGATTTAAAGCCTTTTCACACAAACTTGTTTTTTCGCACCATTCGTCAGCAGGTAAATTCCAACCATGTAATAATAAAATTGCTCCTTTAATTACAGAATCTTTTTGTGGATAAATTATTTTTGTACTAACAATAAAACAACAATCATATTTATATGAAAGTATGGTATCGTTTTTATGAGTAATTTTCACAAATTCTTGATTTTTGCTTGTTTCTTGTTTTTCTTTAAACTTCTCTTTTTCCTTGGAATTACAAGCAAAAACCATAGTTAATATAAACAAAATTATGTAAAAAACAGCCTTCATTAAATTAAATTTTATTAATAATTTTAAAATTAAACTGAATTGTATTATTATTGTTGCCAAAATAAATAAAATATTGTGAAAAACTCAAAAACTTTTCAAAAAATTGGCTTATTAACTGCAATATCTTATGTTATTGCAAATATGGTTGGCACCGGCGTGTTTACTTCCTTGGGTTTTCAGCTTGCTGGTGGAGTTACAGATTTGGCGGCAATTATGATTTTATGGCTAATGGGTGGAATTATTGCATTTACCGGAGCACAAGTATATGCAGAGTTAGGCTCTGTTATGCCTCGTTCAGGTGGCGAATATCATTTCCTGTCAGAATTATATCATCCTGCTTTGGGTTTTATGTCAGGTTTTTTCTCTATGTTTGTTGGTTTTGCAGCTCCAATTGCCTTAGCTTCAATGGCTTTAGGAACTTATTTTTCAAATGTTTACTCTGGAATTAATCCCAAATATATTGCAGCAACCGTAATAGTTTTAGTAAGTCTAGTTCATTCTATAAGTGTAAAGTCCGGTGGCGTTTTTCAAAATATTTTTACAATAATTAAGCTTTTATTAATTCTTGCTTTTATTATCGCAGGATTTGTTATTACTCCTGAGCCCCAGAACCTTTCTATTATTCCAAGCTCTGTAACTTGGTCTCAAGTTTTAAGTTCAGGTTTTGCTGTGTCTTTAATTTTTGTATATTATTCATACTCCGGCTGGAACGCTTCAGCTTATTTTGTTTCCGAACTTAAAAACCCTGCAAAAAATCTTCCTCGCTCTTTAATTGTTGGTACTTTGGTTGTTACAGTTTTATATTTATTTGTCAATTATATATTTTTATATGTTTCTCCAATTAGCTCTTTAAATGGGCAGCTAGATATTGGTGCAGTTGCTGCTGGTGATATTTTTGGAAGAAAAGGCGGAATTATTATGTCGGGCTTAATTTCGCTTTTATTAATCTCAACTATCTCATCAATGATTTTTGCAGGACCAAGAGTAATTCAAGTAATTGGTGAAGATTATTCTGCTTTTAGTTTTATAAAAAGAAAACGAAAAAATGGAGTACCTTTAATAGCAATTTTAATTCAAAGCTCAATTAGTTTAATTTTATTATTTACATCTACTTTCGAGCAATTATTGACATATTTAGGCTTTGTAATGAATATTTTTGCATTTTTAACTGTTGCTGGAGTATTTATTCATAGAAAAAAGTATCCTAATATTGAAAGACCTTTTAAAACTAAGGGTTATCCTATTATTCCAATGATATTTATGGCTTTTATAATTTGGAATATGATTTTTATGTTTAAAGAAAAAACTGTTGAAACATTAATTGGTTTGGCTACTTTATTAGTGGGTTTAGCTTTTTATTATATTGCTAAAGCTTTAGCTTTAGAAGTTAATGAATCTTAAATTATTTTACTCTTTTCCTAAACAATATAAGTTTCCATCTCTAGAAGCTACAAAAAGTCTTCCATTATGAACTATAGGTGTTGCTTCGCCACGTATTTTTTCGTTTTTTTCCAATAAAGTGAAAATACAATTTTTATCATAAGAAAACATATATAATCCTTCGTAGGTCAAAACTATAAGTCTGTTTTTTGTGAAAATAGGAGTAGAAATTGAAGGACCAGTTTTATACTTAAAAATTTCTTGAGGTTTTGGATACATAATTTTATTACAAGGTCCTTTTACAGAGTCATAAGGGTTAATAAATTCATTTTCAACTACATATAAATAACCGTCAATTCCAACAAAAGCAGATAAAGAATTATCATTTTTGCTAATATACTTATCATTAATAGCACAAGAGCCTATAATTCCGCCTTGCCAACTCACAAAGTTATTATTTTCTGTTGGATAAAACCAAATAACGCAGGAGTCTTTATGTTTTGTAGGATCAATAAGCATGGCACCGCCTTTACCTGGAATATATTCTTTTTCTATGCTAATTAAAACTTTTTTATCTCTTGTAATAATTGGCGACCCATCAATATCAGAGCCGGTTTTAAATTGAATGTCAAATTCTCCAGTATTTCTATCATATTTATATAAATATCCAGCTCCTGATGTTACAAAAATATAATTATCCAATAAAGCGGGCGAACTTTCAATTACCACATTTTTATTATGAGCTTGAACATCTTCTTTTGTGTAAAGTGCTTGTTTAAAAAACTCTATTGGCTGTTTATGTGAATCTATAATTTCAGCAGCTTCTGGATTAGGATTAAGTTTTACAAAATCGCCGGTTTCTAAACCTAAAAAAACTGTATCATCAACAATAAGTGCTGTGCCGTCCACATCTCGGCTAAACGAAGCTCCATATATAGAATTATATTTCCATAATTCTTTTCCTGTTCTAAATGAAATTGCTCTATAACTAAAAATATATTTATCATGAAGTGAGGCTTTATAGCCTCTTCTACTACCTTGCAATATCACAATTTTATCAGGGTCATCATTATCTTTATGTGGATTTATCCATGCACAGCCGGTTGATTTTATAACATCATCATAAGGATATTCCCACACAACTTCACCTGTTTTTGCTTTAATTTTTCTTAAATTATAATCATATGCTCCTTGAACTAAGAAAAGTTCGTCATTATCTTTTATTAATAAAGCTTGACCTGTCCAACCTGCTCCACACATTTGAACTGTATCCGGGATTTTGCTAGGAACAATTGTCCTTCCGCAACCCAAATTAGTTTTCCATATAATATCCAAGCTTTCAGGAGCTATATTTCCATAATAATTACGTTGTTCATTTCCTAAAAATGTTGGAATTATAAGTTTTATTTTATCTAATTTTGGCTTTGGTGGAGGATTTAAAAAGCCAGAAAGTAAAATAAAAGCTAAGATTTTAATCAAAAGATTTACCTGAGTATTTAGTTTCATTTATAATTTGTTCATATTCAGAAGGACTTGGGGCAATCATATATCTAAGTGGATTTATACTAGAATTATTTATTAGAATTTCATAATGTAAATGTGGAGCTGTAGATAAACCTGTTGAGCCAACTTCACCAATAAGTTCGCCACGTTTTACTTTTTGTCCTTTTTTCACATTTATACTACTTAAATGAGCATATCTCGAACTTAAACCATCAACTCCATGATTTATAAGTATATTGTTGCCATATCCTGTACTAATTTTTTCTACAGTTTCCACAACTCCATCTCCTGAGGCATAAACAGGAGTGCCTGTAGGAGCTACCATATCAAGTCCGTGATGCATTTGAATTACACCTAAAATCGGGTGAGGACGATAACCATAAAATGAACCTATACGTGTTAGTTCGTTTACATGAATTGGCTGCAAAACAGGAAGTGAATTAAAAACTTTACCACGCTTTTTGATTTCTGATAATAAAGTTTTATATGATTCGTCTTGAATTTTTAACTTTAACTCAAGTTTGTCTAATTTTTTAGCTACATCTTTTATTAAATCAGTATTATTATAACCTTCATAAATTTTATATCTATTGCTACCACCTATTCCTGCATTACGAATATTGCTTGAAATACTGTCTAACTCAAAAGTTGTGCGATAAATATAATTATCATTATCAGCAATAATATTTAATAAACTGTCGTCTTTTTCTAATCTTTGATTTATTTTGCTTAGATTTTCTTGTAAAAATTTTATTTCAGCTCTTAAAAGTTTCTCTTCAGGAGATTCGTAAATAATTATATATAAAATCATTAATATTGCTCCAAAAGAAAGAGAAACAAGTGAACGTTGGAAAATTTTTAGAAAAAACTTCTTAAAACTAAACTTAATCTTTTCGTATTGAAGGGTTTCGGAATTAAATTTATACTTTGATTTAAAACTTTTCATTCAAATTATTTTAAATAAAACTAACTTTTATCGAAATAAAAATGCAAAATTACATATTTTAACTAAATTTGCAAACAAAATTAAAATAAATTTTAGTAATTGCTTGATTAATTGATTTTTATATGAATTCTAAAGAAATTAGACAAAAATTTAAAGATTTTTTTGCAGAAAAATCTCATAAAATAGTAGATAGCGATTCCATGATAATAAAAAATGACCCAAGTTTGATGTTTACAAATGCAGGTATGAATCAGTTTAAAGATATTTTTCTTGGTTCGCGTAAGCCACAAAGTTTACGACTTGCAAATTCGCAAAAATGCCTTAGAGTTTCCGGTAAACATAACGATTTGGAAGATGTTGGACACGACACTTATCATCATACAATGTTTGAAATGTTGGGAAATTGGTCTTTTGGTGATTATTTTAAAGAAGAAGCTATTGCTTATGCTTGGGAATTATTAACAGAAGTTTATAAAATTGATAAATCGCGACTTTATGCAAGTGTTTTTGGCGGAGATAAAGAAGAAAATTTAGAAATAGATACTGAATCTGAAAAAATTTGGGAAAAATATCTTCCAACAAGCAGAATTTTACATGGCTCTAAAAAAGATAATTTTTGGGAAATGGGAGACATGGGGCCCTGCGGTCCATGTTCTGAAATTCATGTGGATATTAGAAGTAATGAAGAGCGTGCAAAACTTGACGGAAAAGATTTAGTAAATAAAGACCACCCGCAAGTTATAGAAATTTGGAATTTGGTTTTTATCCAATTTAATAGAAAAGCAGATGGAAGTTTAGAAACTTTGCCTCAAAAACATGTGGATACAGGAATGGGCTTTGAGCGTTTATGTGCTGTGTTACAGAATGTTAAGTCAAATTACGATATAGATATTTTTCAAACTTTAATAAAACATATTTCTGAAATTTCTGGCAAAAAATACGGAGAAAATGAAAAAACAGATATCGCACTTAGAGTAATTTCAGACCATTTGAGAGCTGTTTCCTTTGCCATTGCTGATGGTCAACTTCCTTCAAATAATAAAGCAGGTTATGTAATTAGGCGAATTCTAAGGCGTGCTATACGTTATGCTTATTCGTTTTTAGATTTAAAACAAGCTTTTATTTATCAACTTGTAAATACTCTTGTGGATTTAATGGGCGATTCTTTTCCTGAACTTATCAGCCAAAAAAGTATTATTGAAAAAGTTATAAAAGAAGAAGAAAGCGTATTCTTACGAACTTTAGAAAAAGGTATTCGATTGCTTGATTCTGAAATGGAAAAATTAAAAAAAGCTAATAATAACACTCTTGACGGAACTCAGGCTTTTATTTTGTATGATACTTACGGATTTCCATTAGATTTAACTGAATTAATTCTCAAAGAAAATGGTTTTATCGTTGATATTCAGGGATTTAATGCAGAAATGCAAAAACAAAAAAATCGTGCAAGAGAAGCAGCTGAAGTTGATGCAGGAGACTGGATTATTTTAAAAAATATTGAAGAAACTGAATTTGTTGGTTATGATAATTTAAAAACAGATGTAAATATTGTAAAATATAGAAGTGTTGAACAAAAAAACACTAAATTTTATCATCTTGTTTTTGATAAAACTCCTTTTTATGCTGAAGCTGGCGGACAAGTTGGAGATAGCGGTTATATTCGTAGTAGTAATGAAGATATAGAAATTTTAAATACTCTTAAAGAGCATAATCAAATAATACATATTTCTAAAAATTTACCAGAAAACCCAGAAGCGATTTTTCATGCAGAAATAAATATTGAAAACAGAATTTCAACAGCAAATAATCATACTGCTACCCATTTGTTGCATCATGCTTTACGTGATATTTTAGGAACTCATGTTGAGCAAAAAGGTTCTTTAGTCTCCCCGGAAAGACTGCGTTTTGATTTTGCCCATTTTAATAAACTTAGCGATGAAGAAATTCGCTTAATTGAAAAACAAGTTAATAAAAATATTCGTCAAAATATTAATAGAAACGAAAATAGGAATCTTTCTATGAATGAGGCTAATAAAATGGGGGCTATTGCTTTGTTTGGTGAAAAATACGGAGACGAGGTCAGAGTAATAAAATTTGGCGAATCTGTAGAACTTTGTGGTGGTACTCATGTTGAAAGTACAGGACAGATAGGATTTTTCAAAATTATTTCTGAATCTGCAATTGCCGCAGGAATTAGAAGGATAGAGGCTGTTACTGGCGAAATTGCTGAAAATTTGATTTTTGAGAAATTTGATTTTGTTTCACAAATAGCCATGCTTTTTAATAATCAAAAAGATTTGGTTCAGGCAGTAAATAAAGTATTAGAAGAAAATTTAATACTAAAAAAACAGTTTGATAATTTTCATGCAAGCGAATTAAAATCAATAAAACGCGAATTGATTGAAAAAGCAGAAAATAGCGGAAATATAAAACTTATTATCTCAAAATTAAATTTAAACGACTCTAATGATTTAAAAGAAATTTGTTCGCAAATAAGAGGAGAAGTTCCTGATTTTGCTTGTGTTTTAGCAACAAATATTGATGGAAAAGCATTTTTAGCAATAGCATTTTCTGAAAATTTAACAAAACAAAAGTCTTTAAATGCAGGAAGTTTAATTCGTGATACTGCTAAGTTTATTCAGGGTGGTGGTGGCGGACAGCCATTTATAGCCACAGCAGGTGGGAAAAATCCTGAAGGAATTGCTCAAGCATTAGAGTTTGCAAAAACTGAGATTTTAAAATTATTATAAAATTAATTTATAAACTAAATCAATTATAAGTATGAAAAAAACAATAAAAACAAAAATTATACTTTTTAAACTGTTTATATTTGTAAATTTCTGCTTTATAAGTTTAAATATTTTTTCGCAATCTGTATCCGGAAATTTAATATTATCAAAAAATGATAGCATAAAACTATTTGGTTTTAATGGATTTCAAAATTATATTATAGATAAGTCTATAATAGATGAAAATGGTGATTTTTTGCTAAAATATTCAAATAATGATATTGGAATGGGCTTTCTAAAAGCATCAGATAATAAAGCGTATTTTATTATTTTAAGTGGAGAAGATATTGAAATTAGTGGCGAATTATTAGCTAATATAGAAACAGTTAAGACTCTTAAAGGTGCTGAAAATCAGTTGTTTGAACAATATTCAAGCGAGCATCCAAGACGAGAACAGGCTCTAAGTGCTTTGGATTATTTAAACAAGATTTATAATCTAGATACTCTTTTTTCTATTCATGAAACAGCTAGGCAAGGAATTGAAAACGAAATAAAACGTATTAAAGATGAGGATAGTTTATTTTTAGCAAATTTACCAAAAAATTCATATATAAGTTATTATTTACCTTTACGGAAAATACTTAGTTCTGTTTCTACTATTGCACAATATCGAAGCGAAGAAATACCTGCAAGTATAGATTTTTTTCGTAATATTGATTACACAGATTTGCGTTTACATAAAAGTGGTTTGCAAGCAGATCTTATCGAAAGTCATTTTTGGTTGATTGAGAATAGTGGAAAACAATTAGATTCGGTTTATATTGAGATGAATAAATCTATTGATATTTTAATTGAAAACCTTTTGGCAGATGAAAAAAAATTAAATGAAATTTTTGAACATTTGTTTAATTTTCTCGAAAAACGCAGTTTATTCAAATCTTCTGAATATTTAGCGTTGAAATTGCTTAATGAACAATCTTGCACTGTTGATATGGATTTTGCATCTCAATTAGAAAATTACAGAGCAATGAAAACAGGAAATATTGCCGCGGATTTTAATTTTGAAAAAGATGTGATTGCAAATGGATATGAAAAAACAAATTTACCTAAAAAACTTTCTGAGATAAAAGCTAAATATACAGTAGTTGTGTTTGGTGCAAGCTGGTGTGCTCATTGTCCGCAAGAGTTAGCAAAATTGACAAATTTATATAAGAAATTAAACGCACAAAGTATTGAAATAGTGTTTGTTTCACTTGATCAAGATGAAGAAAAATTTAAAAGTTTGGCAAAAGTATTTCCATTTATTAGTATATGCGATTATCAAAAATGGGACAGTCCTGTAGTTAAAGCTTATCATGTGTTTGCTACACCAAGCATGTATTTGCTTGACAATAAGAGAGAAATTCTGCTTAGGCCAAACTCAGCTGAGCATTTAGAAGCATGGGTTGATTGGTATTTAGTTCAAGGAAATTTATCTAGATAAGAAAATATTAGCTTATTTATAAAAGCTAGTTTATTCAAAAAAAACACTTGTCCCATAAATACAGTTAGATTTTAAATCTAAATATAAGGATGTTCCTTCATTGCTATAGATAGGATTTAACATGTTTTTATTATGTCCCGGCGAGTTTTTCCATCGCTGAAAAGCAATATTAACATAGTATGTTATAGTTTGTTCAGGATGCATATAAAACATTACTAAATTTTCTCCACCAGCCAAATTGTTTGCTGCTGGAGAAGATAAAACATAATTTAGTCTGTTAAAAAATTTATAGCCTGTATAATAAGTCGAGATTTTTTTGGTTTGCATATGAGAAAATTCTTCATTTGTCATATAAATACTGTGATTTCTAGCTGCCATCCATAAGCCTATATTCCATTCCATAGGTTTTAGCTTCTTCTCTGCCCTATATTGGTTAAGTATTTCGTTAAACAAGATCGAAGCTTGTATTTCAACTTGGATTAGATTATCTTCTGTTGCATCTTCTATTAACATTTCTAAGTCTTCTATTTTTAAAATTTTATTTATATATTTAGATTGTTTTACTGAATTTCTGGTTTGAGATTCTTGAGCTTTTACTGCTCCAAAATAACTAAATACAGCAAGTATTGATATAAAGAAATTCATTTTCATATTTATAAATTTATTAATTTTAAAAATAATATTTTATTTATTATAATTCTAATAATAAAACCTATCTACTCTAATTAAAATTGTGTCAAATGTATAAATAATATTATAAAAAACAAAATTTAAGTAAAAAAATGTTTATCTCTTGAATATGCTTCTATACTTAACAATAAAAATAAATTAATTGCCTAGAGTTCTTTTAAAAAAGTGTTTTGGATCTCCTTTTTCGCCATATCCAACTGTGTCACCTGCTAAAGCAATT
>Ga0265293_10013563_pt1 | contig 10548 bp, 7 predicted proteins | sample Munlanlewell138R_FD_192505 | JGI IMG/M metagenome (GOLD analysis project Ga0265293, IMG submission 192505) | Leachate microbial communities from a municipal landfill in Southern Ontario, Canada - Leachate well 138R | ecosystem: Engineered > Solid waste > Landfill > Unclassified | place: Canada... | reverse complement strand
CGTCATAAGCGGTGTGAAGTTCGCCGATGGAATCAAAGTTGAAGACAAGGAGGCCGGTGGGGAAGCTGCTGCTTGATTTCCGCGCCGTACACCAGATTTGACTATAACTCGTTGGCTGTCCAAAATGGCTTCATTTATAGAACAATCACTTGGAACGAGTTGCGAATCATGCGTACACTTTTTAGAGGCCGTGCCTCAAACCCCGTGCGCGTTGCGGGTGACACCACATCGCCCTATCCGTCAGCACCGTGTCGCCCTCACGGCCAACTGGGCCCCAAGGCGTCGCCACGAAGATGCTCGCCTCAGTTACCTCTCCGGTTTTAGCGTCGACGATGGGGAACTTGCTTCCCACCCAGTCCACGCGACTTATTGACCGCCCGACTAAGACGATCCTTTCTTCTCTAGACCGTAGAGTATGCACTCGATCGATGCTCAGAGTACTGCGCCGCACGCTCCATTCTGCAGGGCTAAGTACCGACCTGCTGCCCTTTGAGCCTGCCGGAGGTTGAATAGCAACTGCCATATGGGCCCGAAGATTGATTCTACAGCTTAATGAGACGTTCTCGAGAAAGCTGAAAAGGTTGATGGACCGTACTAACCTTATTAGAATTGCTCCACGGCAAATACAAAGTAATCGTCGCTTTGAAATATGGGCTGGCCCAATGTTTCTCGGAGCTGCTCCGCCAAATCGGGGCGGTGACGCGGGATGAGTACTTTAGTTACCTGGTATTTCTTCAGAACCTCTTTCCGAGCATCCCACGGCTGTGAAGGGTCTAGGAAAATGTTGGTGGCCTCTTGCCGCTCCTTGATATCCTTTACAAAGAACGGAAAGAGACTCAGTACGGAACGACTTCCAACGTAGACTGCCAGGTAGTTCGCGGATTCATCTCCGGGGGTTAGAACGATGTCACCAGGGCCGATCGAGGAGCTAAAAACGCCCCATTTGTCGGAAAACACCTTTCGATTCGCGGGCGCATTGAGCAATTCTAGTGGGGCCGCAAGCTGATCTCTCCCGGAGACTGCGCCACGAAACTGGGGTGATAGCACAATACCAAAAATACACAAAGTCGTAATTGCTAGCAGGGGTCGGTCGAATTTACGACGGTTCCGTCGGAGGGCCAGCTTGAAAGTCAGAGCCATTACCTCCGCAATAGCCGCATGCAAGAAGAATTGTTGAAAAAATAGGAACCTGCTACCGAACGACATGCCCAAGAGCTTGCTGACAATCAAAGCAAACCAGGTGCCCGCAAACCAGAGAAGCCACAATTGGTGCTGTTTTTGGCGGACGAAGTAGAGCAAGGCGGGCACTCCCAGAAGAAACGTGTACCAGGTTTCACTGAACAAGTTTTGTCCGAACGGCGGATTCTCAGGCGCACCTGCGATTGAAAGCATTTTCAGGGGGTCTTGGTGCGGCCACAGGATGGTAGCCACGGTACTCAGTGTGATCGCAGCCAAGAGAGACCAACTCTGGCGTCCGGAAACCGGAAATGGGGCGACTCTTTGAAAAAGGAGTCTCAAGATGATGAGCCCGCTGACCCAACTGGCCGTGAGCATGTGGCTACTAACTAGGAACCAGGTTCCTAGGGATGCTGTTGCCAGATACCGAGTGCGGTCTCTTCTGAGATAGAGTTCTGCTTCGGACAAGGTCAGCATAGCGACCGTCCAGGCGAAGGTGGAGGGGTACGTCTGTATCCATTTAAAGGTGAGTAGACTGGTCTCGGAGGACCAAACGTAGTTGGATTCTCGAACGGTAAGGCTTACGAGGAGAAACAAGGCCGGTGCTGTCCAACACTCCCTATTGACTCCGAAGGTTCGAAAAAAATGGAAGATCGCAAAGACGTAGGCCAAGAGATTGAGGAGACCAACCAGTTGCATGGTTGCAAAGGGAGAGAGAGAGCAGTTTGCCCAAGAGGGCTATGCAGAATATATAGGGTGAATAGACTTGAGTCTCCTGGGTGCTTGCCCCTGCGATCGCCTCGTGTCCAGGATTTAAGAAGGAGTGCTGCAAAGCTGAGACTGCTGAAAGATGGAGCCCGAAGTCCCAAAGCCAGATCTGGCGAAACACCGTCAATCCAAAATAGGCAAGAAAACTAAGGCAGATGAAGAGCGCAAAAATGCGATCAAGCTTTTTCACTCTGGTGTAAGCCATCGGAAATTCGGTTATACCGTATTGAATACTGAGGCCACTGGTTCGGAAACATAGAGCTAATCCTGCGAAAAACTACGCTCCTTGACCAAGTAATGCGGGCGACCTTTTCCTTCCAGATAAGCAAGTCCAATATATTGCCCGAGAATGGCCAGCGAAATAAGAGTTGCGCCGTTGCAGCCGAGCGTCACGATCATAAGTGAACTCCATCCCGGGACAGTTGAGCCAGTGACGAAATGGACATAGAGAACATAGAGCATATAGATGCCGCAGAGAACTAGAAAGAACGCGCCGAGCGCACCCGAAATGACCAGCGGAATCGTTGTAAAAGCTGTAATCCCAGTAAAAGCCAACCTAAGCATGCTCACTAGGTTGTATTTAGACAGACCGTGTAATCTCTTGTCCGGAATATAGGTGACTTCCGCAGCTTCAAACCCTATCCAGGCCAACATGCCGCGGAGAAAGAGACCTGACTCCTTCATCCTTTCCTTAAGAATATCGATGATCTCACGATCAAGGAGATAGAAGTCTGCCATTCCTGGCTTGAGCCCCCGAAGACCAAGACGGTTCATTAATTCATAAAACCAGCGCGAAGTTTGTCGCTTAAAGAGAGATTCCGCCCCTTTGTCAAGCCGAATGGTTCTCACGATCTTGGATCCCTGTTCCCAGTGCTCAACCAGGGTTTTAACCACGCGCACAGGATGCTGGAGGTCAGCATCCAAGACAACACAACAGTCTCCTTGACAGATCTCTAAACCGCAGCGAAGTGCCGCTTGGTGCCCGAAGTTACGAGAAAAAGAAACATACTTCACACGACTGTCCCGGGCGGCGATCTTTCTGAGTACACCCAAGGTTTCGTCTATGCTTCCATCATCAACAAATACAAGCTCTAGTTCAAAACCTTCAAGCTCAGCACATACCGCCTCTAGTAGCGGATCCAAATTCTTTTCCTCATTGTAGCACGGAAATATCAGAGAGAGGAGAAACCTTTGTTTGTTCATGGGCAGGAGCAACTTTCCGCTATGGGTGCTTGTCGTTTTCCGAAGGTACAAATACAGGAAAATCTTCCCCTGACGTGGCCCTATTCCTGTCGGCATTGAAGACCCCTTAGGAGAAGCCCACCAGAGCGTTGGAGCGTTCGAAGGAACCTCTTCCTTCGGCACGAACTGAGCGGCACTCTATACCCAAGACTACTTCGATGCCCAAACCCGCAGCCTGCCATGATTTGACTAACCCACGAACTCCGTGGTGGACGTTAGTTGCTCATTGCTTTGCACCATTGGTAATTGTTTTGAGTTGGACAGTCGCCTATCTTTCTCAAGAACTGAAAAGCTTGCCCGACCTCTTCGACTCAGACGGGCTTACTTTGGAATTGCTATGGGTCGATGTCTTTCAAAATGGCGGTAACTGGTCTGACTGGTACATGCCTCACGCCCCGCGGTTCCTGCCCGATATGGCGGTCTATTTTGGTCTGCGAAGTTTTCTGCCCGATGCGTACTGGGCGATCTATGCTTTTGGTCTCGTAATGTTGCTGCTGGTCTACTTTACCGCCATTTGGGCAGCTTCGCTATCGAGTCAATCACGGGGTGCCATACTGTTGGCTCAGGTCAGTATCCTTGTGATCTTCTGTTTTCTTGCCCTCAATGGTGACCGACCTTACAGTTTCACCTATTGCGCAACATTCCACACCGGTATGTTGATTCACGGGAGTCTGCTCATCGTTTTCCATGCTTATCTCATACGAAACCCTGAGAAATCCTGGTCATGGATTGGGATAGCCTTCCTCGCCCTAGTCGGTACGGGTTCAGATCTGCTTTTTCTAATTGCATATCTGGCCCCATTCTGCCTTGCTTTACTAATTAGGAGAATCCTTGACCGTCGTCCAACTGTGGAAATTCGGCTTGTACCGCTCATAGCTTGTGCTTCGATACTAGGTATGTTTATCAAGAATCAATTGATACGCGATACCACTCCTGCGTACTTTGACTTCTCCCAGAGCAAGGAAAAGGCTTGGACCATCCCTGCTACTTTCCTAAACGTCATCGAGCAGAACCCTCTGACTACGCTGCTCTGGTGTTCATTCTACATAATAATAATGGCCCAACTCGTCTATTGGATTCGAAATAGAAATCCCTCGAAACGACACTTCTCCGAGACTGAATTTCCTCTTTGGCAATTGACTTTTCTGGTCTCGGCGGTAGCCATCACTGCCGCGCTCTTAGCTCGCGGATACTGTGACCCTATCTACGTAGAAGACCTCAAAGACACCAGGCTCTTCATCTCCATTCCCTTTGCGGCATTTCTATTTCCCTGGCTTCCATTCAAGGATCAATTAAAAAAATCTTCCGTTGAGTCATCGCTTCTGATTGCCATGCTCGTTGTGGTGTTTGCAGCGTTCATCAAGTACTACCCTTTCTCACGGGAGTACCACTCTGAATACAGGCCGGATTGGATCGAGCAGTTCGACCAGCACCTCAGAGAGTTTGAAGCGGAGTCCGGTCGACCGATGCGACGTGGCATGGCTACATATTGGCCAACTAAAGCCACTCTCTCACTTTCCCAGCACGATCTTTCTATTGGGCAGTATACTGATAACCTGGATCGTTACTACTGCCTCAATAGCACCGAGTGGTACTTTCCAGAATACGACTTTGTGATTGCAGACTTCAAAGAGTATGACCAAAATTTCCTCGACGCTCTCATTCACGTCGCTGGAGAACCGGAAAGAGTTTATAGATGTGACGACCTCAGGCTTGTGATATTTGCTCCGGGCACCCTCAATGATTCCGGATTTGCCATTTCTGGCCGTTCGATTGCAAGACTTAAAAAAATGTGGGTCGCTCCCACTGTAAGACGCAAATTTGGTGGGCTTCAAAGCCCCGCTGATCATCAGTTGAACCATACCATAATTTATGGTCCCTTTGTGCGCCTCAGAGAAGGAAAGTATATCGCCTCTTTCGTTTTTGACGTCAAAGACAACGCAGCAACAGGCAACTTTGCGTGTGAGGTCTACTTAAGCAATAGTAAGACTCTTGAGGAACAGAAGATTTTCTTGCCTGTGCCTGAGCAGTCCGAGGTTAGGCTTGCCTTTGAAATCTCGCAAGAACAGGAAACAGAAGAGGCTGAATTTCGCGTATGGAAGGATGGACCGTTCGATTTGACCCTGAAAGAAATCATTGTCAAAGCGGAGTCCGATTGGGAAAACTACCAGGCTGAGAATAAGAATAGCGTCTACCTGATACCTACTACCGCATCATTCAAGGGCGGTTTGCAATCCCTCCGGACAGCAAGCAATGCCACAAGGCTTCCCGACACACGAGGAATTGAAAGCCCCTCGACTCAGACCGAGAATCACATTGTCGTGTTCGGGCCCTACGTAAAACTCGATGCCGGTCACTATGTAGCCGACTTTTCCTTGGAGTTGGGCGATGGTACCGGGCCCGGTCGAACAATTTGCGAGATCACCAGTACCGGTGGAGAAAAGTTGTACGCTCGCAAAGAGGTGAAATTTCTTGATTGGAGGGCGGGCGAAACTCGTGACATCAAGTTAACCTTCGACGTTCAAGCGGAGGCCGAGGAAGAAGAGTTTGAATTTCGGGTTTGGAAGGAAGGTGCCTATTCGCTAATCTTGAGGGAGTTAGAAGTTACGCCGCACGGCTAGCTTCTGCTCTCCACCGTCATGTCACGTAAAATGAGATCGTGGGCTCCCGACTTCCAAACCCGAAACTCGAAATGCGCTTCTTCACTTTCAACAACGAACGGCACATTCACCAGTTCGATCTCAAAGGGAACGAACTCAGAGATATCCAGAAGAACACTACCGTGACTATGTCTTCCCCTGTCGCTCACGACCTCACAGGTTACTTGGCCGGGACCCTCTCCTTGCCCACGTTCCAATACAAAAGCTGCCTGATATTGACCCGGTTTCAATTTTATGTAGGGCCCGAACACGACAATGTGATTCTCGGCGGCTTTGGTGGGACTTAGAATTCCCTTTTTCTCTGCGAGCCTGGAGGCTTCCTCGCCGGGTATTAGTCTATCGATTCCACCCTCATAGCCGCCGTTTGGAACAGGCAGCTTCAACGCCCCTTCCGGAAAGACGACGAACCTCATATTTCCTCCACAATCTTTGATCAGCATGGGTTTTCCACACTTCTCTTCGAGATTGCGAAGAAAGGCATCGTCCTCCTCATTAAAGGCGGCCAACGCAAAGTCGTATGTGCCTTGGTACCATCGTTTCGAGGTAATCCAAAGGTACGGATCCAAATCGGAGGTATACTGAGCTATCAAAATTCCCTGGTCACTCTGGGACATGGTAGACTTGGCACGCCAATAGGTCGATACGCCGTGTTTCATTTCACGCCCGGTGGCTGTTTCAACTTCCTGAATATATCGATCCAGGTCAACTATAAAATCTGAACGATAGTTCGTACGTGGCCCCAAACTGTCCTGATGACTCCTATACAACAAACTTGCAATTCCCACTAGTGCGAGTAGTATCGCGGCACGTTGCACCCAACTGGAACCCAACCTCTGTCGAAAAGGAACCCAGGCGTAAAGAAAGGGTAACCAGGCTACGGTTAACAGATATCGAACCGTGGGAGTCTCAGGATAGTGAAGCATGTCCCGAAGTCCCAGAAACAACAGCAGCACTAAGGGAGAGCATACTAAAGTCAGCTCCCAGAACGGGAACTCAGCGCCCCCACCCCTTAGGCGCTGCCGAACCCAGGTCGCACAGTTCCAAAAAATGAATGTGTAAAAGAGTACCAAAAATGTATTGGGGACTGGAGCGATCCAGAATATCCTGATTAAGGTTTGAGGAATCTCTAACAAGCTCCAGAATGCTTCTCCGAGCGTAATGCCAAGCAAAGGAGGCGATGTTTTCACGGTTATTATCCGTGCGAGCAGAACTCCCGATGCTGCGCTAATAGCATGCAGGCCAATCAATTGCCATCGCCGGTCCTTGAGATCGAAAACCTTCATGTCAAAGCACAACCAGATGAACAAAGAAATTGCTATCGGTAAAACAAAAGTTACCAGCATGAAGAGATCGGAAGCCATACCACAAACGGTTAACAAGGCGATTCCCAGCCCGAAATTGACCGGAACCTTACTGTGCTTCGCCGCCTGCGCTGTCAAACCAATTACCAACGCCCCCCCTAAGAGATTACACGCATGATACGCCGGATAAAACACAAAACAATAAGGCTCAACTCTACCAAGAGCCGCATAGAAGCCCAAAAAACAGCCACTCAAACTCCATATTAACGCAGTAAAGGAGCGAGTCGCAGAGTATGCCACTCCCATTGATATGAGAAAAGCAATGATTATCTGAACAAGACTGAAGACGTAGCAGCCCCAGTATGCATTCGGAGAAAAAAGCCTGAGAGCACAGTAACCGATCAGGTCCACCAGATAGGGCGCGGGTGTTAGATGCCATTCTGACAGGCTTCCACCCCGTCGCAGCAATTCCATAAAAATCTGCTCCGGATACATAACATCAGCATCGTTTATAAACCCGAAACCGATACCGAACGGCTTGCGATAAGCAGCCGACCATGCCAAAACGACAACTACAAAGCCCGGGATAGCTAGAGCCCAAAGTGCCTTGTGGAGCGCCAACTCTTGGCGAACTTCCTTAGGCGACATGAACTATACGTTTCCGCGGATTCCACCGAGCCACCGGTGACGTATCGCCAAGAAATACCATCTCAGATAAGACGGCAACCAGGCCCATAGCTTAAAATTAGACTGCCCGGCTTCTCTGTCCCGCCAAATTGCCGGGACCTCGGTTATTTTGTAGCCCTTCATCCAGGCCTTCACCACGATCTCCATTCCGATCTCAAAGCCACCTCTGCTCTCAATATTGATGGAATCTAAGACCTTGCGAGTGTACATCTTGAAACTGTTCGTCACATCGTGAGTGGGAAACCCCACGACATATCGCAACGAGACACCCGCCATTCGAGATAGCAATTTCTTAAACCAGGGCCCACCGAACTGCCTTCCGCCTTTCATATAGCGGGAACCACAGACTACTGCGGCACCGTCTCTCACCGACTCCAACATGGAAGGAAGCACCGACAAATCGTCGGACAAATCGCCCATAATGACCAAAATTGCCCGTGAAGTGGCGTGATCTAACCCAAAGCGGATAGCATTGACCGCACCCCGACCGTATGTGTTCAACGTAGGTTCGAGCATCAGCTTCTCACTCTTAAAGCCTTCAAGTGCGGGCAGTGTATTATCCTCAGGAAAATCGTAGACCACTAAAACCCCCGCCGGCTCCGGTAGGTGACGCTCTAACTCGGCTAGTGTGCGCAGAATATTCTCCGCCTCATTATAGACAGGAATAACTACGGTAAGCGCGGTTGCGGTGGATCTCAAATTCTGCCCGCCCCTAATTCCGCTTCGATCCACGGTATGATCTCGTCGAGTGCCGTTTCAAGGTCCGTCTCGGCACGAAATCCCAGAATTCTCTCAGCCTTGCTGGTGTCTGGAATTCGCCTTTGTACGTCATATTCGAACGGAGGATCTGAGACGAAGCGAAATGGCTCCTCGCCCTTGAGCTTTCTCCAGATGATCTGAGCCAATTCTAGTACCGTGGTAGAACGATCCGTTGATAAATTAAAATGGTCATTGACCGCATCAGGGAGCTCCACGCACAGACGAATCCCGCGAGCTAAATCACCCCCGTAAGTGTAGTGTCGAATCTGACTTCCGTCGCCCAGAATGTGCAGAGGGTCCTGACCTCGAAGAATTTTCTGAACCAGGTCCGGTACCACATGGCTCATTGCTAGCTTCACATTCCCCGACTGGATGTCGTGCTCGGTCAGAGCTCTCCGCTCCCCTATTCCGACACAGTTGAAGGGGCGACAGATCGTATACGGCAACTTAAACTGCTCCCAGGCACCTTTGGCAAAATACTCGGTAGCAAGCTTCTGAAAGCCATAAGTGGACAACGGCGGTGGACTTATTTCGATCGCTGATTCCGGAGTCGGATAAATATCTGCCGACTCAAAGACCATGGAAGAGGAGATGACATTTATCTTCTTGAGCTTGTGGTTGTTGTGGGCCCAGATCGCCGCGTCGAAGGTGGCCGCGGTGATGCGTTCGTTCTCTGCCAAGAGGTCGTAGGCGAGGGCGTGGAACATGGAAATTCCACCAATGATAGCGGCTCCGGCGACTACCTGGTCACAGTCCTCCATTGCCTCTTTCAGAATAAAAACGTCCTTGGCGTCACCCTCGACAAAAGTATAGTTCGGATCTGAATCGAAGCTTCTCTTCAAAGGACCGTATTTCCAGAAGTTATCCAATCCAACAACCTGATGCCCGTTTCCCAACAACTCCGGTATGAGGTAGCCCGCAATAAATCCGGCGGCTCCGGTAACTAAAATCTTCAAATTTCGGTCCTTTCGGAGTGACAAAATCCAGGCATCTCTTACTGATACCAAACGGAGTAATCCGTTTCCTCTAAAGTGTCAATGAGAGGACTCTATTCAGATTTTACGGAAAGAGCCAGCCAAGAGAGTGAAGAGTTGACCGCCCAAAGAAAAATCGCGATCGTAGGTGGGTGTGGCCACGTCGGCTTACCTCTAGGAGTAAGCTTGGCGAACGTCGGTACCCGGATCACCTTGCTCGATATCAACCCCGAGGCCATTGAACAGGTTAAGAACGGACGCTTCCCTTTTCTCGAAAAGGACGGCGATGTTCATCTCGCCGAGGCACTCGCGAACGGCATGAAGGTGACTGATGAGCCGGAGGCGCTCAGAGGCTGTGATACAGTCATTTTTGTAGTAGGAACCCCGGTCGACGAGCACCTAAACCCAAGAATTTCCGACCTTCTGGACACTGTCAAAACCTACGGGCCTTACCTGAGTAAAAACACTCTGATCATCATGCGCTCAACTCTCTACCCAGGTACGATGGACTATCTGCAGAGATATCTAAAAGAGCAAAACCTTGATTTTCAACTCGCCTTTTGTCCGGAGAGAGTCGCCCAGGGCTTCGCCCTCGAAGAGATCCAGGATTTACCCCAAATCGTCTCTGCTTTCTCCGATTCAGCTTTCGAGAGAGCAGCTTCGCTTTTCTCCTCGATCGCGCCCAGTCTAGTCCGGCTAGCTCCCATGGAGGCGGAGATGGCAAAGCTGATGACCAATTCTTGGAGATACGTGGAGTTTGCGATCGCCAACCAATTCTACATCATGGCGGAAAAAGCCGGCATCAACTTTCATCGAGTGTATGGGGCCATCCGCTACAACTATCCTCGGGCGAAAGGCTTCAAGGCACCTGGGTTCACGGCAGGCCCCTGTCTATTTAAAGACACGATGCAGCTCTCCAGCTTTTTTGATCACCAGTTCAACCTCGGCCATGCTGCCATGTTGGTCAATGAGGGCTTGGCT
>Ga0265293_10013562_pt1 | contig 10548 bp, 9 predicted proteins | sample Munlanlewell138R_FD_192505 | JGI IMG/M metagenome (GOLD analysis project Ga0265293, IMG submission 192505) | Leachate microbial communities from a municipal landfill in Southern Ontario, Canada - Leachate well 138R | ecosystem: Engineered > Solid waste > Landfill > Unclassified | place: Canada... | reverse complement strand
TCCTGGCGCGCCGAACCCGAACCTAAGCCCGAGCCTGAACCCGCGCCTGCGCCCGAACCCGAACCCGAACCTAAGCCCGAGCCTGAACCCGCGCCTGCGCCCGAACCCGAACCCGAACCCGAGCCCGAACCCGGACCCGAGCCCGCTGTTCGCGCCGTGGCCCCCATCATGCTCACTCCCGGAGAGGTCGCGGCCACATTCGTCGACGTCGACTTCGACAACATCGAATTCACCATCAAACCCCTGTCCCGCAGGCCCGAAGAACCCAAAGCGCCGCCCGCCACCATACAAGACCTACAGCGCCGCGTGACCACCATGACGGTGCACCAGCCGAGACGCGAAACGCAGTACATCCCGCGCTCCAAGGGACCGCCCCAAAAAATTGGCTTCATCCCATCCAAAAACACATTGCCTTCCATCGCTGGCCCGGCCCCCGAAGCCCCGGCTGTCTTGCCGTCATCGCCTCCCGAAGCCCCGGCCGCTGCCCCCGAAGCCCCGGCTATCTTGCCGTCATCGCCTCCCGAAGGCGCGGGGCGCTACGGCATCTTCACCCCACAAGAACCCGAAATAACGCGCCCTTCACGGCCACCCGCCGCGCACCGCCCCTCGTCGCAACCGCCCACACCGGCACCCCAAGCCGCTGCGGACATCGACGTCGAGGTGTTGCTGCGACGCCTGGAGACCGGCCCCTGGGAACCCGCCATCGCCGAAGCTTTGCTCAGCGCTGGTGACGACGCCTTCCCCACCTTAATGCGGCGCTTCCCCGGCATGCTGCGCATCGACCGCTACCGCGAAGTGGGCCCCTTGCCCCGTGCCCCGGAACACGGCGCCATGCTCCGCTTGCTGGTGATGTTCGGCCACCGCGCCGTTCCCCATCTGCGCCCCCTGTTCACCAGCTACGACTCCGAGGTGCGCTTTTACGCCGTCCTCCTCATGCAGGAGATCGGCACCCTCGAAATCATACCCGACATGGTGCCGCGCCTCTTCGACAACGACCGCCACACCCGCGCCGCCGCCGTCGACGTCATCTTCGGTTTTCACGGCACCAACGAGTACCAAGAGGCCACCAAAGAGGTCTCCGAGATCCTCCTCTCCAACGCGACGCCCCTGGAGCGAAAACGCCTGGCCACCGATATCCTGGGCGATCTACGCGCCACCGAGGGCATCGTCCCCTTGGCCCACATGCTCGGCTCAGTAGATGCCGCGCTGGCCGATCGCAGCCAGCAAGCCCTCATCCGCATCACCTTCAACGACTTTGCCTTCTCCGAAAAACGCTGGCTCTCCTGGTACGAGGCCAACCGCCACCGCCACCGCATCGAGTGGGCCATGGAATCCCTGCAACACCGCAACGAGGACATCCGCCGCATGGCCCTCGCCGAACTGCGCCGCATGATTGGCGACCGCATCGAGTGGCCGCGTCCCCCCTACAACTCCCAACAATTGCGCGAGATAAGGCGCCGATGCGACCAGTGGTGGGAGAGCGAAGGGCGCGACTTCTTTCGCCCCCACAGCGGATGACGCAGGCACGCCCCCACACCATCGGCATCTTTGGCGGCACCTTTGACCCGCCGCACCAAGGACACCTGGCCCTGGCCCGCACCGCGCTCAACACGCCGCACGTCGACGAGCTGTACTGGATCCCCTGCCTCGCCCACGCCTTCGAAAAGACCCCGGCGCCCTTTGCCCACCGCCTGGCCATGTGCCGCTTGCTCACCGCCCGCGAATCCCGCATGCGCGTCTCCGACATCGAACAAACACTGCGCCACCCCGGACGCACCCTCGAGCTGGTGCAGCGCTTGCAAGCCGCCATGCCCGACAACGCCTTCCGCCTGGTGGTGGGACTCGACATCTACTTCGAGCGCCACGCGTGGCACCGCTTCGACCGGCTCGAAGACATCGCGCCCCCCCTTTACGCAAAGCGCGCCGGAGTCCCCGACGTGCCGGGCCTCGACGTCCTCGAAGCGCCCCCCGACATTCGCTCTTCGCACATCCGCGCGGCACTGCGCCGAGGCGAGCCCATCGCCGACCACGTGCTGCACCCCGATGTGGCGGCCTACATTCGACAACAAAAATTGTATGAGGAGTGAGCCATGACAGATAAAATTTTCATCATCGGATGCGGGGCGGTGGGCACCTCGCTGGGCAAGGCCCTAAAAGATGCGGGCAACAACGTTATCGGCATTTACGACACCGATCCCCTCAACGCGCGGAACGCGGCGACCATCATCGGCACCGAGGCCTTTGGCGGCGCGTTGCCCAGCCGCATTCGCGACGCGGACATGGTGTTGCTCACGGTGACCGACAGCGCCATTGAGTCGGTGGCCGAACAGGCCAAGGGCGAAGAGCTGTACAGCGCCACCCAAGTTTGGGTGCATTGCTCGGGACGCCTGACCTCCGCGGCCCTGGAACCCCTGAGCCCCTTTGTGGCGGGCACGGGCTCCATGCATCCGGCCTGGGCCTTTCCGCCCAAAACCCTCACGCCCATCCCCCCGGGGGTGTACTTCGCCGTTGAGGGACAGCGGACGGGCACCGAGGTCATGGCGCAGCGCATCCAGGAGCTGCACGGCAACGCGGTCTTTGTCCCGCCCGAGGCGCGCACCGCGTACCACGCCGCCATGGTGATGGCCAGCAACTACATGGTGGTCCTGTTGGCCAGCGCCCACGGCCTGCTCAAGGGCATCGGCGTCGACCCCGAACAAATCGATCCCATGCTGCTGTCGCTGTCCGAGAGCGCCATTTTCCGGGCGCGCCGCTTGGGCATCGGCGCCTCGCTCTCGGGTCCCATCCGCCGCGGCGACATGGGGGTGGTCGAAGATCACGTCCGCGCCCTGGCCGACAGCCCCTACGAAAAAGCCCTGTACATCGCCGCAGGAAAGGCCGCCGTTAAGCTGGCCGCCACCCAACCCGGTTACTGCCCAGACACCGCCGTGACCCTCTCCGAATTGCTGGACCGCCTGGCCTACGAGCACTGGTCGCGCATGCCCCCCAAGCCCAGCGCCGATTGATCCGCAGCCGCGGCGCGCTCTTCCATATCTCTTGGTTCGCTGGCGATTGGCGCCGGTGCAGGGCGCTACAGTTGTTCGCCTTGGGTGGCCAAAATAAGGCGCCCCATCTTCACCCCGACGGTGGATGTCAGGGCCTCCCCAAAGCGCCGGATGGCACTGGCGCGCCCCTTGAGCAACAGCACTTCGAGGCAATTGGTGGCGTCCATGTGCACGTGGGTGGTGGAGATGACCAAGTCGTGGCTGTCGTGCTGCATATGGGCCAACCGGTGCCCCAGATTTTGCTCGTCGTGGGCGTACACCAAAATGGCCACGGCCACGCGCGGCGTATCGTCGTCGGGATCGGTCCACTCGCGCTGCACCAGCGACTCTCGGATCAAATCGCGGATGGCCTCAGAGCGATTGGCATAGCCTTTGTCGGCGATCAGTTCGTCGAATTGCGACAGGAGTTCGTCGTCGAGAGAAATACCAACTCGGCACAGCATAAACACCTCATGGCGGTGCGCACGCACAGGGCGTGGCGGGATTGAAGTGCCCAGCTTACTGCAGTCGGCTGTGAAGGTCGAATCGGAAGTTGGGGGGGGATTGGGTTGGGTGGTTACACGCGTTTGGCGGCGTGCGCCGAAGCGGCGAGGAAGGAGGCGCGCTTACTTGGCTGCGTCGCCTTCGGCCTTGGCTGCGTCGCCCTCGGCCTTGGCTGCGTCGCCTTCGGTCTTGGCTGCGTCGCCCTCGGCCTTGGCTGCGTCGCCTTCGGCCTTGGCTGCATCGCCCTCGGCCTTGGCTGCGTCGCCCTCGGCGTCGGCCGGGGCTTCTTCGGGTGCGGGCTCGGGCTTAATGATGTGAAATTCGACGCGGCGATTCGACTCGCGGCCCTCTTCGGTTTTGTTGTCGCCAACGGGCACGTGGGGGCCCTTGCCAACCGCCTCGAGGCGCTCGTCTGCGATGCCGTTTTTCACGAGGTGCGCTTTCACGGAGTCGGCGCGCTGCTGGGAGAGCTTCATGTTTTTGGCGTCGCGGCCCACGTTGTCGGTGTGCCCTTCCACTTGAACGCGGATGTCGGGCTTGGAGGCGATGACCGCGCGCACCTGATCGAGGAGCTCAAAGGACTCCTTGAGGATGGTGGACTTGCCCGTGGCAAACTGCACCTTCTGCAGAATTTTGATCTCGTCGTCTACGACCTTGATGAGGGAGGGGCAACCGTCGTTTTCGGGGATGCCGGGCTCATCGGGGCAGGCGTCCAGGTGATCGAAGACACCGTCGCCGTCGCGGTCGGTGGGCGGGCAGCCGTTGTATTCGGGGATGCCGGGCTCATCGGGGCAAGCGTCCAGGTGATCGGGGATGCCGTCGCCATCCGTGTCGGGGGGCGGGCAGCCGTCGTGCTCGGGGAGACCGGGCTCGTCGGGGCAGGCGTCCAGGTGGTCGTAGATGCCGTCGCCGTCGGAATCGATGGGCGGGCAACCGTCGTTTTCGGGGATGCCGGGCTCATCGGGGCAGCGATCGTTTTCGTCGAGGATGCCGTCGTTATCGCGATCGAGGATGGGGCAGCCGCCATTTTCGGCCGGGCCGGGAACGGTGGGACAGTTGTCTTGGTCGTCGGGTACGCCGTCGCCGTCCATGTCGCGGGGCGTGGTGTCACCCGCGATGGACATGGCCAGACCTGCGGCGATGGCCATGTACTGGATGCCCCCGCCCAATACGGCGTGCTGAAAGCGCACGTAGGGGCCGATGTTGATGTTTTTGAAGAAGGCAAACTCGTAGCCCAAGCCGATGTCGTAGCCGCCGTGATCTTCGTAGGCGTGGTTGATGTACGAGAAGTGGGCGTCGAGCCAGAGGTTGCCCGCTGCCGATCCGCCATCCGACAAAGGACCGCGGTTGCTGGCGAAAAAGCGGAGCCTGAGACCGGCGCCGATGAACGCGCTGGTGAGGCTCTCCTTGCCCAGGGTGCCGCCGACAAACGAGTTGAACCCGCCTTGAAACGACAGGGCCAGGGGTTCGATCAATACGATGTCGAAGCCCACCAACCCCTGGATGCCCTGGTTGCGGTATCCCTTGGGGGTGTCGTCGCGAAAGTCGTTGTTGTAGTCGATGCCGTACACATAGCCGACCCCCAGGTGGAGGTTGAAGCGGTCGTGGGTGGGGCGGTTGAGGACGACCGGCTCTTCGGCCCCTGCCGCAGGAGCAGCCGCATCGGCATCGGCGCCCTCGGCAGAGGCGTCACCGGAGACCTGCGCGTCGTCGGCCGAAACGGAAATGGCCATCACGCCGGATTCCTCGGCGGCATGTAGCACGCCCAGGCTCATGAATGTGCCCAAGAGCACGCTGAGAATGAATGTGGTTGTTTTTTTTCTCATGTGTTTCTCCGCGGTTGCTGCGTCGCACCTAGTGGCTCGCGCAGGTTTTTGTGCAAAGTCAACGGCCAGCCGTCACGTTCCTATCGTGCGACAATGCTATGGCACGATAAGAAATATGTGCAACTCAAATATCAACTTGGCGGCCAGTTGGCGGCAAGCCCATCGCGGACAATGCCGGTTTTTCGCTGCAGCACGCCAAACCGTCTTTGCCGAAGCCGCATTTTACAATTGTGCGGACGCGGCACCGCGCCGTCATTTCCCAAGCCACAGCGCCCAGGGCGAACGCGAAAAAGGGTTTGGTCACACTCCCTTCTACTGTTATGATCGCCCGACTTTCGACTGGAAACCGCTGCAAACCGAAAAACACAATTCTATGGCAAACCACAACCACACATATCTCCCCATCTTTCTGCTGTGCCTGTGTGTGTTTTCATGCCTGGCAACGGGGTGCCAAAAAAACAAGGCCACCACCAAAACAACATTTGACTACACGGGCACGGCGGAGCAGCTCTTCGAAAAAGCCACCTACGCCTTTGATCGCGAGCGCTGGAACGACGCCGAAAAAATGTTCACCAGCATCCGCCGCCAATACCCGTACAGCCGCTTTGCCGCCACCGCCGAGCTGCGCAGCGCCGACTGCCTTTATTCGCAGGGCAGCTACGCCGAGGCCGTGGTGGCGTACCAACACTTTCTCAAAACATATCCCACCCATCCCGAGGCGCCCCACGCCATGTTCCGCAAGGCCGCCGCGCACTTCCGGCAAATCCCCAAAGACTTCTTCATCTTGCCGCCTTCCTACGAACGCGATCGCAGCGCAACGCGAGAGGCGCGATCGGCGCTGCTCTTCTTTCTCCACCACCACCCCGACACCCAGTGGACCCCAGAAGCCCAGGAGATGCTCGTCGAAACCGAGAACGCATTGGTGCGCTACGAAATGTACGTCGCGCGCTTCTACCTCAAACGCCGCCAACTGAAATCGGCGACGCTGCGCCTCGACGGCATCGGACGCGTATACACGCAATCGCCCCTCGTGCCCGACGCCATGCTCCTGCAGGCCACAACCTGTCTGCGCATGGGCGCAAAGGCGCGCGCCCAATCGATCTTCAACGATATTGTGACGCTGTATCCCGCGCACCACCAAGCGCTGCGAGCCCAAAAATACATAGCCGAACTGTCGGCTGGAGCCCCCAACTGATAACGCTCGCCTGTTGCAAGGAGCCACATGAACAAAGAAATTCTGCTCAAACTGGACAAAGGCCGCGAATACTACGCCAACCGCGATTTTGAACGCGCCGAACCGCTCCTGCTGGAGGCCTCCCACACGCTCACGGAGTACGCCGACATTATGAACATGCTCGGCGTGATTTACCACGACCGCGGACAAGTGGCGCTGGCGCAGGAGTACTTCGAAAAAGCCCTGCGCATCAACCCGCGCTACACCGAGGCCGCGCTGAACCTGGCCGTGACGTACAACGAACAGGGCAAGTATGCCGAGGCCAAAAAAATTCACGAACACGCCAGCTCGCTCAAGCCCGACAATCCCCACAACATCGAGCCCTTTGCCCGCGGCAAAATCACCAACATGCACGCGTCGCTGGGGCAGGCCTACGCCGAGCTGGGCATGCACGCCAAGGCCATCGAACAATACTACGAGGCCCTAAACCTCAGCCCCGACTTCATCGACATCCGCACGCGCTTCGGCCAACTCTTGCGCGACATGGGGCGCCCCGAAGAGGCGAAGGAGCAGTTCCGCTTGGCCATCGCCAAAAACCCCAAGTACGTCCCGGCGCGCATTTCACTGGGCACCACCCATTACGCCATGGGGCACAAAGAGAAGGCGCTGGAGCAGTGGCGCGAGGCCGTCAACATCGATCCCCAAAACCGCACCGCCAATATGTACCTGCGCATGATCGAACAAATGCTCGCCATGGAAGAGGCCGAAGCCCAGGGCGTCCGCTTGGAGGTGGCCCAGTCCACGAAGCCCGCCAAGCCCACCGCCGATCCCCCCTCCGACGAGACGGCCCTGCCCGACAACCTCGCCTTCTCCCTCGCCCAGCAGGGCGAACCCACCGACGCAACCCCTGGCGATGAAGCGGCGACGACCGGTGCTGAAGACGCCGCGTCCGACCCATCCGACAACAAAAATTAACGCCGTGTGTGGCGCACCGCTTTGGCGCGGGCGCGCTGTTACTGCTGTTACTGCTGTTACTGGATATATCCGGCGGCCCGCAGCGCCTCGAGGGTCTCGTCCGACAGTTGCGGCGCATCGCTCTCGCTGTCTTCCCACTGGGCTTGCTGCGCCATAAACGCCTTCATCTGCTGCACATAAGGCGCCCCGGCGTGGTCCGCGTAGATGTCGGCGAGCTCGCCGGGATCCGCCAGCAAGTCGTAGAGTTCAAAACGCGGCGCGCCATAGTTAATGGAAGGCAAGTCAGCCGGGTGCGCCCGCGGAATTTTGCGGGACAGGCCGCCGAGCTGCCGGTACACGGTTTGGCGGTCGCTGGTGTGGTGGTGGATGAGCTTCCACTTGCCCATGCGCACGGCCTCGCGCCAAACGCCCTGGGCCCGGTACTGCGAAAAGATCAGCCGCTCCTCGGGCGGAAACGCCGACAGGAAACTGACGCCGGTGCGCGCGTCCGGCAGGGCGATGCCGTGCATTTCGAACAGCGAGGGCATCAAGTCGATGTGGGTGCGCGGGCGGTCGTCGATTTGCCCCGGGGGCAGCCCCTTGGCCTTGGCGATGAAGGGCACGCGCAACACGGGCTCCCACATGTGGTACCCGTGCAGGTAGCAATTGTGCTCGCCGAAGATCTCGCCGTGATCCGCCGTGATGACAATGGTGGTCTCGTCGTAGGTGCCCTGCTCTTTGAGCCACTGAAAGATGCGCCCCAACTGATCGTCGGCGTAGGCCACCGAGCCGTCGTAGGCCGCCAGGATGGCCTCGTGGGTCTTGGCGGGCAGCGGTTTTTTGTACTCGAGAAATGGGTACTCGGGATAGTGGCGCACGTCGACCGCGTCGAGCCAGTTGCGAAACGCCCCCACCGGGCGATAGGGCGTGTGGGGATCGGTGAGAAAGAGCATGAGAAAGTAGGGCTTCTGGTGGTGCTTGGCCAAGAAGGAGAGCGCCTTGTCGACGATCACCTTGGCCCGGGGAAAGGCGCCGTGATCGCGGTCGTCCTCGTAGATGGCGAAGCCGCGCCCAAAGCCCCACATTTTGCGCACCAGGGAGTTGCCCACGAAGCCTGCCGTTTGGTAGCCCGCGTCCCGAAAGCCCTGGGCCATGGTGGCGATGTCATCGCCCAGGTTTTGGCCCGTCAGCTCGACGCGGTGCTGCGCGCGCGTGGCGCCGGTGATGAGCGTGGTGAAGCTCGGGCGCGTCCAGGGCGCGTTGGAGACCCAGTTGGTGAAGAGCACGCCGTCCTGGGCCACGGCGTCGATGTGGGGCGAGGTGGCGCGGTGATGCCCATAGGCGCTCAGGTGGCGGGCATTGAGCGCGTCGATAATGATGAACAACACCGGGGCACCCTGGGGTGAGGGCTCGCCGGCTGTCTCGCGCAGCGGCCCCTGCACTTTGTCGTAATAGGCGGATGGCACCGGGAGCGGCGCGGGACCGGTCGATGTCGCGGCCGGCGCTGGTGACGCGGTGTCGCCCGGAGGAGATGTCGCGTCGGCGTCGGTTGCGGGCAGCGTGGCGGCAGCGGGAGCGGGAGCGGGTTGCTGGGCTTCTGGAGATTTTCGCTGACAGCCCAGGGCGCCGAAAAGCAGCCCCGGGAGAACCAGGAGGATGCAGCCCATCGCGTGCAGCCGCCGTCCCAGTCGCGGGCGGGAGAGAAGAGATTTCATGCGGTCATCCTGTGGGTCAAAACGCGCCCCGGTGTAGGGCATGGGCGGTGTCAGCTCTTCTTTTTGGCCTTGGCCTTGCCAACGGCGCGCACCTTGGGGGCCGGTGGAATTTTTTTGTTGAGCACTTTTTGCGGCAGGGGACGGGCCGCAGGTGCGGCGGCTTTGGCAGCGGGTTGGGCGGCCGGTTTTTCGGCGGGCTTGGCCGGCGTGCGCACCGGCACAGGTCGTCGCATGCGCACGGGTGCGGCCTCTTCGGCAGCGGGAGACTCTTCGGCGGTGCGTGCCGGGGCCGCTGCGCGGGAGCGGGTGCGGGTGGTTTGTGGCGCAGCCTCGACGTCGATGTCGCCCATGTCGATGTTGCCGCGGAAGGAGGCGCCGTCGACGAGGATGACGCGCGGGGCAGAGATGTCGCCGACCACCCGACCTTGCTCGGTCAGGTGCACGGACTCCTGGGCCTCGATGTTGCCCACCAGCACGCCGCTGATGATGGCGTTGCGCACGTTGATGTTGGCGCGAACGACGCCGCCCGCTTCGATGGTCAGGGTTTTGGAGAGGCTGATGCTGCCTTCGACGCGACCTTCGATGGTCAAATCTTCGTCGCCCTCAAGGTTGCCGCTGACCACGGTGTCGGTTCCGATAATGGTGATGGGTTCGTTCATTTTGGGTTACTCCTGAAACTCGGATTACACGTCCATGTCGACATTGCCCTTGAAGATGGCGCCGTCGGCGATGAGGATGCGCGGCGCTTTGATGTCGCCCACAGCGCGTCCGCCAGCGGTGATTTCTACTTTGTCGGTGGCGACGATGTTGCCGGTGACCTGCCCAGAAACCTCGATGTTGCTGGTTTCGATGTCGGCTTCGACGATGCCCGACTCTTCGATGTAGACATTTTCTTTGAGTACGATGCGCCCTTTGACCGTGCCTTGAATGATGAGATCTTCTTCGCCGGAGATCTCGCCATCAATAACGATGGAGCTGCCGATTACTGTGTTTGCCATGGAATCCTCCTCTTCCTTCGATTGGCGCCGGAAGTTGTGTGAAAGATGTCAAAACCTAGCACCGCTCATGCCAGAGCGCAACGGTGCTTCTGTGGTTTGTCACGAGCACTGTCCATGCCCAGGTCATCAGCCGTTGATTGTGTCCATTTCACCGCCCGCAGGGATGGATGGATTCTTTTGTAGGGGTGCCCCTTGAGGGTACCCGGCATTGCGAATGGATGGATTCTTTTGTAGTCAGTATGGAGCGACCAACTCCGATCGCAAAATCGTAGGTTATACTGCGAATGTTGAAAAACGTAGCACAGAGCTACATACGAAGGGAGTTGGTCGTGAAGAAGAATACACTATTTGTTG
>Ga0265293_10013561_pt1 | contig 10548 bp, 8 predicted proteins | sample Munlanlewell138R_FD_192505 | JGI IMG/M metagenome (GOLD analysis project Ga0265293, IMG submission 192505) | Leachate microbial communities from a municipal landfill in Southern Ontario, Canada - Leachate well 138R | ecosystem: Engineered > Solid waste > Landfill > Unclassified | place: Canada... | reverse complement strand
AAGAAGTTTTTCACTATTACGTTTTAGTAATTCTGTCAAATGAGTAGTCAGAACAGTAGGAGCTTCAACAACTGTATATCCGTTAATTTCTGCATTTTCTCTTTCAAAGTTGGAAATCCATGTAGCCGGAAGACCAAATACCGGCTCAGTAACTTTCACACCGGCTAATTCTCCCTCGGCAGTTCCCGGGTTCATGGCAAGTACCATATTCGGATAAAGAATATTCCGAGCAATTTCATTTCCACGCACTTTGATTACATATTCCTCAGGCTCCAACTGCAAATTATCTCGAACTCTTACAGGCGGTAAAATTAACCCTAATTCGACAGCCATTTGTCTGCGGATATTAGTAATTCTTTTAAAAACATCCCCCCCTTGTGACTCATCAACAAGAGCTATGAGATTGTAACCAAGTTCAATTTCAACCGGATCAATTTTCAGTAGTTCTTCCACGGGCTGTTCTTGAGGTTTAGCCTCTTCGTCGGCTGTTTTGATTTCTTCATTTAGTTTCAGAGCATCTTCTTTTATGATTGTTTGCTGTCTTACATAACCTATGACACCGGCAATTCCTGCTAACAAGAAGAAAGGAATAAACGGGAATCCCGGAAGTAATCCCATTATGATTAAAGCACCTGAGGACATAAACAGAGGCTTGGGATTTCCTGCAAATTGTCTTGCTAATTCAATGTCAAGATTATCAGTTGAAGCAGAACGTGTCACAACTAAACCGGCGGCTATAGATATCAATAAAGAAGGAATCTGAGAAACGAGCCCGTCACCTATCGTCAATATAGTATAGAGTGAAGCAGCATCAGAAAATTCCATACCCCTTTGCAATACACCAATGGCAAAACCTCCAAGGATATTTATTGTTGTTATGATTAATCCTGCTATAGCATCTCCCTTTATAAACTTTGCCGCACCATCCATAGCACCAAAGAAATCTGTTTCTTTTGATAAGTCATCTCTGCGTTTCCTTGCTGTCTGCTCATCAATATACCCTGCATTCAAATCAGCGTCAATTGACATTTGCTTGCCCGGAAGAGCATCAAGAGTAAATCTTGCGGTAACTTCTGCTATACGGCTCGAGCCCTTAATAATAACCACAAAATTAATAATAACCAAAATGAGGAATATGATTATACCTACTACATAATTTCCCTTGATGACAAACTCACCGAATGCAGTAATTACTTGTCCTGCTTCTGCTTCACCAAGTATTAATCTTGTGGATGCTACATTTAAGCCTAATCTGAATAAAGTTGTTATTAGCAACATCGTTGGGAAGGCAGCTAAATCTAAGGGATTCCTCAGATAAAGAGATACAAGAAGTATCAATATTGAAAATGCAATATTGATACTCAGAAAGAAGTCTAGGATAAAACCCGGCAGCGGTATAATCAATAAACCGATAATCAGAATGATTGCTCCGGCGAGCATCATATCCGTATTAGCTGCTACCTTAGAACCTATCGAAGTGCGGAATTTCTGCATCGAAGGTGTATTCAAGAAAGATGATTGGTTACTTTTCGCCATATCACTTCATTTTTTTACAAATTCATTCAACAAATGTACTCTTGCAATTAATTTGCCAAAATAATTGCCGAACAATTTTATAATTAATTCGTCTTCAATCGAACTATGATACATGGTTTGTTAAAAATTATAATCAAACAACATGAACAGATTAACTATTATTTTGATTTTATGTGCATTTTTATCAGGTATTACCGAACTCAGGAGTCAAGCTCTATTCCAACCAGATAATCTGGATTTTGAAAAAGGTGTGCCCGGCTATATACCACCATATTGGAAGACCGCACGCAGTTTATTAGAAGCCGGTTCTAAAGTTGAAACTACAGAAATCTCACCTTATGAAGGCGATTTCTGTGTCCTGCTAACTCATGTGGACCCGTCAACTGATATGAAGAAAATTGATGAATCTGCCTTGCCGATTTATTTGATTTTAGATGCTGCTCCCTACCGCGGTAAAACCGTAAAATTGAGTGCTCATGCCAAGATTCAAACAGGTTCACATTTAAGTTCCGGTGAACTTTGGGCTATAGGTAGAACAACAAAAGAAGATTTTACTTTCACTAAGTACCAGAGTGAGAATCCCATAATAACAGACCACTGGCTCCCATACAGTATTACTTTTGATGTACCTGATGAGACAAATGAGCTCCGCATTGGTATTTTAATCAAGGGGACAGGAAGTCTCAGAGCTGATGATTTTAAACTTGAAATTATTCAGCCCGATTCGGCTGTTAATGAACCTGCCAGAAAACTAAATAATCGAGAATTGAATAATCTCAAAGCACTTGCATATTTGGAAGGATATTTGAGGTCATTTAATCCTGCAATTGATTATTCAATTAATAAAAACGACAATTCTGCTCTATACGCTATTTCGAATGCTGAAAAGATGAAAACTGACAAAGAACTTGAGAATTTTCTCAATAAATACGCCAAAATGCTATCACCTGTTTCTCTGATAAACGCTAATGCGAATGCTGATATAAATTATAACAAACCTGATGATGCCATACAATATTTAGCATATTTCAAAAAACATACAGGCGGACCGGTTGACATATCTAATGAACTGTTTGGCTCAGGTACTGTTAATATTTTCGCCTCACATCGTGAAAGAGAAGCATCAGCAGTGCAAATGATAGACGTTGTAAAACATCAGGGAGAAGAAATTAAAATCAGCGCTTCTATTAAAGTAATTCAAGAATCACCGGGAGCTAATGCGCAAATTTGGGCAAAAGCCAATGTCATAGCCTCCGACGAATATGAATTTGCTACAAGTGCAGAGAATCCTGCTATGTCATCTGAATGGCGACGTTACGAACTTACCATGAAACTCCCGCAAAAAGTCCATACAATTAAGTTGGCAATGGTGTTTTTAGGCGAAGGGAAAGCATATTTTGACGATATTAAAATTGAAAAAGCAAATGGAGAGAAGCTTGATGTATTCATTGATAATCAGGGTTTTGAATATCAAGATAGTTTGGACCTTCCGGTAAGTTGGAGTATTGACCCTAATGTATTAAGTGCAGGTTACACGATTAGTCTAACAAAATCTGAATCAAGTAAAGGCATGTCGTCTCTTATGATGGCATCTGACAGCAAAAACAGATTGAACTACCCGCTCATAGGCAAATATTATTCTTATAAAATATCAGATAAATTATTCTTACATCATCCTTTAGTGTATTATGCCAATAATTCCGGTGTTCTTCCATTACCGGATAAAAATGAATTATTTGCTGAAGGTAAACCGGCCGGTTACAATCCAAATATAAATGACAGGCATTCAAGAATTATGGGTGTCATGAAATTGTGGAATCTCATTAAACATTTCTCTAAGATAAATATTGATGAAGCTGTTTTAGATTCAGTATTGACACACGGTTTAGACAAAGCTGCCACTGATTCAAGCCATGATGAATACATTTCGACATTGCGAAGTATGCTGCTGACTACTCAAGATTCGAGGGCAATAGCATGGGCAAGTGATATACAAATTGACTATACCTTCCCTGTTATGTTACGTCATTATAATGGAACAGTTATTGCAAGTACCATTGTAGATACGAACTTAGCAATAACTCCGGGTGATGAATTACTGTCAATAGACGGAATTAAAATATCCGATATGATAAATGCTCAAGCCGATTATATTGCCGGTAATAATCATACTTACAGACTAACTAAAGCATTGGCAGAAATACGAAGCGGAACTAAGGATAGTGAACATGAATTTGAATTTCAGAATCCTGATAGAGGAAATTACAAGTTGAAGATTAAGAGAAGTACATTATTTCAAAATGTATATGATCCTCGCCCTTATGCTCTTGTCGAATTAGATACAGGATATGTTTATGTTAACCTGACAGAATTGGACGATACGAAATTAAGGGATTATATTGAAGCAATAGCGGCACGTAAAGCTGTAATCTTCGATTTGCGTGGACAGACCGGTGTCAGTGAACATCTTCTTAGTTTCCTAACTCAAGATACTTTGCAAAATGCAAGATGGGAAGTACCTGTGATAACTCATCCAGACAGAGAATTGCTCAGTTATAAAACATTCGGAGGTACAATACTTGAACCTCAAAAACAATTATCAGAATTAGATTGTATATTCCTTATGGACGAGAAAACTTCCGGTTATTCTGAGGCTTTGATTTCAATTATTAAGCATCACAAACTTGGGAAAGTCATGGGAACAGAAAGTTGTGGTAACGCTTCAGAGTCTTATGCAGTCAGACTTTTCGGTACTTATGCTGTATCACTGACAGGATTAGATGTTTACTCTCCTGACGGTACCAAACTCTTCAACAATCCTATTAGTCCCGATATCACATTACCTTATGAATTTAATAGTGAATCCGACCAACCGGATAATTTAATTCAAAAAGCATTGTTGTTTTTGAAAAAATAAGTATTTTTATATTTAGATATGTGTAATTTTTTATAATAAAAGGAAAACAAAATGAACAGAACATCATTTATCATACTTCCGATTATTTTTGGTCTCATGTTGACTCTGTCCGCTTACGGATTTGAAGCAAAAGAAGTATGTGTACAAACTAACTTGCACTGTGGCTCATGCGCCCAGAAAATCGAGCGGGGCTTGAAGAAGAAAGACGGAGTAATGACTGCTAAGTCTGATGTTGATACAAAAGTCGTAACAGTTAAATTTGATGGCAGTAAGACAAGTGAAAAAGAAATCACTAAATCAATCGAAAAAATGGGCTATACTGCTAAGATAATGAAAACCGATAAAAGTTCATCCGGTAAAGATTGCTGCGACACCAAAACAACAAAATCTGCTCCAAGAGGGAAATAGTTAATTCGGAAATAAAACTTTAAAACCATAAATATAAATCCATGACTTTTTAATCATGGATTTTTTTTAACAAATTAATCTGAAACGATTTTTTCCTTTAACTTATATTATAATCTTTCAGATGAGAATAATTCAGACAGATTTATACTTCAACTTATTCTTCACCAAGTTGCGGATAAATGGTTCAACTCTGATTGAAATGTATGCAAACAGTATGCCTGCAAAAACATCAACTACATAATGATACCTGAGGTAAATCGTTGCAAAAATCAAACTCATCGAGAAGATAAAAATCGGAATCCTGAACTTAGATTTATTTTTAAATACTAAGTAAACATTTACCAGTGTTATCATAGTATGACCGCTTGGCATACAATCACGGTTCACATATTCAGCAGGGTTTCCGACTCCTATTGGAATACCGCCGCCATTATTGACAATACTACGGAAAAACTCTGTAAGCCATATACCCGGAAGTTCATTACTCAAAGTTGCAAAATCATGAATAAAAAACCTTGGACCGATAGCCGGCATAAAAAAGTATAATAGATAGGACAGATAGAATGCAAAAAGTACATTTCGAGTGAAATAGTCGAGTTCAGCATCTTTTCTCCTGAAATGAAGCTCTACTCCGTGGGCTATCGGCATGACAAAATACAGCATGTAGCTGAATTGCAGATATTCTGTCAGAACTGGATTACTGATTCTGTATATCCATTCTGTAGGATTTACTCCAAAGATAGCGTAATCCCATTTAATTAGAGTCAAATCATACAGTTCAGGATTAACAAGCGGTATATAGTTGTGAATCTGTGAATATATTACAAAAATTATCGGGGCTATATATACCCTTCGAAAAAGCAAGAAATTTTTATTTTTCTTGAATCTTTCTGTAATCATCGAGATATAAATTACAAATGAAACAATGGCAACGTTTGTTACTGTTAAGAGTAATGGAGTATCTAAACTGTTATAAAAAATTAACGCTAACAGCGTATATAATATAAGCATAAACAATGTATAAATATCAGACATCGTGAGCTTATTTTTTAGTTGAGTTATAAGTATCATTTTCTTGTTGTTTGTTCAGTCAGTTGTTAATAAAATCCAATTCAGACGTCCAACCGGATTTACCGATTAAAGGGACAAATCTAAATTCATTATGCGTACTGATAATAAAATTATCATCAGCGGTACGTTTGATTTTAGTCATAATTTGACATTCTTTGTCACCTACAGGAAGCAAGAGAATCCCGTTTATACCCAGCTGCAATTTTAGTTCATCAGGAACGTATGGAGCGGCAGCAGTGACAATAATTCTGTCAAAAGGTGAATGCTCTTTTAGACCAATCGAACCATCACCGGTAAAAGATTGGATTTCCACTTCAAATAAATCGAATATTTTTATTGCCGATTCTCTTAGTATATTAATTCTTTCAACAGTGTAAAGCTCTACGCCCAAAAGAGCAAGTATTAATGATTGGTAACCACTTCCGGTGCCTATTTCCAAAACCTTTAATCCATTGGAAACTTCGAGTAAATCCGTCATGGCAGCAACAGTAAAAGGCTGCGAAATAGTCTGACCACAGGATATTGGCAAAGCCTTATCCGCATAAGCCTCAGCATAAAGATTTTCTTCGATAAACAGTTCACGCGGAATTTTATCCATAGCTTCCAGAGTACGAATGCTTATGCCCTTTTTATCAAGCGATTGCAGCAATCGAAATCTGTTTGACTTGTTTAATTCTCTAAGTTTAATAATATCAATCATAAAGTCTGGAACTAATAATACTATAAATCTGGTCATCAGGAATATTCAGTATCAATTCTCCGCCGTCTGCAACAGATACTCCACCTGTTTCTTCCGATACAATTAGCACTAAGGTGTCCACCTGTTCAGATAACCCGAGAGCTGCTCTATGTCTTGTTCCAAGATTTTTCGAGCCATATCTTGTAGTTGAACTCAAAGGAAGCACACATCTGGCAGCAAGTATAATATCATTATTTATTATGACAGCTCCGTCATGCAATGGAGACTTAGTATTAAAGACTGACATCAAAAGTTCCTTTGATATGGCAGCTTGCATCGGCACACCGGTATCCACGGTCATTTGGACATTCTGTGTCCTTGTAAATACGATTAGGGCGCCTATATGTTTAGATGATAATTCTTTGACGGTATCCACAATCTCGTCGAGCGATTCCGATAATGTCGGTTTAACAAACAGGCGAAATATCGGACTTCTTGTTATTATCAATAATAACTTTCTTAGTTCGGGTTGAAACAATATTACAAAAGCCAAAAGCCAAACATCAGAGATAGTTCTTAGTATCCAATTCAGAGACCTGAAGTTTGATGCTTCCGTTATGAACTGCAAGGCAATTATCAACACCATTCCGAATAATATCTGCACAGCGACAGTATTTTTTAATGCGCGATAAAGATAATAAAACAGAGTAGCAACAATAAGCACATCTAATACATCAAACATGCTAATAGTCAAAAATCCGATTCTAAACAGTTCCATTGTAAATTCCGGCTTAATTCATAGTATTGTTTATTTCGTTTAAAGGTAATTCATCATGTTCGTAAGCCTTAACGATATCAGCTACCAACCTGTGTCTGACGACATCTTTATTGCTGAAATAGACAAATTCGATACCATTGATGTTTTGCAAGATTCTATTAGCATCTATCAAACCGGAAAGTGCCTTATTAGGCAAGTCAATTTGTGTTATATCACCTGTAATGATAGCCTTTGAATTAACACCGAGTCTTGTCAGGAACATTTTCATCTGTATAGTCGTTGCATTTTGAGCTTCATCCAATATTATAAAAGAATTACTCAATGTTCTGCCTCTCATATAAGCAAGGGGAGTAATCTCAATTATATTCCGTTCCATCAGTGATTTCACTTTTTCCGGAGACAGCATAAAGTGCATTGCATCTGTCAAAGGTCGGATGTATGGATCAATTTTTTCTTGTAAATCACCCGGCAGAAATCCCAATGATTCACCGGCTTCAACAGCAGGTCTCGAAAGAATAATACGAGAAACTTCATTGTTCCTTAACGCTGATAAAGCCATGGCAACAGCCAAAAATGTCTTACCTGTTCCTGCCGGACCAATAGCAAACACTAAATCATTGTTCTGTACTTTATTATAATATTCGAGCTGCTTGGGATTACGAAGTCTGACACTATCTTTCACTCCTTGGAATATTATTCTGTTAAAGTTAGAAGCTTCAGTTTTGTCGGCAGAAGATTTGGGTGTTCCGTCAACTAATTCGATAACAGTCTTGACATCCGTCTCAGAAATAGCCTTATTCTTATTTAACATATAAAGCATTTCTTCAAATATTTTCTCTATTTTGATAATATCATCTTGGGGACCTTTCAGTGTCACTACATTACCTCTGACGATGATAGCGGCTTTAAATCTGTTTTCTATCATATTCAGGTATGTATCATTAGACCCGAATAAAGAAACAAGTTCAATATTATCAAAAGCAATTTTCTTTTCTATCAATTCCATAAATACACTTTACACTTTATTAAATAAAAAACCCTACTTCTAAATTGAAGCAGGGCTTTAATTATTCACATATCAGAGATGAAATTACTGAGCTCCGCCGGCTTGAGCATTTTCAGCTTGAGCTTCTTTCTTCATTCTCCAGTATTTACGCTCTGCTTTGAGTTCATCGCTGGTCTTAGGACCTTTCGCAGGAATCTGCAAGACCTGTCCCGGATGAATTATATCAGGATTGCGAATCTGGTCGGTATTTGCCTGCCATATCTTAGGCCACATAAACGGATCTGAATAGATATCAATCTTACCGGAAATGTTCCACAAACAATCACGGTTTTCAGCCCATGTGCCTACTGTATAAGTAGTAATTTTCTTTTCTCTGTATAATGCTCTGATATCTTTTGCTAATGCAATAATTTTATTGTAGAATTCAGGAATCAAGGAAATCTTGTTACCACGTAATTCATTGAGTTCGTTTTCAAGAGCTTTAACATCATCTTGACGAGCTAAAAGTTTATCTTCGGAAAGCTTCTGCATCTCTCTGACTTTACCTTCGAGAATTCCGAGTCTTTGTCTAAAAGCAGCGATATCGGCATCTGTCACGCCTAACATTCTTAAAATTTCGTCTTGACATTCTTTCAATTGTCTGTTAATATCTTCGAGATTGCTGTTTGTTTCATCAGCTTTTTTGTTTATTTCGTCGAGCCTTGCCTGCAATGCTTTTACATTAGCTTCAAATTTGGCAATTCTAAGTCCAGCTTCTCCTTCAGTAAGCTCTGCATCAGGTTTACTGTCGGGCGGTAACACAGGTTTTTGGCAAGAAACAGCAAATACAGCTAAAGTAAGCACCAATATAAAAATAAGATTTTTCATTTTTCCTCAATTTAGTTAGTTTCACATTTGTAAATTATTTAGAAGGATCATAGTCGGGCCAAACATTAGGCCATTGGGCAAGTTTTTGAATGATGAAATCCTTATCTTTATTGCAATCGGTAAGTTCTGATTGACGAGCTCTGATTTCTCCTTCAATCTTTGTTATTTCGTTCTGCTTGTTAGCAATGTCGGAATTGATTTGACGCTCCTGTTTACGCAGTTCTTGCAATCTGGCTAACTGCTCGTCGGTTATTTTCGGGGTACATCCCGTAAATGACATAGATGAAATTAGAAGCACCGAGCTTAAACCGATTGCGGATGCAAACTTTGTTATCTTCATAAAGCCTCCGTATGTAAAATTCATAAAATTAATCTTCAAAATCAAAAAAAAAATTAAATAAGTAAAAAATTCTATTGCAAATATCCAACTTTTTTCTTTACAAAACTATTTTTTTTTTCAACATAATGCAAAGAACGATTTACTAACAATTTTTCATAAATAAAAATATTGACGATTAATTTATCAAATATTGGTATTTTGCATGTATTATTTTTTCAAAAGTTAAAAAAGTATTCGGATATTTATGTCAAAAGAATTTCCAAAAGCCTATTCACCCAAAGATTCGGAAGATAGATTGTATAATGAATGGCTGGCAAATAAGGTTTTTTCGACTGATGAAAAATCTTCAAAACCGGCTTACAGTATTCTCATGCCACCACCGAACATCACCGGTATTCTACATTTCGGTCATATTTTAAACTTGACTATTCAAGATTTGTATATCAGACGAAAGCGAATGCAAGGACATGAGTCTTGCTGGTTCCCCGGTACAGATCATGCAGGTATAGCTACTCAAGCACGACTTGAAGCTGAACTACGCAAGGAGGGTAAAAGCAGATATGACCTCGGAAGAGAAAAGTTTGTAGAAAGGGTATGGCAGTGGCGAGATAAGTATGGTGGTATAATACTTGAACAAAAAAGGAAACTCGGCATTTCCCCCGATTGGGACAGAACAACCTTCACTATGGACGATGGTCCAAGCAAGGCTGTGACTGAAGCTTTTGTAAGACTGTTTGACGATGGTCTAATATATAAAGGTAAACGAATTATTAACTGGTCTCCACTTGGTATGACTGCTTTGTCCGACGAAGAAGTGGAGTTCAGAGAAGTCAAGGAACACCTATATACTCTGAAATATTACCTTGAAGACGGCTCCGGGTACTTGAAGGTTGCTACTGTACGACCCGAAACAATTTTTGGTGATACTGCTGTTGCTGTTAATCCT
>Ga0265293_10013560_pt1 | contig 10553 bp, 3 predicted proteins | sample Munlanlewell138R_FD_192505 | JGI IMG/M metagenome (GOLD analysis project Ga0265293, IMG submission 192505) | Leachate microbial communities from a municipal landfill in Southern Ontario, Canada - Leachate well 138R | ecosystem: Engineered > Solid waste > Landfill > Unclassified | place: Canada... | reverse complement strand
CTCGGGTGCCAAAGCTTTTTTCAAGGTTGCCCTGGCCAAATTGACCAGCGGACATACCATCGAAGGAGGTTTCTATGCCGCCGCTCCCAATGTCAGCCCGGCCTTTCTGGGGGTGGGCTACATCATTGGGCCACGTCTGGCTTCGTTGAACTTTAGTGGCTCTGTGATGGCCTGGGGTTTGATGGTCCCCCTTTTGCTGGCTGTTTATGGCCGGGATTTTGTGAATGGTTTTGCTGTGGATGGTATAGCCCCCGATTCCCAGGAAGCATGGATGCTGGCTGCCAATACTCTTTGGCAGTCGGTAGTAAGGATTGTGGCTATAGGCGGAATGTTGCTGGCAGCTATTTTTACACTTTACCGCATGCGTTCCAGTTTGACAACAGGCCTGAAGCGTTCGGTGAAAGATTTAAAGAAAGCGGCAACCGAAAGCGGAGAAGAAGTGGTCAGGACCGAAAAAGACCTGAAAGCCTCCTGGGTATTGGCCGGTATTGTGTTAGCCGCCATCGCTACTTTTTGCATCACTTATTTTATTTTTAATACTTCCATTCTGGTGGCGGTTGTTGCTGCTACTATAATGATTGTTTTGGCCTTTTTCTTTTCGGCTGTTTCGGGATATCTGGTGGGTTTGATCGGTTCGAGCAACAATCCCATCAGCGGATTGACAATTACAGCCCTGGTGATCACAGCGCTGATTCTGGTGCTTTGCGGTGTGAACGAAAGCAGCGGAGGCGTGGCTGCCGTGCTGGGCGTGGCTGCCATCGTTTGTGTGGCAGCAGCTGTGGCCGGCGAAATGTTTCAGGACCTCAAGGCCGGACATATTCTGGGGGGTACACCCTGGAAAATGCAGGTAGGTGACATCATCGGTGTTCTGCTCTCGGGTTTTGTTATGTTCGGAGTGTTGATCATCCTCAATAATGCAGATATTGCCATGGGAGGCATGCAGGGTTACGCAGGTGGTTTTGGCAGTGAAGCGCTGCCTGCTCCCCAGGCCAGCCTGATGGCTATACTTTCCAACGCCGTAGTGGGAGGCTCTATGACCTGGATACTGATCATTGCCGGAATGCTGCTTTGTGTAGCCCTGATTTTGATGGGTGTGAAGAGTCCCATGCTGGTCTTTGTGGGGATGTATCTGCCGTTCCAGACGGTCTGTGCCATTTTTGTGGGAGGCCTCATCAAGGGTTTACTCGATATGCGTACAGCTAAATTGAACTATTCGCCCGTTCAACTGGCCAAAGTCGAAAATACCGGCGTCTTGCTGGCTTCGGGCATGATAGCCGGCGAAGCCCTGATGGGGCTGGTTATTGCTATTTTTGCCCTCTTCAATGTTTTCTTCTCGGAAATGTTGCCCATTGAGCAACCCAGCTATTGGATTGGTCTGGTACTGATGCTGGCCATGGCCTATCTAATGATTATACTGCCTCTGAAAAAAGCCGCAAAAACCAATGGCCAAAAATAAAGCCCACAACTTATTTGATCTGATACCTCAGCTCAGTGAGAGGATAAGTATAAAAACAGGGGAGGACAAGCTTTTGCAGCTGGTCTTCCCCCGTTTCAGATTAAACTGGCTGAATCGCCGGCTGACTCCCCGGGGCAAATCTCCCTATATTCACATTAAGCTTGAGGAGCATGGATCGGCCGTCGTACAATTGATAGACGGCCAACGCAGCGTCAGGGATATTGCCCTGGCTTTGGCAGATCATTTCCATTACGACGAAGGCTACGAGCAAAGAGTGGCTCTTTTTGTTGAGCAATTGCGCAGGGATGGCTATATTAGTCTGAGACAGCCTTAGTATCTTTAGTCTTTCCCGTTAATCCTGAACAGTTTAAAGAGTTCAACTATCAGCGTTGTCACGAAAGAAAGCAGGATTACCAGCAACCAGTGAGCACTGTCCATTTCTACTAAATTGAAGGCTGTGCGGAAGGGCGGAATCAACAAGACCAACAAAGCCATACCGGCAGAAGCCAGTACTGCGCCGATGAGTGGTTTGTTGCTCAGGGGATTGAAGCTGAAGGAGGATTTAGCGTTGGAGTGCAAATTGCGCACATGAACCAGCTGGGCAAAAATCAAGGTGGCAAAGGCCATGGTCTGACCCAGGTTCTCGCCTCCGTCTTTTAATCCGACCAGATAAGCTACCAAAGGCAAGGCTCCTACCATTACGCCCTGATAGAGCATTCTCCAGATCATTCCTTTGGTCATAAAACCTCTTTTGGAATTTTTGGGCGGACGGTTCATGACATTCTTTTCGGCCGGATCTACGCTTAGGGCCAAAGCCGGCATGCTGTCCGTAACCAGATTGATCCAGAGGATGTGTATCGGCAGCAGGGGGGTTCCCAGGTTGAGTACAGCCGTCACCAGCAGCAAAAAGATTTCACCGATGTTGCAGGAAAGCAAAAAGAGTATGGCTTTGATGATGTTGTCGTAGATGCGTCGGCCTTCCTGAACAGCAGCCACGATGGTGGCAAAATTATCGTCGGTCAGCACCATATCGGCCGCTCCCTTGGCCACATCGGTGCCCACGATGCCCATGGCGGCTCCGATATCTGCCTGTTTCAGTGCGGGAGCATCGTTGACTCCGTCTCCGGTCATAGCTACAATTTCATCCTGCTTTTGCCAGGCTTTTACGATGCGAACTTTGTGTTCGGGGGCTACTCTGGCGTATACCGAATAGTTTTTGACCTGAGCTTCGAATTCTTCGTCGGGGATTTTGGCCAGTTCGTTTCCGGTGATGGCCAGATCTCCATCGCGAAAAATGCCGATTTCTCTGGCAATGGCCATGGCTGTTATTTTATGATCGCCGGTAATCATCACTGTACGAATGCCGGCTGTGTTGCACTTGGCCACTGCTTCGATAACCTCGGGCCGGGCCGGATCTATCATTCCGGTCATGCCGATAAAGCTGAGGCCCTTTTCCAGTTCGTTTACATCAACAGCTCCCGGTTTTTGCCGATAGTCTTTGCAGGCTACAGCCAATACCCTCAGAGCCGAGGCGGCCATTTCTGTGTTGGCCTGGTTGATACCTTCCAGGTCTTCGGGGCTAATTTTCCTTAGCCTGCCTTTTTCCATGATCTGTGTACAGCCAGACAATACTTCGTCTAAACCGCCTTTGACAAAAACCCGAAAGCTTTGGTCTGGCAGTTGGTTGAGTACGCTCATTTTTTTTCGTTCCGATTCAAAAGGGAGTTCTTCGATTCTGGGAAAATCTTTGTCCAGCTGATTTTTGTCCAATCCGAAGGCGAGCCCCAGATCAACCAGGGCTGTTTCTGTCGGGTCGCCCATCAGGCTGATTTCTGCCTTTTCATCAAGCCGGAGTTGGGAGTCGTTGCATAGTACGGCTCCCTGAATGAGCAGCAATTCTTCGGGAGTCAGCAAAGAAGGAGTTCCCTTTGCTTCCTGAGCCTTGTCCTGAACAGAAGTATAACCGAAGTTACTGAACAATTGTACCACGGTCATTTTGTTTTGGGTCAGGGTACCTGTTTTGTCGGAACAGATAACGGTGGCACTGCCCAGGGTTTCGACCGAAGGCAGGTTACGGATGATGGCGTTTTGTTTGACCAGGCGTTGCACTCCTATGGCCAGCACCAGGGTGGATATGGCGGGCAATCCTTCGGGAATGGCTGCCACCGCCAGGCTGACGGCTGTCATAAACATGTGCATGATATTGTTGCCGTACAAGATGCCCACCACAAAAATCAATGTACAGATAAGCAGTGCTGTAATGCCCAGTATTTTGCCCAGATGTTCCAGGCGGCGTTTCATCGGAGTTCCCGTGTCTTCGGTCTGGTCCAGCATACGGGCAATATGGCCGACTTCGGTTTGCATGCCGCTGGCAACCACTACCCCCAATCCCCGGCCGTAGCTGACAATACCGCTGGAGAAGGCCATATTCAGGCGATCACCCAGGGCTGCTTCTCCCTGTATAGCTTCGCTGATTTTGTTGACAGGCACAGATTCTCCCGTCATGGCCGATTCCTGAATTTTGAGGTTGACGGCTTCAATCAGTCGGATGTCGGCCGGTACAATATTGCCGGTTTCCAATAGAATAATGTCGCCGGGGACTAAATGAGTGCTTGGAATTTCTTTGGTTTCGGCATCCCTGATCACTTTGGCCAGAGGAGAAGAAAGATTCTTGAGGGCTTCGAGCGAAGATTCGGCCTTTTTTTCCTGATAAGCGCCAATCAGGGCATTGACGATTAATATGCCCATGATGATGTAGGTGTCCATCAATCCCTCGCCTTCCATTATGCCTACAATACCCGAAACGAGGGCTGCAACCAGTAGCACCAATATCATGAAGCTTTTGAATTGCTCCAGAAACATGCGAAGAAAGCTTTTCTTATTTTTTGTTTTGAGTTGGTTGTAACCGAATTCCTGTAGCCTTTTTCTGGCTTCAGCGGAGTTAAGCCCTTGTTGTTGGTCAGTTTTGAACTGGTGGAGAACTTCGTTTACTTCCTGATTATAATAAGCACTCATAGTCATTTTTTAAAAACCGCGTAAAGATACAACGAAAAAAGCATCTGAAGTCACAGAAAGGGTTTGCAAAGCAAAGTCAACAATCAGGAATGGTCCGACTAAGAGGATTCAGCTGCGTCTGCAGATCTTATTGAAATCACAGTATTTGCATCGTTCCAGTTGCATGGTTTGACAGAAGGCTTGTTGCGGATCGAAAAGTTCCCGGATAACTTTCAACAACTCATCTTCGAAAGTATCCTTTAATTCTCCGAAATCGTTCACAATCATTTTGTTTTTTGCTTTAGCCTCAGCTTTATCGGAATATTTCACCACGATATCTGAGCTATAATCGGATTTTGCGGCCTGGTGGATGTAGAGGAGTTCTGGTTTAACCATCGCATCGGGATACTTGTTCTTGATTATGCCGGCGTAAAGGAAGGTCTGAAAGATGTGTCCGCTGCGTTTTTGATCCGACTTGAACAGGCTGTTATCAAACGAAGCCTCTTCGGCCATGCCGCCGGTTTTGTAATCACAGATGCGCAGGCTGTGGTCTTTTTTGTCCAGGCGGTCTATAATGCCCCCGATACGAATCTTTATTGTTTTATTTTCGGCCAGATCTATATCAAGATATTCCTCTGTCCTTGTTTCCAAACCCAGGAGCTCAAAGGGAGCATAGTTTTGGTCCAGCTTCAGTAATAATTTCAGAAATTGGGTAAGCAGTTTACGTTGAATGAGTTGTTCTCCGTTGAATGCCGGCAGGCTTTGTCCGCTTTTGAGCCGGAAGAATTCCCTGGCCATAAAATGATTTACGATACTTTCCAGGTAGGCTGTATTTGTCTGTAAATCTTTCAGGTCGGCAGCCTCTATCCTTCCGTTTAGTCTGTCAGCTGATGAATCCTGAATTTCCAAAGCCCGGTTGAAAGTCCGGATATTGTCCATACTTGCCAGGATGTCCTGATGACTGTGCCTAAGCCCGTTCTTTTTTAAAATAAGGGCTACATAGAGGTACTGGGCTGCTTCATGAAAAATAGTACCAAAGCAGAGGGGATCCATTTGTTCGCTGAGCTCTTCTTCTTTTTTCAGCTTCAGGATGTATTGAAAATAATACTTTAAACTGCAGTCAAGGTAGGTGTTCAACATGCTGGGCGAGAGATAGTGCTTATTGCTGCCCGGGTTTGGAGCAGTATGGTCGTACATATCGTAGAGTTGCTGCATCAGTGCCGGAGTTTTGGATATCAGAATAGGAGAGCTTTCTAAAGCTTTGATTTGGGAACTCAGATGCAAAAGCTCTACAGGCTGCCCGCTTTCAATCATTAACTGAAGCATATAACGGCTCATTTCACCACGGCTCAGGCCTTCGCTTGAGCTGTTGTAAACCAGAGTAATATTCCCGGCCCTTTGCAAAGCTCTGAAAAAATAATAGGCAGAAATGGCGTCCTGATGTTCCGGGCCGCTCAGATTGAAAGCCCGGCGCAGATTATAAGGAATAAAAGAATTCTCCGCTCTGTTCTTGGGGAGCTGTCCTTCGTTGACCGATAGCATCAGGATGTTTTTGAAATCCAGGCAACGGGTTTCGAGCAAGCCCATGATTTGCAAACCTTTGAGTGGTTCACCCGAAAAGGGCACACTGAGGTCAAGTATCTGTAGCAGGAGCTTTTTGTAGGTTTGCAGGTTGATTTCCAGCAGGTCTTTTTTCAGTAGGGCGTTCAGACGCTGCACCTGGGTATAACTCTTGAATAAGGCTTCCTGAAACAGAGGTAAATAGACTGCATTATTATCGTCCTCCTGGGACTGAATTTTCTCTTTGTCCCTCTCGTCGCCAGCTTCACTGCTTTTGTTGTTTGCGTGGCTGGTTTCATTGATTGGATCGTCGCCATCCCTGATTGGTTCGTCTGTACGATCGATGGCCTGACTCAGGAGGCTGAACAGCTTGAGCAGCAGTTCTCCCAGCTCATATGGAGTTTTTACCGGACTGAAAAGGAGGCTTAATAATTCATCTTGTTGTAATTCGCTGTATTCGGGGTAGAGACGGTTTTGAGTTCGCAGGTCTTTTTCGAGAGCGGCAGCCCCCGGACTGCATTTCCGGATATAGGGATTTTGTAACAAGGGCAATACGTAGCGGGCTCGGAAGTGTTTTTTGCCACCGTTATCGCTGTGCAGCAAAAGAATCTGTCTGATTAAATTGTAGACGGAGGTTTGTTTAACCGGATAACCCATGGTTACATTTAATTCTTCTACCTGTGGAGGGACGCATTGCAGCAGTCCGGGCAAGAGGTTTTCGTTGCAGAGGACGATGGCTGTGTCGTGTCCGGCAGGCAGAAAGCTTTTTTCTGCTTGCACCCCAACTGTGTTTTGTTCCATCCAACCACTGGCGTAATGCACCTGGGCATGTTCGGTGGAAGAATCAATGAATTGAATTTTTTTGGCTGTTTGTTTCCAATTATCGAAACAGCTTTCGTGTAATTCGTTGGGAAATAGCTTCAGGTTTTCGCGGATAAAATGGCCGGCTTCGTGTCCCTGATTGTTTAGATAATAGTGGTCGTAATCCCAATAGAAGTGTGCCTGACCTGCTTTCTGAAGTCTGCTGAACAAAAATTTCTCACAGGCACTCAAAGCGTTGAAACCTACAAAAAGATAGGTTTTGGCTTCAAAACTTTGCTTTTTATCGTAATGTTCAACCACCCAGCGTTGCAACATACCTTCGTAAGCCATATTCTTAGCCTCCAGCTCTTCTCTCAACTGAGTGTAGATCTTGAATAATTGATTCCAGAGGCGAATAAAACGTTTTTTCAATTCGCTGCGATCTGTTTCGAAATGAGCAAAGAATCGCTGAATGGCTGCTGTCTGTTCGGGCGATAAATACTCAAAGTCATCGCTGTAGGCTGCCAGTTCGCTGATGTTACGAAACAATTGACCGGCATCGGCCAGGTTTTTGTCGATGTTGTCAAAATCATTAAGCAGCAAACTACCCCAGGGATAAAAATCGTCGAAACTTTCTTTTTCAAGTCCTTGTTTTTGATAGACTTTGAACAATAGGCTGTTGAGCAAAAGAGGATCTGTGAGTTCCAGCGGGCAGTGGAGGCTGAAAAGATCGCTAATGCTGCTGAATTCAGGTGCCCAGATAGCTTTGCCGGCTTGCCTGTAAAGTGCTTCAACAAAAAACAGTCTGGCTCTGTTGTTGGGGAATACTATACATATTTCGTTCAGGCTGTCGGCATACTTAGTGTAAATGTCATCGGCACAATGTTGCAGAAATGTCTTCATACGATTACCTCCCCGGCTTCTATTTGTTCAACTTGTTGGTCGTCAACATACCATAAATATCCTTCTACCTCTTTATGTCCCATTTGGCGGAGCAGTTGCATATACTGTGCCACTTGTTTGCGGTATTTTGTCAGAGCTTTACCAAATTTGAAATCGATCACCACCACCTTGTCCTGATTGCGGATTACCCTGTCCGGGCGTTTTTCGCGCAATTTATGATTTTCGTCTTCGTACAAAATAACGCATTCATTATACAAGCGATAATTGCCCGAATACCATTCTTTTGCCTGGGGGTGCTCCAGAGCTGACTGTGTATAAAGCAGCAGCTCTTCCTGTGCTTCTTCGTTCAGCAAACCTTCGGCTACCAGTGATCGTACTGCCGTCGGAGCATCTGAAAGCTTTCGGATGCGCGAAAATAATTTATGCAAGAGTTTGCCCCTGTCAATGTAGCTGTTGTGAAATTCAGCCCTGCTGCCTTCCAAAACAAAATCGCGCGAAGGATTGGATTGCCGGAATCCGGTTTTGCGCGGGAAACTTCTGTAGGCAATGGCAAAGTCTTGTTCTGCCTTTGTTTCGTTTTCCCTGGAATCGGTACAGATGCTGCCGTATTCAAACAGGGCTTCCCCGGAACTGGTACTGCCTTGTGTTGCTTCTGTTGTTGCTTCTGTTGTTTTTTCTTCAAAGCTCAGTTCATTTTCCGCTTCGTTTGCCGGCACAAAGCAGGAAGAAAACAGCGGATGAGTCGGATCTGAGAGCACTTTGTAAAGCAGTTGAGCTACCGTTTTTATTTCCTGGTCTTTTTCTGTGTCGTTTTTTTGAGTCTTGGGGGCTTTGCTACAGAGGACTAAATTTTTTTCTGCCCTGGTCAAAGCCACATAGAGCAGGTTGAGGTTGTCTACAAATTGTTGGATGCATTCTTCCTGATAGTCCTCCCTGAAGATGGAAGTATTCATAATTTGTTGGTAGTTTACCGGAATCAGGGGCAAAGCAGCGAAAGGCTGCAGCTCGGTATGACACCAAAGCAGGTTGCGATTGTCACCTTCGGTGGACCAATCGCAAAAAGCAACAATAATGCTGTGGTATTGCAGTCCTTTGGCTTTGTGGATGCTGGTGATGCGTATGCCGTTTATACCGGAGGCCCGTGGCAGGGTGGTCTTGTATAGCTGTTCATCCCAATAGTGCAGGAAGCTGTTTAGATCGGAAGTGTTTTTTTCGAGGAATCCTTGCAGTTTATCCATAAAACAAAAGAGATAGCTTTCCTGATTCGGTATTTTACCCAGATCAAAAAGGCGTATCAGCAAGTCTGCCAGTTCAAAAAGCGGGATGTGGATCAATCCGTTCAATTGAGTTTCGAAGCATGCAGGCAAATCCTCCTGAAATACCTCCGACTGACTGCTGTGAGTTTTGACAATCTCAGCCCAGTTTTGCAGGAGTTCTGCCCTGGCTATTTTGTTTAGCGGATCAGCCAGTAATTTGAGGGCAGCAATCAACAATAGTACTGCCGGGGAGGCATCGAGACGAAAGGCCTCGTCTGACACTATGGTGTAGCAATAGGGGCTGGAGGGATGATCCATCTGATATTGCGCAAAGTAAGTGGCAATTTCGGGGATGTATTTGTTATAACGTATTATTATACATATTTGATCTGGCTTAATTCCTTGTTCCTGAAGATATTCTGACTGCATGACCACTTGCTCCAGGCTGCGTTGGAAATAATGTTCATCGTCCCTGATAAATATACTTTTTACCCAGCCTTTTTCCTGATCCCTGGAACTTTGTTGCTCAATTTCTTTATAAGCCAGGGCAAGCTCCGGGCAGTCTATGCCGAGTTTTTGTTCTAAAGAGGCTGTAGAGATCAGGCTGGCCTGTTTAAAAAGGGCATTATTGAATTGAACTATGCGTTGTTCGCTGCGAAAATTACTGTTCAGCGCGTTAAATTGCAGGGAGGTTCCGGCCATTTCCAGCTCTAAATTACTCAGTATCCTCCAGTCGCTGTTGCGCCAGCGATAAATGGCTTGCTTTTCGTCCCCTACCAGCAGGCTGTCGCAGCCCCTGGACAGGCCTTCGAAAATCAGGGGCTTGAAGTTGGCCCATTGTATACGCGAAGTGTCCTGAAATTCGTCTATCATGATGTGTTTCAGCTCTGTACCAGCTTTTTCGTAAACAAAAGAAGTGTCGCTGTCGCTGATGAGGGTTTTTAATAAGACGGCTGTGTCCGAAAGCAGAAAACGGTTTTGCTCGCGGTTGATGGCCCTGACTTCGAGGGCAATGTCGGTGAGCAGCCCAATCTTGTAGATATGTTTCAGGCTGAGATCGCAGGAATAATAGATGGAATAGAGTCCGGGGCGCTCAGCTTCGCATTTTTGCAGATACGACATCAGATTGTTTTCGGCCAGGCTGAGAATTTCTGCCCGACGGGGATGTTTGGCTGTTACCCATTTTTCGGGATTGTTCAGGGCATTTTGAGCCGTGGCATTAAATATGTCTGTTTTGAAATTTTCATTGAGCAGTTTTAAAAAATAGCCCGCTACACCGGAGCCTTTGCGGGAAAAATCATCTATGCTCAGTTCGTATTGCCCGATGAGATCAAAAAAACGCTGCCCCATTGCTTTGAGTTTTTCCTTAGCCTCATGTCTGAGCTTATAAAGCTCCTTGCGATAGCTGTTTAGGAAGGACTTATCCGAGAGTACCTCATAGAGCTCTTTTTCTCTGGCCTGAAAAGATTCCGAAAAAATGGTCTGTCCGAATTTCTTAAGGGCGGAGGCTATTTTGCGGTCACGTCCTTCGATCAGATTTTCTTCTATGTAATCCTGTATCCATAACAGCAGCTCAGGGTTCT
>Ga0265293_10013557_pt1 | contig 10555 bp, 7 predicted proteins | sample Munlanlewell138R_FD_192505 | JGI IMG/M metagenome (GOLD analysis project Ga0265293, IMG submission 192505) | Leachate microbial communities from a municipal landfill in Southern Ontario, Canada - Leachate well 138R | ecosystem: Engineered > Solid waste > Landfill > Unclassified | place: Canada... | reverse complement strand
AAAAAGGCCATCTGGCCGGCATCCGCCAGCAAAGCTACGGGCGGACGGCTGACGGCAAGGTCTTCATCCATCTGGACCATCCCCAGCAGATCTGCCCGGAGGACGAAGGTGTCCATACCGGCGACTATATTACCATCAAGGCCGACGGCTACCAGATGAATCTCTCCATCGTCCCGGAGACGCCGGGCGGCATCGGGACCATCGCCATGGTGGTCAACATGATCCCCCACGTCCTGTCGGCCAAACCAGGCCTGCGCTCCATGCTGGACCTGCCGGTTCCCAGGGCCATCCTGGGCAGCTATGCCGAGCAGGTGGACCGGGACCGCAAGACCTCCTTCAAGGCGGGCGATTACGCGGTCATCCAGACAGTGGTCTTCCCGGCCGGCCAAAGAGCGCCGCAGGTTCCCCAGGACACGGCTCTGACGCCCTTTTTGGCCTTCACCAAGGGCTGGCTGATCAAAGACGCCCAAAGCGGCGACCAGGTGACCGTCCGGACCATGAGCGGCCGTGAGGCCCAGGGGATGCTGACCAGCCGCCAGCTGGCCCCCGCCCACGATTACGGTGACTATGTTCCCGAACTGCAGGAGATTCATCTCCAGGTCCGGGATCTTTTGTTTGGAGGTGGTGCCTGATGAATAAACAGTCTTATGAAGCCGTCATGGCCAGACAAAACGAGATCATGGGCAAGGCCCTGGGAATCGACTATCAGAAATATGAGCGGGGCGGCATGGTCTTCGACTACGAAGCCATGATGGATGACGTGGGAATCTCCCTCCAGGAGGTGGCCGACATCCAGAAGGAGATGGGTGTAGGCAATACGCCCCTGATGGATCTGAAGAACATCACGGCCCTTTCAAGAAAGCTCTCCAAGCCCGGTTACGGGGCCCGCATCCTGGTCAAGGACGAGGCGGCCAATCCTTCGGGCAGCTTCAAGGCCCGGCGGGCAGCCCTTTCGGTCTGGGACGCCAAGCGCAAGGGCTACAAGGGCGTTATCGCGGCCACTTCAGGCAACTATGGGGCAGCGGTCGCCAGTATGGCGGCAAGACTGGGTCTCTCCTGTATCGTCATCCAGGAGTGCTACGACAGCGACCTCAAGGGCCAGCCGGAGATTCTGGAAAAACAGCGCAAATGTGAAGCTCTGGGAGCCGAGGTCATCCAGATGACCGTGGGGCCGGAGCTCTTCTATTACGCCCTCTGCCTCCTGGAGGAGACGGGTTTCTACAATGCCTCCCTCTATTCACCGTCGGCTATCGCCGGCATAGAGACCCTGGGGGCTGAGATCGCCCGCCAATGCTGGGAGGACTATGGCCTGGTCCCCGATCTGGTCCTGGCCACCCACGCCGGTGGCGGCAACCTGACCGGGACAGCCCGGGGGCTGATCAAGGCCGGTCTGACCGATACCAAGGTGTACGCGGCCAGCGTTGACCTGTCAGGTCTGTCCATGGCTTCGGACCGGGATTTCAACCGCAAGTCCTTTACCACGGGCCACACGGGCTTTGGTATCCCCTTTGCCACCCTGCCCGACCGTTCCGACGTGCCCAGAAACGCGGCCCGGGCCCTCCGCTACATCGACCGCTACCTGCTGGTCAAGCAGGGGGAAGTTTTTTACACAACGGAAATGCTGGCTTCCCTGGAAGGCATCGAGCGGGGACCGGCAGGCAATACCTCCCTGGCGGCGGCCTTCGCCCTGTCACGGACCCTGCCTGAAAGCCAGACCATTGTGGTTCAGGAGACCGAATACACGGGGGCGGGCAAGCACCCCATGCCCCAGCTGACCTTCGCCCGTCAGAACGGTATTGAGATTGTCTTTGGTGACCCTGAAGACGAGGTGGCCGGCCAATCCATCGTCCTGCCCCGGGATCCCTCCATGATCCGGGCGCGCGACTATGACATGGACCGCCTGAGACTGTCGGCTCTGCGCCGGATGGCCGAGGGCCGGGATTCTTTTACAGAAGAGGAAACCGCCTTCATGGCAGCTGAAATCAATCTGGGAACCCGGGAAACAGAGGCCTTGCTGGCCAGCCTGTAAAGGGCCGGGAGTGAAAGGAGAAGGATTGTGACAGGTAAATCATTTGAGGAAAGGCGCAAGCATCTGGCCCATCTTTCCGATGAGGAGCTTCACCAGATTTTCTGGGAGCTGGCCGACAAGATCGTCGATCCCCTGGTCGAGGCGGGGAGAAACTACACAACGCCGGCCATTGAACGGAGCGTTCTTCTCCGCATGGGCTTTTCCAGCCTGGAGGCCCAGGCCATTGTCAACGGCATGATTGAGCACGGCCTCATGTCCCACGGCGCGGGCCACCTTGTCTGGCGTCTGGCGGACCAGGAAGGCGCAGAGATCCGGGAGACCGGCCTGGCTTTGGCCCAGGGCCGCAAGTGGAAGGAAGCCAAGGCACTTTTCGGGGAGGTGGCGTCATGAAGGGATCAGAAGAGATGAAATCCGTCATTCCGGCCCGTGAGAATCAGATCCCCCTGGAAGTCGATCAGAGGCTGGATATCCGCAGGATCCTGGACGGCCTGGAGCACTACCACTCACCCAGGCGGCCCTGGCATTGGCGCGAGGAGCGGGACCAACCCAGGCAGACAGGTGACTTTGTCTACTACGAGACCTCAAAGCCCCTGGACCGGTCGGTCCCCCTTCCGGGCAGCCGCGGCTTCGGCTACATTGACCCCCAGCCCGACTGCGTCATCACCACGGAGATCGCATCCGGCCGCTTCGAGGATGATGTCCGCCGCATGCGGATGGCAGCCTGGCACGGGGCGGACCATATCATGGTCATCCGGACCGCCGGCCAGTCCCACATCGACTCCCTGATTGAAGGGACCACCCAGGGCATCGGCGGTATTCCCGTCACCCGCAAGCAGTGCCGGGCCACCCGGCGGGCCCTGGACCTGATCGAGGAGGAGGTGGGCCGTCCCATCAACTTCCATTCCTATGTATCCGGTGTGGCAGGCCCCGACATCGCGGTCATGTTTGTGGAGGAAGGGGTCTCGGGTGTCCATCAGGATCCCCAGTACAACGTCCTTTACCGCAACATCAACATGCTGAGGAGTTTTGTCGACGCCTGCGAGAGCAAGGCAGTCATCGCCTACGGCGGCCAGCTGCAGATCGACGGCGCCCACAATGCCAATGCCACGGCCATGGAAGCCTGGAAGGTCATGCCCGAGCTCATGGTCCAGCATGCCATCAATACGGCCTTTTCCATCCGCTGCGGCATCAAGCCAGAGAATATCGCCCTGTCCAGCGTGCCGCCCACGGCACCGCCGGCTCCCTGTATGCGGCTGGATCTGCCCTACGCCGTGGCTCTTCGTGATTTCTTCCGCGATTACAAGATCCGGGCCCAGCAGAACACCAAGTACATGGAGTCTGAGACCCGGGAGGCCACGGTCACCCACACGCTCAACATGGTCATCTCCCGCCTGACCTCGGCGGATGTCCAGTCGACCATCACGCCTGACGAGGGCCGAAACGTCCCCTGGCATTACTTCAACATCAACGCGGTCAATACAGCCCGCCAGTCCCTCAACGGCCTGGACGGCATTCGTCAGATGGTGGACATCAAGCGGGACGGCCCCCTGGGCGACCGGGTCCGGGAGCTCAAGGAGCGGGCCATCCTCTTCATGGAGGAAATCGTCGAAAGCGGCGGCTATTTCAATGCCGTCGAGGGCGGCTTCTTCGTCGACAGCGCTGAATACCCCGACCGCAAGGGTGACGGAATCGCCCGTGAGCTGGACGGCGGCATCGGCAACGACAGCCTCTACCTGCGGGCAGACGATTATTTCGCCCCTGTTTCAGTCCATTTCGGCAAAAACACTGTCCCCGCGCCCTTTGAGACCGCCAGCCAGGCCATCGGAGGGGATACTTTCGAGGATCCCTCCAAGATCCGCTTCATCGACGAGCTGGATGACTACGACAACGTCCATGTCCGGATCGCTGAGAAGCAGGTCTACTACGACAATCCCCAGCTGATCCGGCCCGAGGTCGAGTTCATGGCGGACGGTTTCGTGGTCCTGACCCTCATGCTGCCCTGTGACCGCCGTCACGCTGAGGCAGCTGCCCTGGTCATCGGGGAGAAGATGGGCCTGTCCGACTGTGAAGTCATTCACAGCCAGGTCATGCATCCTTCCGAGGGGACCTACATCGAGCTCAAGGGCCGGGTGGGTTTTGACATCGATTTGTCCAAACTGGTTCTGCCCGAGGAGATCGAGACCCTGTCGGAGGCGGAGGTCCGTGAGGAAATCCATCAGTACCCCATGACGGTGGTCGCGGCCACGGTGGGCGAGGACGAGCACTCGGTAGGCATGAAGGAAATTCTGGACATCAAGCACGGCGGCATAGAGGGATTCGGTATCAAGTACCACTACCTGGGTACCTCCTGTCCAATCGACAAACTGGTGGACGCCGCCATTGAGACCCGGGCCGAGGCCATCCTGATCTCGACCATCATCTCCCACAACAACGTCCACTACGACAACATGCGAAAACTGGCCGACGTCTGCGCTGAGAAGGGGGTCCGTGACCGCCTGATCCTGGTGGCGGGCGGAACCCAGGTCTCCAATGAAACAGCGGTTGAATCAGGCATGGATGCCGGCTTCGGACGGGGGAGCCACGGGATTGATGTGGCCAGCTTCCTGGTCACCAGGCGCCGCGAGATGCGGGGGGAATAAGAATCCATGAGGGTTGACCTGCTCATCGCGGAGATCGGCAGTACAACAACGGTCGTCAATGCCTTCAGCGGAATCCACGGAGAAAGCCCGCGCTTTCTGGGTCAGGGTCTGGCAGCCACCTCCATTGGGGAGGGGGATGTGACCCTGGGACTTGACCGGGCCAGGGAGCAACTGGCCCGGATCCTGGGCGTCAGCTCCCTGGAGTCTGAGGAGGTCTTTGCCACAAGCTCGGCCGCGGGCGGCCTCTCCATGACAGTTCACGGCCTGGTCCCCGAAATGACGGTCCGGGCAGCCCGTGAGGCGGCCCTGGGCTCCGGTGCCGTCCTCAAGGCGGTCACCTGCGGCCATCTTCGCGATCATGACATCCAGGGGATTCTGGCCGCAAGGCCCCGCATTATCCTGATCGCCGGGGGCACCGATGGCGGCGAGCGGGAGACAGCCCTCCACAACTTCATTAAACTGGCAGAGGCCTTGCCCGGCACGCCTTTCCTCTACGCGGGCAATGCCGCCAACCAGGACGAAATCAGATCCCTGGCCCGGGAGAAAGAGATCAAGGTCTATGTAACGGAGAATGTTTATCCCTCACTGGACCAGCTCAATATCGAACCCGCCCGGGCTCTTATTCAGGCCATCTTTGAAGAGCACATCGTTGAGGCTCCGGGTATGGCTCATATCCATGAGGCGGTGACAGGCCCCATCATGCCCACGCCGGGAGCCGTCATGGCCATGGCAGAGATCCTCTACGGTGAAATGGGCGATCTGCTTGCCCTGGACGTCGGAGGTGCCACGACAGATGTCCACTCGGTTACCCGGGGAAACGAGGCCCTGAATGAGTTCCGCATCGACCCTGAGCCCCTGGCCAAAAGGACCGTGGAGGGTGACCTGGGCGTCTACGTCAACCGGGAGCACGTCCTGGACGCCATGTCCGCCAGGGAGAAGGAATCCCTGCCAAAGGATTATCAGAACCTGCTCCGGTCGGTCCCAGAGGTTCCCGGAGACCAAGACCAGGCGGCCCTGATCCTGCCCCTGGTCCGGACCTGCTGCCGTGAGGCTCTGGACCGGCATGCCGGCCGCATGCGGGAGCAGTACACCCCCCAGGGGCGGCGGACAGTCGTCCGGGGCCGGGACCTGACAGCGGTCCGGACCCTGATCGGGACGGGCGGAGCCCTGACCCGGCTGGAGGGTGCAGGGGACTTGCTCAACGACCTGCTCAGGGAGGCGGATCCTGAGCGTCTCTATCCGCCCCCGGACCTCAATGTTATGATAGACCGAGACTATCTGATGGCATCGTGCGGCGTCATGGCCCGGTCCTATCCGGCTGCGGCCGTCCGCATACTTTTTCAATCCTTGACCAGAGAATAGAGGAGGGCGAGATGGCATTTCCTGAATTATGTATTGACCGGGCCAAGCTGAAGCACAATATGGGAGCTCTGCTCAAGCTGGCGGAGCCCGCGGGTATCAAACTCCATTTTGTAACCAAGTGCCTCTGTGCCTGGCGGCCGGCCGTCGAGGCCATGCAGGAGGCAGGGGCCGACTTCTTCGCCGATTCCAGAATTGAGAACCTGGCCGCTATCCAGGACCTGGGCCTGTCCCGCATGCTGGTCCGCATCCCCATGATCTCCCAGGCCATGGAGACGGTCCGTTACGCCGACCTCAGCCTCAACTCGGACCTTTCCGTCATCGAGGCCCTGTCGGATGCAGCCCTGGCCCTGGACATGGAGCACGGCGTCATCCTCATGGTGGAAATGGGTGACCTGCGCGAGGGCTTCATGCCGGAGGAAGTGGTTGAGGTGGCCTCACGCGTCCTCAACCTGCGGGGTGTCTGGCTAGCCGGCATCGGAGCCAACTTCAACTGCTACGGGGGAGTCATCCCCGAGGAGAAGCAGCTGGAGGAATTGGCTGCCCTGGCCGAGACCCTGCGTGAGCGCTTTGCCATCCCCCTGCCTCTGGTATCCGGCGGCAATTCGGGCTCCCTCTATCTCCTCAAGGAAGGGCGGATGCCCCGGGGCATCAACCACCTGCGGATCGGGGAAGGCTACCTGACCGGCGTGGAGACCTCCTTCCGCCGGCCTATCGGCGACATGTACGAGGATGTCTTCACCCTCCGGGCGGAGATCGTCGAGCTGCGCCGCAAGCCTTCGGTCCCCCAGGGCAGGATCGGACCCAACTCTTTCAATGAGATCCCGGTTTTCGAGGACCAGGGCAATCTCTGGCGGGCCATCCTGGCCGTCGGTGAGCAGGATACCCGCTGTGACACACTGACTCCCCGGGACGATGCTGTCCGCTTCCTGGGCGCCTCCAGCGACCATATGCTCCTGGATGTCTCCCTGGCTCTCCGTGATTTCAGGGTAGGGGATATCCTTGAGTTTTCACCCGACTACGCCGCCCTCCTGAGGGCCATGACGTCCCCTTATGTGACCAAACGGTTTGTCTGATGCGCTATACACAGGAAAAAGACCCCTGGTACACCAAGAAGACCTGGGCGGAGATTTCAAAGAGCGCCCTGGTCAACAATCTGGAAGAGATCCGCTCCCGGATCGCCAATCCCAAGGTGCGGATCGCGCCGGTTGTCAAGGCCAATGCCTACGGTCACTGCGCGGAGATCGTCGTCCCCATCCTGGAGGAGGCAGGGATCCGCTCCCTCTTTGTCGCCACCATTGACGAGGCGATTTTTCTCCGCCAGTCGGGGTCCATTTCGGACATCCTCATCTTCGGCACCACCAACAGCCAGCACGTCCCCTATCTCAAGCGCTACCGGCTGACCCAGTCCATCGTGACCAGGGACGAGGTGGCGGCCTTCGCGGCAGCCTCCGTGAAAACCGGCGGCCCGCCCCTCAAGGTCAATATCAAGCTGGATACGGGCATGTCGCGCCTGGGGCTTATGGCAGACGACCAACACCGCAGGCAAACGGTGGAAGTCATGCTTTCGGTGGTCAAAGAGCACTCCCTCCAGGTGACGGGCGTCTACTCCCACCTGGCCTCGCCGGACTCCGACCCTGCCTATACAGAGCTGCAGAAGGACCGCTTCGTCAAGATCCTGGAAGAAGCTGAAGCCGCAGGTTTCCCCAGGGTTGCCCGCCATCTGGCCAGCAGTTCCGCCATTGCGGGCCGTCCTGACTACCATTTCGATCTGGTCCGGCCGGGTATCGCCCTTTATGGAGGCCGCACCAGCCCTTATGACGGGACCTGGTCAGGGCTCCGGCCCGTCATGACCGTCAAGAGTGTCATCGAGCAGGTTGGCAGCATCAGCATGGGGACCCGGGTCAGCTATGGGGGCATCTGGACAGCGCCCAGGGATTCGGTCGTGGCCGTCGTCAATATGGGCTACGGGGACGGCTTGTCCCGCCTGCTTTCCAACTGCGGTTCCTTCTATCACAAGGGCCGCGAGGTCCCCATCCGGGGCCGGGTCTGCATGGATCGCTGCATAGTCGATGTCACAGACCTCCCCCAGGTGGAGGTGGGCGATGAAGTGATCTTCTTCGGCCAGGACGGGCAGGTCCGCAGGGACGCGGCCCAGGTGGCCGACCTCTACGGAACCATTGACTACGAAGTATACTGCGGCATCAATGAGCGGGTTCCCCGCATGCGGGTAGACTGACGATTCCCTTTAAAGAAGATCTACAGACCAACGGCCGGGAGGGGGTCCGGCCGCTGTCTTTGCATGAAGCAGAAACGATTAAATATTAATCATTATAGAGAATCCTAGCATGACTAAAGCGACTTGTCAATCAATTCCGGAAGAAATGCTGAAAATTAATACAGTGAATCTACATAAACATAGGCCGGGTCCTCCCGGATCCTGTGCTATTCTGTCAGAAAAGAAGCTGTGTGGAGGTAAACCGATGGCTGAAGCGTACGAAACAATCCTGGAAGAGCTTTACGGGGTTGTCCAGGAAAGAGCCCGGAATCCGGAATCCGGTTCCTATACCAACTATCTGCTGGACAAGGGTCTGGACATGATCCTCAGCAAGCTGGGGGTCCAGACCATTGAAGTCACCCTGGCGGCCAAGAACGGCCACAAGAGTGACATCGTCTATGAAAGCGCCGATCTGGTCTACCACCTGATCGTTCTTCTGGCGGCCTCGGGTATTCCCCTGGAAGATCTGATCGCCGAATTGCGAAAGCGCCGCAGCTTCTCGGAGCAGGGGACGGTATAGCGGCGGAGTGCCTCAGGCGGGCTTGCTGTAGTAGGCCCGCAGTGAATTGAGAACGGTCAGGAGCAGGACGCCGGTATCGGCAAAGACCGCGCCCCAGAGGGGTGTAATGCCCAGGGCTCCCAGGGTCAGGAGACTGGCCTTGGCCAGAAGAATCAGGACCACGTTCTCATAGACGCGCCTTTTGGTTTTCCTTGCGATAGAGACCGCATCCGGTATCCGTTCCAGTTCATCCGTCATGATGACTACGTCGGCCGCCTCAATGGCCGCGTCCGAACCCAGGCCGCCGATGGCCAGGCCCACGTCCGCCAGCCGAAGGACAGGGGCGTCGTTGATGCCGTCGCCGACGAAGGCTGTGCGGCCCTTTGTTTTTTCCATGAGGCCTTCCAGCTCATCCATCTTGTCCTGGGGCAGCAGGCCGGCCAGCATGAGGTCGGCGCCCAGGGCCAGGCCCAGGGGATCGACTGCTTCCTTGCGGTCACCGGATAAAATGGCGATGTTGGAGGTTCCCTGAGCGCGCAGGCGTTCAATGGCCCTGTCGGCGTGGCCGCGCACTTGGTCGGAGGCGTAAAGGGCACCCAGCCAGCGGCCGTCCTGAGCCAGATGAATGACGGCGCCCGGCCGGTCCTCTCCGGCCAGAAGGCCCGGGAGGATACCGTATTGCCGCATGAGTTTCTCATTGCCGGCCAATACCTGCCGGCCCTGGACGTCTGCCGCCAGTCCGTGGCCGGCTATCTCCTCCACCTGGTCCACCTGGATCGGGGGGCCTTGCCGGCCCTGATCCGCGAAAAGGGTCTTTGCGTAGTCCCGGACTGCCTGGGCCAGGGGATGGGTCGAGTGCTCCTCCACAGCGGCTGCCAGGGCTGCCAGCTCTTCCTTGGAGACACCCGGAGCCGTCACAAGTTCCCTGACTGCGAAGCTGCCGTCCGTCAGCGTCCCCGTCTTGTCAAATACGACTGTGTCAAGGGCTGTCATGGCCTCCAGGTATTGGCTGCCCCGGATATAGACTCCCTTGCGGGAGGCGTTGCCGATACCGGCGATGTAGGCCAGGGGGACCGAGATAACCAGGGCGCAGGGACAGGAAATGACAAGAAAGCTCAGAGCCCGGTAAAGCCAGAGTTTGAAATCCTGGTTCAGGAGCAGGGGCGGAAAGAGGACGATGCCGACGGCCAGAAGAACTACCAGGGGGGTGTAGATGCGGGCGAAGCGCTCGGTGAAAAGTTCAATGCGGGTCTTTTTGCTGCCGGCCTCCTGGGCCAGATGCATGATGCGCATGAGGGCGGAGTCCTCTTCCTTGCGAAGGACCGTCAGGCGCAGAAGGGAGGAGCCGTTGACCGCGCCCGCCATGACTTCCTCTCCCTGGCCGACCGCAACCGGCCTGGACTCACCGGTCAAGGCCGCGTAATCCACAGAGCCACCCTCATTTTGGACCAGGCCGTCCAGGGGGATTCGCTCACCCGGGTAAACCAGGATGGTCTGGCCAGGCTGGATGGCGCCGGGAGAGAGGTCCAGGGGGCCGTCGTCGGTTGCCAGGTGAGCCAGGAGAGGGCGGATTCGGTTGAGGGCGTCGATGGACCGGCGGGTCCGGTCAACCGCCCGTTCTTCCAGGCCCTGGCCGATCAGATAGAGCAGCATGACGGCGAAGCCTTCGGCGTACTCGCCGATGATGAAGGCTCCGATGGTGGCCAGGGACATGAGGAAGTGCTCGGTAAAGAAGCGCCCCCACTGATGCC
>Ga0265293_10013556_pt1 | contig 10557 bp, 8 predicted proteins | sample Munlanlewell138R_FD_192505 | JGI IMG/M metagenome (GOLD analysis project Ga0265293, IMG submission 192505) | Leachate microbial communities from a municipal landfill in Southern Ontario, Canada - Leachate well 138R | ecosystem: Engineered > Solid waste > Landfill > Unclassified | place: Canada... | reverse complement strand
TGAATCTATTCCTGATTGAACAATATTTGTGTCAGCTATATTTTGATCTTCCGTTTTTTCTTCACCAACTGTAGCCAACCATTGATCAGCATTTACTATACTTTGATATACTTTACCAAAATCTCCAGCTAACCAGAATTCCAATTGTGCACTACCTTCTAATAATCGACTTACTCTTTGTGGGTCTTTTACTCCAGGTAATTCAATAAGGATTCTTTCAGATGCTTCAAGTTTTTGAATTGTTGGCTGAGAAACTCCGAACTTATCGATACGTTTACTTAAAACCTGGAAGGTTCTTTCGTAAGCATCGGTACATTCAGCCTTGATTGCAGAAATAACATCTGAATTTTTTGAATTAGTTGTAATCCCTCTATCCTTTAGTTTAACTCTGAAAAAAGCAGTCAAATCAATTTTTTCTTCCTGCGATACTATTTGTTCAAAACTTGATACAAAATTCTTTCCTGAGGTTTTTTGAAGTTCAAGAGATTTATCAATTAAATTTAGAAATGCTGGATCATTTGGGTTAGTTGCAAGATTTCTTACTACATCTACAGTAGATACCTCCATCTTAACATTCATACCTCCTTTTAAATCCAGACCTAAATTGATTTCTCTTGACTTACATTCCTTATAGTTGAATTTTCTCATCCATAAGAAATTGTAAACAGTTTTTTCAGAAACTGAATCTAGGAAACGATTCTCTCTCTCATTTGCAATAACTGCAAGAAACTCCTGTTCTTTAAGAGGATCTCCCATTGCAAGTCTTTTTGCCTCACTCTTTGCATAGTTGTTGTTTGCATATTCTTTAGCATCTTTTTCCACAGATTTTGTAACTATGGTAAAACTTAGCTGATACAAACATACTAAAGCAAAGATTACAGCAATAATTTTAATAGCTCCTTTGTTTTGCATATTATTTATTTTAATTATTATAAGTATACGCTTTTAATTGAACTTGCAAAGATAAAATTTTTATTCGTATTTCCTACATCGAACTAAAAAAAATATAAATAAGGTGTTAATAAATAATTATTTTATTCTTTGATATATCAAGCAATTAGCGTATTCACAACCAATAAAAAAGAAATATAAACCTATTTATAATAAAAAAATTAATAGCTTTGCTCTCTGAAACTAATTAAACTAATATATAAGTATTATGACAGAAAAATTACAAAAATCTATGAGAGATTCAGCTGTAATGCGCTGGATTGCATTGGGGTTAATATCATTAACCATGTTCTTTGCTTATTTCTTCGTCGATGTAGCAGCCCCTCTTAAAACTCTATTAGAACAAGACCCTTATTTTTGGTCTAACGAAACCTTCGGAATGTTGGGAGGTTCTGAGTTCTTTTTAAATGTATTTGCTGGGTTTCTGATTCTTTCGGGTATTATTCTCGATAAAATGGGAATTCGATTCACACTTAGATTATCAGGAGCATTAATGTTGATTGGGGGAACTATTAAATGGTATGCCCTAACTACTGGTTTCGCTGAAACAGGGTTTGCTCAAACTCTTGATTCATTTATCCCTGCTGTTCCTGCATCGGCAAAACTTGCATTCTTTGGATTTGCAATATTTGGAGTTGGAGTTGAAATGGCGGGCATAACTGTTTCTAAAACAATTGTAAAATGGTTTAAAGGAAAAGAACTTGCGCTTGCAATGGGTCTTGAAATGGCAATTGCTCGTTTGGGTGTTTTCGCCGTATTCCAATTATCTCCAATTTTTGCAAAAGAGGGAGGAGTTTCAAACTCAGTATTCTTTGGAGTTCTATTCTTAATAGTTGGTTTCTTAACCTTCCTAATCTATACATTTATGGATAAGAAACTCGATAAGGAAACAGGTGGAATTGAATTAGCACCAGAGGATGAATTTAAAATTTCTGACTTAGGAAAAATACTTTCAAATCCTGGATTCTTAGCAATTGCTGGACTTTGTGTACTATTCTATTCAGCTATCTTCCCATTCCAAAAGTTTGCGACGGATATGCTTTCATCAAAACTTGATATTGAAATTGCTGTAGCATCTCGTTATGTTTCCTTCTTCCCAATTGGAGCTATGGTACTTACTCCTTTTATTGGAGCTTTCCTCGATTTTAAAGGTAAGGGTGCAACGATGATGATTTATGGAGCAATACTTCTTACAATATCTCACTTAATATTTGCATTGGTTCCTGAGTCAGCATTCACACCTGCAGTAGCAATATTTACTATTGTAATTTTAGGTACAGCTTTTTCATTAGTTCCTGCTTCAATGTGGCCTTCTATCCCGAAAATAGTTGAAGACAGATATCTTGGTTCTGCTTATGGATTAATTTTCTATATTCAAAATATAGGTTTATTACTTGTTCCAATGCTTATCGGTTTTGCCCTATCTGCTTCAAATCCTGGAGTCGCTGAACAAATACAACAAGGAGTTGAAGGAGCTAAGTACAATTATACAGTTCCTGAATTAATTTTCGCAGGTTTTGGAGTTGCTGCTTTCTTCCTTGGAATTATTTTAAAAATGGTAGACAAAAAACAAGGATATGGACTTGATATTCCTAATAAAAAGAAGTAAATTTTCTAAATTGGTTTAGAAACCATATTTGCAGAGAATTGCATTTTTTAACAAACGGCATTTATCTTAATTGATAAATGCCGTTTCTAATTAAATAAATCCGCTCTATTCTAAAGATAACTAAATCTTTAATCCGATAAATTCTTTCTTGATTCTATTAATCTATCTCTTGAATTCATATAAATACTATTTGATATTAATAAAATTCTAAACATCTGGAATGCACAATATTGCAAATCTAAGTATATAAATCCTGAATCAATCAATAAAAACAAATCTATAATTCTTATTCCCAGTCAATTATTTCCAATCACTATCCTCTAAGGAAAAAATATCTTCAACCTTTTTGCCAAAGATATAAGCAATCTTCATAATAACCGTTGCCGAAGGAACATACTTTTCTAATTCTATAGCATTAATCGTTTGACGAGAAACACCAATCCTTTCGGCTAACTCTTGTTGGGAAATTTTCAAGATAGCCCTTTCAACTCTAATATTATTCTTCATTTTTCTTAGTGCTACGATTAAACCTAAAAATATCTATCCTAAACTTAATAACAAATAATAGTAAAAAGAAAAGAAAGTCAAACCAAAAAACATAAAGAGCATCAAATCCATAAATAAAAAGAATTGCAAGAATTAAAAGCACACAAGTTAATAAAACCGACCAAACCAAAGCTCTTTCTCTTATTTTAGAAACATATTCATCTTCATTCTTTTCCTTTGAGAAAGCAATAAATACAAATCCTATAATCATCAAGACAGGGAAAAGCGTAGCCATAAATGAAGTTTTAGCTAAAACAAAATAATCTTTTTCTGGAATTAGATTATATATCTTTTCTAATCCAACAATTGCAGGCATCTTAAAATTAAAGTCGAACTTGTCTGCAAAGAATATTAATCCAATTAGGAAATAAAATAATGTAGTGATTGAAATTATCCAACCTATCTTTCTAAAATAAGATGGAAATAAGAAAGTCTTTTTCATACTTAAACATTTTAATTATTAATATTGTTTTAACGGCACAAAAGTATAATTTATTTTTCATTCTGACAAATATATTTTACATTTTGTTTAGTTTTCCATCCATTTTAACCAGAAAAATGCCAATGTAGATCAAATTACTTTAGATATAGACTTCTTGTTTTTGAAATAATACTTCTTGTTTTTGAGCTTAGACTTCTTGTTTTTGGATTTAGACTTGCATATTATACTCAAAAAGTGCCACTTTTTAGGTCGAAAAGTGCCACTTTTTAGGTCATAAAGTGCCATTTTTTGGGTCGAAAAGTGGCACTTTTTGGGTAGAAAAATGGCACTTTTTAGGGAAGAAAGTGGCACTTTTTAGGTGAAATATCTTCTTCTAAATTTGGAATAAAGGCCTCTAAATTCAAAATAAAGAAGTCTAAATTTCAAACTATAAAGTAAAATATTAAATATTAGGGTTTTGGAACTAAATTAATATATAATTCCTCTAACTGTTCATTTTTAATTGGTGATGGAGAATCAATCATTACGTCTCTTCCATTATTATTCTTTGGAAATGCAATAAAATCTCTTATCGACTCTACTCCTCCAAATACTGAACATAGCCTATCAAATCCAAATGCAATTCCTCCATGTGGTGGAGCTCCGTATTCAAAGGCTTCAAGTAGGAATCCAAACTGCGAATTTGCTTCTTCCTCACTCATACCTAATACTTTAAACATATCCTTTTGCATATCTCTATCGTAGATACGAATTGAGCCTCCTCCAATTTCAACTCCATTGATAACCAAATCATAAGCATTTGCTCTTACCTCTTTAGGTGAAGTAAATAATTTGGAATAATCCTCTGGTTTAGGAGCTGTAAATGGATGGTGTTTAGCATAGAAACGATTTGTTTCCTCATCCCATTCCAAAAGTGGGAAATCCACAACCCATAAAGGAGAATATTTGCTTGAGTCTCTCAAACCTAATCTATTACCCATTTCTAATCTCAATGCAGAGAGAGAATTTTGAGTTTTTTCTTCCTTTCCTGCAAGTATTAAAATTAAATCTCCAGGTTTTGAATTGAATTCCTTAGCAATTTCTTCTAATTTTTCCGAGCTAAAGAACTTGTCTACAGAGGATTTAAAACTTCCATCAGCATTATGTTTAATATATACAAGTCCAGAGGCTCCAACTTGAGGACGTTTTACAAATTCGGTAAGCTCATCTAATTGTTTACGAGTATATTCAGCACAATTTTCAGCACAAATCCCAAGAACTAATTCCGCATTGTCAAAAACTGGAAAGCCATGATTCTTAGCTATATGATTTAATTCTACAAACCTCATCCCAAAACGAATATCAGGCTTGTCCGAGCCATAGTATTTCATTGCATCTGCATAAGAAATTCTTGGGAAATCCTCTAAAGAGAGATTCTTGACCTTTGAAAACAAGTGTTTTATTAAAGATTCAAATGTATTAAGGATATCTTCTTGCTCTACAAAGGACATTTCACAGTCAATTTGTGTAAACTCTGGCTGACGATCTGCTCTAAGATCCTCATCTCTAAAACATCTTACTATTTGAAAATAACGGTCATAGCCAGAAATCATCAATAATTGTTTAAAGGTTTGAGGACTTTGAGGAAGGGCATAAAACTCATTTGGATTCATTCTGGAAGGAACAACAAAATCTCTTGCACCCTCAGGAGTTGATTTAATAAGATAAGGGGTTTCAATCTCCATAAATTTCAAATCATTCAAATAGTTTCTAATCATAATTGATAAATTATGACGTAATTCCATCTTTTTCTTAACCTCATTTCTTCTAAGGTCAAGATAACGATATTTCATCCTAAGCTCATCTCCCCCATCGGTATTATCCTCAATTGTAAAAGGAGGTGTCTTGGATTTATTCAAAATCTTAATTTCTGAAACATTGATTTCTATTTCTCCAGTAGGGATTTTATTATTCTTATTCGATCTTTCCTCAACCACCCCTCTAATTTGTAAAACATATTCCCTTCCTATCTCTCTTGCCTTAAGACATAAAGAGGAATCCTTTTCCATATTGAAAACAGCTTGGGTAATTCCGTATCTATCTCTTAAATCAACAAAGGTCATCCCTCCTAAATCTCTTGAACGTTGAACCCAACCACTTAAAACTACTTCCTGACCAATATTGGATATATTTAATTCTCCACAACTATGCGTCCTTAACATCTTTATATTTTATTTTGTTTGATATTCTTTGCTTAAATGAAATAGAGAAGGATGTTTTGCAACCTTATCTTTATAAAACTCTTGAATGATTTTCAAATCCTTTTCATAATCTCCACTTGGATAGAATATTTTTCCTGCACTCCCCTCTTTCTTCTCGTAGTCCAACCAAGCAAGATAAATTGGAACTTTTGCATTTAAGGCAATATAATAAAAACCCTTCTTCCAATGCTCTGTATATTTTCTTGTCCCCTCAGGAGTAATAATCAAAGAAAACTCTTCCCTTTGATTAAAAACATCTACTATATTATCTACTAAATTAGTCTTCCTTCCTCTATCAACAGGAATCCCTCCCATTGCTTTTAGTATTCCCCCTATTGGAAAAAAGAACATTTCCTTTTTAATAAAAAAATGTGCTTTGATTCCTAATCTCCATAATCCACAACGTCCCCAAACGAAGTCCCACATTGAAGTATGTGGGGCTTCGATAAAGACACATTTTTTCATTTCTGGCTCAAGGTTACCAATTAATTTCCAACCTCCAAGCCACATTATAAATTTAGCAATTTGCTTCATTAACTATTTTACAAGTGAATAAGTATCGTTAGCAATAACAAATTCTTCATCTGTAGTAGTAATCATCACCTTAACTCTTGAGCTTGGTTTAGAAATAATTACATCTTTTCCTCTAACGCCTTTGTTTGCAGTTGAATCAAATTCAAGACCTAAGAATTCCAAACCTTCACAAATCTTTTCTCTAACATCAACTCCATTTTCTCCAATTCCACCAGTAAATAAGATTGCATCAACTCCGCCCATAGCTGCAGCGTAAGAACCAATATACTTCTTAACTCTATAGCAGAACAAATTAAATGCAATAGTTTGTCTTTCTTCTCCAGAGTCTTTTCTATCACAGATATCTCTCATATCTGCGTATCCACCAAGACCTAATAAACCTGATTTCTTGTTAATAAGGTTATTCATTCCCTTAAGGTCAAGATTTTCTTGTTCGGCAATATATAAAAGTACTCCAAGATCTAAATCTCCACAACGTGTTCCCATTACTAAACCTTCAACAGGAGTAAAGCCCATTGAGGTATCAACAGATTTTCCATTCTTTACTGCACAAATTGATGCACCATTACCAAGATGACAGCTAATAATTTTTGAAGTTTCATAGTCCAAGCCTGCCATCTTAGCTGCTTTTGGAGCAACAAATTTATGACTTATACCATGGAAACCATAACGACGTATTTTCTTTTCTGTATAATAATCAGATGGTATAGCGTACATATAAGCTTCGGAAGGCATTGATTGGTGGAAAGATGTATCGAATACTGCAACTTGTGGAATACTTGGTAAGAGTTTTTCCATAGCTTCAATACCTTCTAAGTTTGCAGGATTATGTAATGGAGCTAAAGCACATAATTCTTTAATTTTGTCTTTTTCAAACTCTCCAATAACAACAGACTCTTTAAATAATTCACCACCATGAGCAACCCTATGACCACAAGCATTTATCTCATTTAATGATTTAATTACTCCATAAGTTTCATTTACTAAAGCATCTAAAACTAAGTTAATACCAATTTGATGGTTAGCAATTGGAGTTTGGATTGTATATTTTTCCTTTCCCTCTGGTTTATGAGTAAATTCTCCTAATTCCAAGCCAATTCTTTCTACCAATCCTTTTGCAAGCACTCTTGCATTATTTGACATATCAATTAATTGATACTTTAAAGATGAACTTCCGCAGTTCAACACTAATACATTCATATTTATACAGATTTAAATATAGTTTAATTTGTTATTTTCGAGTGGCAAAATTACTAATAAAATAATTAAGTAACAAAGAAATAAGTACTATAGATAAAAATACTGAATTTGACAATTATACATAGCTGAAGAAAAGCTCAAAAAAAGTATCTCAAATCCAGAGAAGAGGAGGGAAATTTGGAAATAGAGAAAGAGTATAACGAATGTTTTTAACATAAACAGACAAAAACCCGCATTTTGATAACATTATGCAGGTTTTGCTGTTAAATATGGTTAACGTGATAAGCTCTTGAGATTTGCATAATCCAAGCCGTCAACCCAAGAGAGGAAAATGAATAGTTAATTACTCATAATAAATTTCTAATATTTCGAAGAAAAACCCCAATATTCAACCTTTTTCGAAAGAAACTAAGTCTTTTTATTTTTTTCCTTGATATAATTTTATTTTTCCTTGATATCTTTTTGAAGAAACTAAGTTATTTTCAAGCAAATGACTATTTAATTCCAATAGAATTTGATTCTACGAAAATAGAATCAAATTCCATTGGCGTAGAATTTGATTCCACAGCACCAAAACAAGGGTTTTTTCACCTAAGACTTGATTTTTATTTCTTAATATTAACAATCCATATTGCAAAAGATTTTTCTATTTCGGAATTTGGGTTAAACCAAAAAAAATACTGCTTCAACTAAGTAAAGCAGTATTTTAAACCAATAAAAAACTTTATATTAAAGATTAAAATCTTTCTTCAATTTTCTTCCAGTCAAGAATTTCCCAGAATGACTCTAAATAAGCTGGTCTCTTATTTTGTTTGTCTATATAATATGCATGCTCCCATACATCACAAACCATTAATGGAGTTTTACCCTGCCTAATTGGGTTCTCTGCATTAGAGGTTTGAATAATTTCTAATTTGCCATTTCCGTCTTTTACCAACCATGCCCAACCTGAACCAAATAAAGTTAGAGCTGATGTAGTAAACTTACTCCTAAATTCTTCAAAAGAACCAAATTCCTTAACAATTGCATCCATCAATTTTCCTGTAGGGAGTTTTTGAGGATTTGGAGAAAAACAATTCCAATAGAAAGTATGATTCCAAACCTGAGCAGCATTATTGAAAATACCTCCAGAGGACTTCATAACTATTTCTTCTAAACTTGCTTTCTCGAATTCTGTCCCAACAATTAATTTGTTTAAATTATCCACATAAGCTTGGTGGTGTTTGCCGTAGTGATGTTCTATTGTACTTTTAGAAATGTTTGGCTCTAATGCATCCATTGAGTATGGTAGAGCAGGTAATGTAAATTGTGCCATAATACTTGTTTTTAAAATTAATAATGTTAGTAATAAAAATATCTTTTTCATATTTATTATTGTTTATAGTAAGGAAACAAAGATAAAAAGAAAAAGTTCATTGCAAAGATATAATAATATTCTACTTTTGTCAATACAAAATAATCTATATCCTCATTGAAAAATTCTATCCAATTCTATAATTAATATATTCACAAATTATTTTATTACTTGCATATCAAAGAAATAACCTCAATTCAATATTTAATTAGTATTTAATTTAATCCCTAATTGCAAAACGTAAAACAAGAGAGTTTAATCTCTGATATTATGATTATTACGCAGTGTAAATAATAGAAAAAAACGAGATTAAATTAGTAATTTTGAAATCTTTAAGTTTTAAAATTTGCCGGAGATAAAAATAATAGCTAATTTTGAAGATTGAAATACGTAAAAATCATATTAATCACTAAAAACATAAAATAATGGCAATCAAAGGAGCAATTGTATTTGATGTAGAGCGATGCAAGGGTTGTGGTGTATGTATGCCAACATGCCCTAACCAAGTTATTGCTTTCTCAAAAAACGTAAATAGTAAGGGATATAACTATGCTGAGGCGATAAATGACAACTGTATAGGTTGTACAAGCTGTGCAATGGTATGTCCTGATGGAGTAATCACTGTTTACAAAGTAAAAATATAAACGAATTAAATTCAATAAAAATGGCAAAAGAGCTAAGATTAATGAAGGGTAATGAGGCTATTGCAGAAGCTGCAATACGCTCAGGTTGCGACGGATACTTCGGCTACCCTATCACTCCACAATCAGAGGTTATGGAGCACCTTATGGCTGAAAAACCATGGGAAAAAACTGGTATGGTTGTTTTACAAGCAGAAAGCGAAACAGCTTCTATAAATATGGTATATGGTGGTGCAGGTGCAGGAAAGAAGGTAATGACATCTTCTTCTTCTCCTGGTGTAAGCCTTATGCAAGAAGGGATGACTTATTTGGCTGGTGCTGAACTTCCTTGCTTAGTAGTTAATGTTGTTCGTGGAGGTCCAGGTCTTGGGACAATACAACCTTCTCAAGCAGACTATTTCCAAACTGTTAAGGGTGGTGGACACGGCGATTATCGTCTTTTCACATTAGCCCCAGCAACTGTTCAAGAAATGTACGATTTTGTATTCCTTGGATGGGAAATGGCTTATAAATATCGTAATCCAGTTATGATACTTTCTGACGGAGCAATTGGTCAAGTTATGGAAAAACTATATGTAACTGACTATATTCCACGTTGGACTGATAAAGAAATTGCGGAAAAATGTCCTTGGGCAACTTACGGAAAACCTGAATCAAGAAACCATAATATAATAACATCTTTGGAATTAGAGGCTCCAAAACAAGAAGAACACAACCACAAACTTCAAGCAAAATATGCTAAGATGGAAGAGGATGAAGTTCGTTTTGAGATGATAAATTGCGAAGATGCTGATTATGTATTTGTAGCTTATGGTTCAAGTGCTCGTATTTCAGAAAAAGCTATGCAATTAGGAAGAGAAAAAGGAATTAAAGTAGGTCTTCTACGCCCAATCACCCTATTCCCTTTCCCAAAGAAACAAATTGCTGAACTTTCTAAGAGAGTAAAGGGATTATTATCTGTTGAAATGAGTGCAGGGCAAATGGTTGAAGATGTAAGATTGGCTGCTGAATTCCGTTGCCCAGTTGAACATTACGGTCGC
>Ga0265293_10013554_pt1 | contig 10558 bp, 10 predicted proteins | sample Munlanlewell138R_FD_192505 | JGI IMG/M metagenome (GOLD analysis project Ga0265293, IMG submission 192505) | Leachate microbial communities from a municipal landfill in Southern Ontario, Canada - Leachate well 138R | ecosystem: Engineered > Solid waste > Landfill > Unclassified | place: Canada... | reverse complement strand
ACCGGCGGCAAAACCGCTGACGGGCTGACGTGGGCGGACGTGGACGGGTTGGAGTGGGCGGAGGTGGATGGGTTGGTGTGGTTCCTCATTGGACCCATCTCGTCGTCGCACATTTGGACTCCAGCAGCGAGATCGAGGGTGTGGACGCCTGATGCAAGAGGAAAAATATGGATTCCTGCACATAGAGGAACTACGTGGACTCCTAAAGGTCGTGCACTATCGTCAACATAAGCGAGATAATAAATGGATGTAATTGTAAAGCAGCCAAATGAACAACGAAACTATGGTATTAGTTTCGTTAATTTGATTACATCCACGGATACGATTACAGCAATATCCACAGTTTCCGCGAGTCCCGATGGATTGACGATTGGGATTCCTACCGTTGCTGATGATTTGCGTGTTGAATTCTCAGTTGCTGGAGGTACTGACGGAACTACCTACAAGATCGAAGCATTGGTAATAAATGCAAGTGGAGAAACTGTAGAAGGTGATGGATATCTTTATGTTATCGATGCAACTGATTTGATTTCTACCGTACCAACTTTGTTTTCTAGTTGGGGTGGCGGAACGTCGAACAGTTATGTTTCTCTGACAAATGCTAATTCCTGGATCACAAATAACGTCTTCCAATATGAATCGTGGACATCAGCGAATTATTCTAGAAGATCATTAGCACTGGCGGAAGCAACAAGGCAGATAGATTCACGACAGTACATTTACGATAGGAAGTATTCAGATCAAGCGTTGGAATTTCCTCGTGGTATTCAGGATCAGTGGTATTCGTCAGGATCATATTCCAGCGATCTGACCGAGATGGAGCAAAGGATGCAATTTGATGTTGAGCGAGCATGCTGTCTTCAGGCTTTGCATATTCTAGATCAGTCCAGTTATACGTCTCATTCACAACTGATGCAGGCAGGAATCAAAGCAGTAGAAAAGGAAGTCGGTCCAATTCGTGAAAGATTCGAATATGGGAATCCTTTTGCTACGTCTTCCGCTGTGACCGTAAAAGGTGGGGTGACGAATCCTCTATGTGAGGCAGCGTTGGAATATTTGAGAAACTGGATGACAAGCAGAAAAATCTACAGGAGATAGAAATGTTCATAGAATCGATGGATGAATTTCTATCTCAGATAGGGCAGTATTGCACAATGGGGCGTACTGCTTTTGGCGTTTCTACAATTACCACAATCACAACGACGAAATGCTTTGCTTACCAAGGAACGTTTCAAGAAATAAAAAGCGGAACTCAATTTACAAGACCGTTTGATTACCTTATACTTCTACCGAGCACTATTTCTACGGTGATTTGTGAAGGTGACGTAATCAAGTCGGTTGTTGATAATTCTGGAAATATTGTTGTGTCGTGTGGAAAACTTGAAAAATTTGACAAATATTCGCATTGGAATCATGGTTTGCAGTGCTACATCGGTGGATTGACCGTAGTTTCATCCTAATACCGTGATAAATTGTGGCAGTAAAAGAGACAGTAAACAAAAGCGTTCAACCGCTTATCGAAAAATTCCAAAAAGAAGGAAATAAAATAGCCAACCTTCTTGCGGAAATTCCATATTCTGATGATAAGTCGAAACGTGAACTGTATACTGCGGTTGTTGCGATTCTTGTCTTGTTGCAGGAATACAGTAGGGATTGGGCAGCGACAACATTAAAAGCTGCCTATCGAGATGCTGAATTAGAAGCGATTGCACGATTGGAAATATCAGGATCGATTACGGAAGAAGACTTTGCTGACTTAGTGGAGCCAGAACTTACAGAGATTTACAACGACTTTGATCGTGAAATACAAGGTGCTCTGGCCAGTATTCATGGTCTGGCTAATGCATTTGTTGCGAATCATGGAGTTGGTAAATATTTAAGTAGCTCGATACGAATTGCACTTCTGGCTGGTGCTGCTACTGCGGTGACGATTGCTGAGATGCGAAGACAATTACGTGAGCATTTGTCTGAATCTTTGGTAACGGTGATTGCTAGAAACGGGCAGTCGTATACGTACGCTTTGGATTACTACGCCGGACTATCTGCACGAAATAAAGTCTTGGCGTCAATTACTCGTGCAGCTATGGGAAAGGCGTATTTAGCAAACCACGATCTTCTGAGAGTTTCGCCACAAGCCAGTACGATTGGAGATTACTGTGACGAATATCGTGGAAAGGTTGTCTCGATTTCAGGATCAAGTGACAAATATCCTCATATCAGTGCGTTGCCAAATGGGGGAGCACCGTTTCATCCGCATTGTTACCACTTTATGGAAGTCTATTATGAAGGGATGGAGGAAACAGGAAAGATAAGACCAGAGTTTGTAGAACTGGCAGAGTCTGGAAATCCAACACCAAATGATTTTCAGAAATTATGGAGGCAGGTACGTCGTGGCTAAGTTCATCAAATGTGAAGCTAAAGGTCTCGATACGAATGTTTTAAGGATGAAAGAGATAAAACAGCGTATCGAAACAGTTGCTGAAGCGTTTCTGAATGCTGTTGGAACTCATGCTGCCTTACGAGCAAAATTGAATGCACCTATTCTAACTGGAGATTTGCGACATCAGATACATGCGACTTTACCAGTTCGTGAATCTGCAACAAGAATGAGTGTGTCGATAAATAGTTCAATGATAAATCCGAAAACTGGTAAAGACTACGCATACATACAGCATGAGTTTCAAATTCCGTCAGATAAGCCAGCACATTGGTTGAACCCTCCGCGACCTTTAAGACATGGTGATAGAACAGCAAGACAAAACATGACAAAGGAAGGTGGTGCTGGTGGAAAATATATCGAGAGAGTCATAAACGCAAATACAAAGAAGTACATCGAATTCTGGGAAATATTGCTGAGAAGAATTCAATTTTCAGGAAGGTTTCAGTCGGCAACAGACAAATTGGTAAAAGGGCTGGCAGATAAGGTTTTGAATCCTAACGATTAATTTGTAACAGAAAGGGGAAAACCCAAATGCTCATCGGATTTACTACTTCAGGGATTCCGTTTGATGGAAACTCGATTAAGACCGGATCTCTAGGTGGTTCAGAGACGGCCCTTATTTCCGTATCGAGAGAACTGGCAAAACGCGGACATACTGTAAGGGTATTTTGCAGATGTCCGAATCCTGGTGTTTATGACGGTGTTGAATATTACAATCTAGACATCGCAAATCATCAGGTGGCAATCACGCCTTTTGATGTTTTGGTTGCCTCTCGCTGGTCGGACTTTGTTGCAATCCCGTCAAATATTGGATTGCGAGTTCTTTGGAATCATGATGTTCTTGTTTCCGAAAAGGATCTGATGCCTAGGTTGTGGCAGACGGATCTTTTGATGTGCTTGTCAGATTATCACATTGACGACTATTGCGGACCAGAAGGAGAAGAGGTAAAGGGAAAGATACCTTGCTTGCGTCCATTCATTTGGAAGACATCGAATGGGGTTGACTTGGACGTAATTGAAGCAAATAAACGTCCAAAGGTTCCAGGAAAATTGATTTACACAAGCCGACCGGAGAGAGGCTTGTATTACTTATTGCATGATATAATGCCAAGATTGCTGGAACGCCGACCAAGGCTGAGATTGCATTATTGCACATACGAATTGAAAGGTATGGAAGTTCCTGATAGTTTGAAGACCTTGTATGCTGAGATTGATAGATTGGCAAAAGGTCTTGGTAACAGCGTCGTGAATATGGGATCACTTGGGAAGGCTGGATTGTACTCGCAAATGTCCAGCTCTCAGTTGATGGTGTATTCGACCCATTTTTGCGAAATCAGCTGTCTCGGATTGATGGAAACACAAGCATGCGGAACACCTTATGTAACTACTGACGACTTTGCTTGTAGTGAAACAGGAGGACCAAAATCCGGCATAAAGATTCCAGGACGCCCAGCAAATCAAGACTACGTTGAAAAGTTCGTTGATGCTGTTGATAGTTTGCTTGATGAGAATAACGAACTCAACGAACGCGGAAAACAAATGTCGGAAGAAGGACCAAAGTTTATACGTGAGCAAGGATACACATGGGATAAAGTTGCAGAGAAGTGGGAACGGAAATTTACCGAGATGTTGGAAACTCGATACAAGGAGAACAAACCTGCGATTATCAAAGAATTGCTCCGATCCAACGATGTGCAAACTGCCTCGTTGCTTGCTAAAAAAGAGGGGATGCAGGAGTGGCAGAGGGAGATTGATTCACATGAACGAATTGTTAAGACGTTGGACATTTCTGAAGTATCTGAAAAGGTCAAGGAATACGCACCGTTTTACAATAAGATCATCAATCTGATTGCGGATGTTGTTCAGCCTAACCATACATTTCTTGATTACCGATGTGATGATGCTGCTTTTGGAATAACATTCAAGAAAGCAGCATCCAAACTTCCTGTGACTTTACTGGCAGCTAATCCGGAAATTGCTGAACGACTTGAGATGTACAATCAGCAATTGAACATCGGAGTAAAGATAGTTGCGGATCAAACTGAAATAAAGGAAAAGTTCGACTTAGTATTCATTGGAGATCAGCTAGACAAACAAATCGACCCGCAAGGTTTTCTAGAGAGAGTATCTGAAAAGTATCTCAAGGAAGGTGGGATGCTGGTTGTCACTTGCGACTATGGAACTGAGAAGCTGAAATGGAACTTGCCGTCAACCAGGCTGTGGAATCTGTCTCGCGAGGATATCAATGAACTCCTTGCGGATAAAGAAGGCGAGTACAGGTTGCTGTTCCATGATACCAGACCACACCAGGATATTGCACCTATTGGTAAGTGGGCGTTTCTAGCAAGAGGATTCAAGAAGTTCGGAAAGTTCAATATCCTGCAAAAGGCGAAACGGACAAGGCCATATCAGGACTTGGACGTTGCGATGATAGTCAGGAACGAGGAAGACTGGATTTCTGGAGCTTTGAAGTCTGTTGAAAATCTTGCGGATAGAATCATCATTGCTCTAGACAGTTCTAGTAATGACGCAACACGAGAGATCCTGAAGAAGTTCAATTGCGAAGTCTATGAAACTGAGTTCGAAGATTTCTCTCAGATACGAAATGTAACAAGAGATCATGCAAAGGGAGATTGGTTCTTCTGGTTCGATGCCGATGAAAGACTCGTGCGTCCTGAACTTGTAAGACAGTTTACGAATACGCAAATTTATGAAGGTGCCGCAATTGCTCAGAGACACTTGATGATTGATATTCAGGGAACGCATGATCTTCCTGTTAGACTGCTGAAGAATAGACCACATTATAGATTTACCGGAGCAATTCACGAACATTGTGAGGATACATCAAAAGGTCTATTCGATAATCCGATATTTCCGACGCTGGAACTGGAATGCGATATTGCTCACTACGGATATCTGAACGAGACTGCCCGACGCAAGAAATGCTCGTACAGGAACATGTCGCTACTTCGCAAGGACATTATGGAAAATGCAAGTCGTGGTCGCATGCTGACGTGGGTGTTGGTCATGCGAGACTACATCAATATCTGCAAATGGGAATACTGGAAAGAAAGAAAACTCATCCAGAAAGATTCCATTATGCATACCTTGATCAATGCTGTGATTTCAACTTATCTGGTGAAATTCGCAGACAAAGTATCGAGGTATACGGTGCTCGCTGATGGATTGTATCAAGAGGCACTGATGATATTGGGTAGGTCTGGACTGTGCTACGAAGGCTATCCTCATCCACCATTTGAGGTTGACCTTGGCCTTGCGGGTTCAGTCGGAGGGATCGATCCAAAAGCCGACATTACACCCAAACGGAGATGGTTTTTGGACACCGCAGAATTCACAGCGTTTCTGCAGGAAAAGGGGATCGAACTTGTAACTGGATTGAAATTGTGTAACGAAGATGAATGTCCGAAGGTCAGCATTCCCACATTCAAGGCTACGCCTGAACTTCCCGACGCTGCTAGGCTTCTTAGACTTGGAGTGGCTTACAAATGATTTCACCAGAATTGCAAGTTAAATCCGTTCTCAAGTTTTTGGAAAATGCAAGAAAGGAAAAGTTCTGGGGAAAGATCGTGTTGAGATTTCGCGATGGAGATCTGTTCATGGTAGAACCTCAGCCGACAGTTCCCATAGAGAAATTTGTTTCAGATCAGTTGGAGAATAAAAATGGCAAAACGATGCGTGAATAGAAAAATTCCTAATCGTCATGTTAGGAAGGTTTCTCAGATTATGTCACGTCAGTCGAAAAGACGAACCAGACAAGGTAAATAGATGAATTCTCTTGTAAACTGGTTGACGGCTTGCGGATCGTATGTTTGCTCATCGTTGTCTTATACGATGGGGAGCAATCTGTTCTTGGGAATACTACCAGGAACTCCGCATAGCTGTGTTTCTTTGTTGGCGACTGGTGGAATGCGTCCGATAGGTCCAACAGAATATAGTTCTCTGCAAGTGATTGTCAGAGATCCGAATCCGTTGGAAGGCATGACCCGAGTGACAAGCATTCACGCCTTATTCGATGATAAGTGGTGTGCATTATCTCCAACTTATCAAGGAAGGTTCATCGCAAATCATGAACCTGGTGCACATATTTTGGATGAGAACGGGCACGTACTATATTCGCTGAATTACACATTCACGCGAATTCGACAATAACCGTTTTCCTTTTGGAGACTTAGATGACCAAAACGTACAATAACCAGGCTGTTCAGACTTTTGAAGTCGGTCTGGCGATTGAACAGTTTCTCATTGGTCCGTTCGGGCAGACATTTAATCCCGCAGTTGTCGATCCTGGTAGTCCTCCGTCTGGATTCTATTTTATGGGTCCGGTTGTTGAGGATAGTCCATCGGTTGTCATCACGCGAGAGAAATACACGCTTGATACGGGCCTACCTCGTTCGCGTGCTTACGAGGAAATTCTTGGCGTCAGTGCCACTATTTCATTCAGGTTGTATTCGAATTCGTTCTATCAGGCGCAATTTGCTCTTGGTAACGTTTCTACGATTACGACCATTACAACGATTGCAAGTGGTGCTGTTCAGACGCAATACTATGGACTTTCGCAAATCACCAACTATGCGCTTCTTGGTGTTGCGGACTTCACGAATGGATATCAAGTTGTTCACGATTTCCCGAAGGTATCTCCATCCGGTGACTTTACCGAAGAGTTCCGACAGGCTGCCCCGGAAATGCCGTTCAGTTTCAATGCTATGAGCGTTCCGACTACTGTTAACGGGTGCTTGCAGCCAGTTCTTGGGAAACGTCATTTCATTGCTACGGGTGCCACTTGCTAGTTTTTAGCATTGTTCCGCTAAGTAGCGGATCGATCTTCTGTCGATCCGCTACTTTTATATTTGTCACATAACCAACAAAAGAATTGAGGTACACAAATGCCTACGACTGAAGAACTTCTCAAGGAAGCTAAACTTGATCGTGAAATTACTGTTTCGATTGACAGCATGACTTTGGAAGAAAAGGAGATGCTTCCGAAGGTTCTCTTTCCTGAGACTCACACAAACGAAATTACTGTTCTGAGGAAGGTCCGTGAGCTTTATCCGATTCCAATGAAGGTGTCTAGGCAGGTAGACGCCTTGTTGGAAAAAGTGGTTGGTGCTGAGGTGAAGCTTGGGGAGGATGCAGATCTAGAACCAAATATTACGGAAGACACGATCAAGACTCTGATGAAGATTACCAAAGTTCTTGCACAATTTTACGGAGAACCTTGGGATGATATTCGCAGAGCAGTCGATGTGAATAGTATTGATGATTTGGAATTGTCAGTAAATGAGTTGATTGCAATTGCGAACGGTCAAGCGTATATCAACGGAGTCAACGATTTTTTTCTTCAAAAATTGCGTCTGCTAATAAAGTTCCTTCAGAGTCACGCGATAGCAGCGATAGTTCTAGAGAATCGCATGTTCAAGAACTTGTCTATTTCTGTTCCATCATTGACAGGTTTAGCTGGCACCTTGATGACATCTTCAACAGATACACAAACGGACAACTGATTCTACTTGGACTGGGAATTTCGATAATGGACCATGATAGGGAAAAGGCGATGAAGGAATGGAGAAAAGGACGAGAGAGTTCAGGAAATGTGGAAAAGAGAAAACTGCCAAAGAATTGGAAGGATATGACTCCAGAGCAGTATACGGATTATCTGCGTTCTGCTTCACATGGTCATCTCTAATACGCGAGCATAACTAATGGCTGATGCTAGTCCAGGTCCGAGTGTTGGAGGGATCACATTTAAGATCTCTGTGGATTTGTCTGCAGTTGATATGAAGGGGCTGCTGGATCTCAATTTGAGATTCAATGCCTTGGAAAAAGCATTCGAAAAGCTGGCTAGGAACGCACAGATTGTTAGTTACGCATTTACGGAACTCGCATTGATCAACAAGACAATGCGAGAGACGATTGGAAAACTCACCGGAGCAAAGAATGATTTAGAGAAAGCCCAGAAGAAACTAATTGCTGCGAGTAAGACGTATCAAGCAGCATTAAAGCAAACAGCAGAGCAAACAAAAGATGCAGAAGCCAAGACAGTTTCACTTACGGATAAAGTATCTGGATTGGCATCTGCTGCTGCTACTGTTGCTTCTGCATTTGCGTCACTTCGGCTTGGTGAGTTTATCAAGGAAGCAACTCTTTATGCTGGCCGTGTTGAAAACCTAGGAACGATTCTTGAACAGGTTGGTATTAATGCCGGATATACTAGTGGCGAACTTGGGAATTTCGAAGAGTCTGTAAAGTCTCTAGGTATTACCACGGAAGCAGCAAGATACAGTATGACGTTGATGGCAAGAAACCATCTGGATCTTGCCGAGGCTGCAGAGCTAGCACGTTTGGCACAGGACAGTGCAGTCATTGCTGGATTGAACTCATCTGACTCGTTCGAAAAGATTGCGATTTCTGTTCAACGTCTCGATACGAGAATGTTGCGAAATCAAGGTATTCTCATCAACTTGCGGAATGAGTACCAACGATTCGCTTTAGCTGCTGGACGTACTGAAACCTCACTCACGGCTGCAGAACGTCAACAGATTTTGCTGAATGCTGTTTTGCGTGCTGGCGTAAATGTTGCTGGAACGTACGAAGCTGCAATGGAAGACACGTATAAGCAGTGGACATCTATCGTTCGCTTCACACGCGAAGCACTGAGAGAATTCGGAGAGGAATTTCAGGGAATATTCAGAATTGCTGTGAGTTCTATGACGGAGCTTCTAAAGTTGTTTATAGCGGCACCATCTGGAATAAAGTCATTTACTGCTGCCATGGCTTCATTTGTCGTAGTTGCTGGTGCTGCTGCAACAGCAATTGCTGGACTTACCCTAGCTGTACGGGCACTTTCCTTAGCTGCTGCATCTCATCCAGCACTTCTTGCTTTGTCGCTAGCGATAGGTGCGATTGGTTCTGCTATTACGTTCATCTCGGCTCAAGCCGAGGATGTAAAAAGAGAGACGGATGCGATAAACAGTCTTGCAGCAGCAGAATCCGCAAGACTTGTAGGTCTTAGTAACATCGTCAAAGAATTAAAAGTATTGCACGCCACACAAAGTAGTTCGCAATCTGCACAGAACGACTATCTGATATTGCTTGATAGAGCAATACGAATGACTGGAGAGTACGAACTTGAGATACGTAAGCTAAGCAACGCTGAATCCCAGTATCAAAAACTTCTGCAAATTACTCCAACGTCTGCAGAGGATTTGAGAGAGAAACAACTTGCGAAACTTCGGGAGATGGAACAACAGCTGAAAAAGGTAGAAGCTTTTCCATCTTATGGATATATGTCTACTATTGCAGTTTATGCAGGTCCAGGTACTAGGGAACTAGAAGATAGGATTCAGCAGGAGCGTGCAATAACGGAGAAGATGGTTGCTGAATGGAAGAACGTAATTAACGCTCAAATGGTGCGTGAATTCGAAAAAGCTATAGAAGCGCAAGATAACGTATTTCAGCAATCTCTTCGTCTTCAAGATAATCTCCAAAGGGCACGAGTCAAATCTGCAAAGTCTGCCAATGTTGAAATTGCATCAAGTTACACAGGATTGAGGTCTGCTATTGAAGGAACAATTGTGTCCGAAGAGGATTTGAGAAAACATGCCGAGTTAAGAAGGGAGGCAGAGAAAAAGCGCATTACCGAAAGTTACGAAAGTGAGATGAAAGGTCTTAGCGGAGATGCGTTATTGCAGAAGCGTGCTGAGATGAATATTACATTGTTGAAATCAGAAGAGGCAATTCAGGAACAACTAGAAGTTCATCTTGCTACCAGAAGAAAATTGATAGAAATATCAGATGAGATGTTCAAGATATCAATGCTTCAATTGGAACAAGAGAAGCTGTCAACTATACTATTGGAAAAACGTATGGATGCTATGGATAATAATGTTCCTAAAGAACTGATTGACATCGAAGAGCAAAATCTGAAGCTAGTAGAGCAAAACAAAATTGCATTGGAGGAATTGTACGCTGAACGAAAGCGGTTATCTGCACTTGAAATAAAAAGTGGAGAAGATGAGAAGAAGCGCCGTCAGGATCTAGCAGTAAATGAAAAAGCAATCCGTAACGAAATAAGGAAGACAACTGCTGAATTGGAAGACA
>Ga0265293_10013553_pt1 | contig 10559 bp, 13 predicted proteins | sample Munlanlewell138R_FD_192505 | JGI IMG/M metagenome (GOLD analysis project Ga0265293, IMG submission 192505) | Leachate microbial communities from a municipal landfill in Southern Ontario, Canada - Leachate well 138R | ecosystem: Engineered > Solid waste > Landfill > Unclassified | place: Canada... | reverse complement strand
GAAAGGTTCTTTTAATAGGTGAACTATGAAAAACTTAAAGCTAAAGAAAATTAGTAATATCATCTTTTACACATTGACATCTATCCTTTTTGTCTTTGTTATGCTAGAGCTTGTTTTTCCATCTAAAACAATGTCAATCATTGGTTTTAAGGGCTTTGTTGTCGTATCTCCAAGTATGGAACCTATCATTAAGGTCAATGATATGGTGATTGTTACCGAAGCGAAACAAGAGGATTTAGAACCCGGAGACATCATTACCTTTTATACCTATCTTCCAACCAATCAAATAGATGGAGATGGAAATACCATCTATCAAAAAAATGCAGTGACGCATTATCTTGGTGAAATGATTGTTTCTGGAGATGATGTTATCTTAAAAACATATGCCTATGGTAAAGAAGGAGACTACGATACCTGGAGAGATGAAGAGGGGAACCCTACAGATATTACAGGAGAAGACCTTATTGGCAAGGTTGCTTTTAAGATTCCATGGATAGGAACTGTTATCACTTTCTTCATGGTGGTCGTTAGGAACCCAATCTTCCTAGGTCTCATCGCTTTCAATGTCGTTTTAGTCATTATACTCATTAAGTATATTAAAAAAACAAAGGAGTCAAAAGATGACGTGGCAGGATCTCATTAACGAAGAACTCAAAAAACCTTACTTTCAAGAACTCGTAACTTTTCTCAAAAAAGAAGATCAAATCCATAAAGTATTGCCACCAAAAGAAAATAGACTACAATGTTTTAAGTTGACTCCCTATGATGAGGTAAAGGTGGTCATCATTGGACAAGATCCTTATCATAACATCGGTCAAGCCCACGGTCTATCTTTTAGTGTGGAACAAGGTGATTATCCACCTTCACTTAAAAACATTTACCAAGAACTCGTTGATGACATGAAAGTGAGTTATCCTAAGACAGGAAATCTAACTCAATGGGCTAAACAAGGTGTGTTATTACTCAATACTGTTCTCACAGTTGTTCTTCATCAACCGATGAGTCATCAAAAAAAGGGTTGGGAAATATTTACGCTTGAAGTTGTCAAACGACTCAACGAAAAGACTTTACCCATTGTTTTTATACTGTGGGGAGCTCATGCTCAACAATTTATTTCTTATATCGATACACATAAACATTTGATCTTAAAAGCACCGCATCCTTCACCGCTATCAGCTCATCGTGGATTTTTTGGATCCAAACCATTTTCTAAAACGAATCAATTTTTAACGGAGAAGGGAATGCAAGCTATCAATTGGCAACTTTAATCAAGTAAGTATTTTTTGTGCATTTCATCAATTATTAGGTATAATGTAACTACAGAGTAATTAGAAAGCGTTAAGTGTCTAACCATGGGATGTTGGGTTGGAACGAACACGAAAGTGGCGGTTTTCTAATGCGTCCGCTGTAAGCGATTATAGTGGACCTCGATTGAAGGAGGTCTTTTTTCATGAAAAACAACGTTCAGATTCAACGCTTGGTATTAGCCGCTTCACTGACTGCTATCAGTGTGGTCATCGATGTCTTCTTTAAGATGATATTGAACATGCCTAATTTTGGGTTGCCTTTTTATGCGATTCCAATCATTATTGGAGGTATTGTGTTAGGTCCCATCTATGGTGGAATCATAGGTTTTATAGGTGATGGAGTCACCATGATGATGATCGGTGGTGCTTACCTACCTTTCTTCGTGGTTGCACCCATATTATGGGGAGTTCTTCCGGGTATATTTTTACACAAGAAGTTTTCGGTTGTTCGGTTAGCTTGGGTCGTACCTGTAACTTATTTGTGTGCAAGCATGTCAAACACACTTGCGATGTTATTTTACTGGCCAAGAGAAACCACGTTTGCTTGGTTTGTTCTTCGTATGGTTCTTATTCCGTTTAATAGCATTATTATCTATACTTTGGTCAATGATATCCATAAGAAGCTCATTCCCCATTTTGAGCGATTTACACTCACTAAAGATCGTGTTAAGGCGTAAGAATACGCCTTTTCTTTTTCGCATAATTCACTGTTTTTATGTTATCATAAGTATGGTGATAAGATGGTAAAAATCATTGGTGCGGGACTTGCTGGCTCAGAAGCAGCTTGGTATCTCGCCAATCAGGGAATAAAGGTTGAACTCTACGAGATGAGACCTCATAAAATGACACCTGCTCATCAGACAAAGCACTTTGCAGAACTTGTCTGTTCAAATTCACTTCGTTCGATGGATTTACATAATGCCGTGGGACTTCTAAAAGAAGAGATGAAAGTCCTAGGTTCACTCATTATAGAAGCAGCACTCTATGCACAAGTACCTGCAGGATCCAGCTTAGCTGTAGATCGTATTTTGTTTTCTTCATTTATTGAACAGCGGATCAAAAGTCATCCACTTATAAAAGTCATTCATGATGAGTTTAAGCATATTGATACTGATCAGTATACGATCATCTGTGCAGGGCCTCTGGCATCTGATGATTTATCTAAAGCTATTCAAACGCTTTTTCATAGGGAACAGCTCCATTTTTTTGATGCGATTGCACCGATTATCGATGCAAAATCGATTAACATGGAGATTGCTTATTTGAAGAGTCGCTACGATAAAGGTGAAGCAGCCTACATCAATTGCCCGATGACTGAAAATGAATATCAAGCATTTTATGATGCTTTAATTCAAGCAAAGAAAGTTGAAATTAAGGGATTTGAACACAACGTGTTTGAAGGCTGCATGCCCTTTGAGGAGATGGCTGAAAGAGGAAGAGACACACTGCTTTATGGACCCATGAAACCTGTGGGTTTAGCGAAAGAAGGAAGTCCTAGACCTTATGCGGTTGTCCAGCTCAGACAAGATGATGCAAGTGCATCCATGTACAATATCGTTGGTTTTCAAACCCATTTAACATGGGATGAACAAAAGCGCATCATACGGATGATTCCAGGACTTGAAAACGCTGAAATTTTACGCTACGGTGTGATGCATCGAAACACGTATTTAGAATCACCCAAATTGCTCAATTCAAGTTATCAATCAACGACCTATCCAAACATCTTTTTTGCAGGTCAAATCAGTGGAGTCGAAGGTTACGTTGAAAGTGCTGCATCAGGATTGAACGCCGCTATTCAACTCACGTCACTTATCAAAAATAATAAACTCAATCCCCTTCCTAGAGAAACGATGATCGGAGCGATGGCTCACTATGTCTCAACAGAAAATGATTCCTTTGTTCCGATGAATGCTAATTGGGGACTCGTACCTGAACTCGATCAAAAACATCGAAAGAAAGATCGTAAAGAAGCCTATATTAAAAGGGCTAATGAAGCCATGAAAGCGTATTTGGAGGAATCGCCTTGGATTATCTACAAGCATTCAAAGACTATTTGAGCATTGAACGCAATTATGCCGAAAATACCGTGATCAATTACCTTCGAGATGTGAAGGATTTTTCTGACTATATCATCAGAGAAGAGCTTGCAGAAGACCTCTTAGGAGTTAGAAGAGAGCGACTTGCAAGGCATTACTTAAGTTACCTTGAAACGAAAGCATACGCACGTAAATCGATTGCTAGAAAGATATCTTCATTGCGCATGTTTTATGAATTTCTCATCAACGAAAAATTAATCGATATCAATGTTTTTCAAACGCTTGAAACACCAAAAATACCCAAGAAACTACCTCAGATTATTCAAGATGATGAAATTGATTTCTTGATGAAATCGATTGATCAAACCAATCCTAGGGGATATAGAAACTATCTTATCTTAGATCTCCTCTTCAGTTGTGGTTTAAGAGCGAGCGAACTCATTGAAATGACGATTCGAGATATTCAACTGGACCGTGAACAAATACTGATTCACGGAAAGGGATCGAAGGATCGCTATGTTCCACTTCATCAAAACTTAATTGATCACTTAAGATATTACCTAACGTATACAAGACCGATTCTTTTATCCAAGGGTCACGAGAGTCAAAACCCTTATGTTTTCATCAACTACAAGGGAACACCTCTAAGTGTTAGAGGTCTTCAATTGATCATCAAAAACATCATCGCAAAATCTGGAGAAACATACAAACTGCACCCTCATATGTTAAGACACGCGTTTGCTACAACGCTACTCAATCATGGTGCAGATCTTCGCGTTGTACAAGAGTTGCTTGGTCATGAGCATTTAAAGAGTACACAAATTTATACGCATGTCTCTAAAGAAGCCATCAAGCAAGTCTACAATCAGACACATCCAAGGATGAAGAAGAAATGATGATTATTCCGCGCATTATAGAAGATGATTTGATCTTTAGTCATAACACTAAAAGACGAGAAACCATTCGCGCAATAATCTTCAACGAACACCGTCAAATCCTCATGGTTTACTCCAAACTCTTTAATGACTATACGTTTCCAGGCGGAGGGAAAAAGCTAAATGAGACAGATGAGGATACCATGAAACGTGAACTAAGTGAAGAGATTGGTGCCATCAATATTCATATGTATGATCTTTTTGGAAGTATTGAAGAGCTTCGATACGGATTAAAAGATAATGGACAAACCTATCTACAAACATCAAGATATTATATCGTTGATGTTTCCCATTTTGGTAAACCCCATCTTGTAGGAAGAGAAAACCTGCATGAGTTATCCATTCAATGGATATCAATCGAAGATGCTATTAAGCATAACTTAGATGCTATGAAAGATGAAAAACATCAACAAAAAGGATTGAAGACAGTTTTGCGTAGAGAAATTCACATGTTAAACACATTAAAGGAGACGAAAATCTATGAGAAAATTTGAAGTTGTTACCGCCTTTGCACACCTCAAACCAGAAATTCCCAAGCGAGCTACACAAGGTTCTGCAGGATACGATTTATCGGCAATTCAAGAGGTCACCATCAAGCCATGGGAGATTGCTTTTGTACCCACAGGTCTCAAAGCTATGATGCAAAAAGATGAGGTTTTACTCATCTATCCAAGATCATCACTTGCTATCAAAAAAGGATTGATGATGTCAAATTCAGTCGGTGTGATCGACCAGGATTATTATGGTAACAAAGAAAATGAAGGTCATATTATGATTCCACTCATCAATATCAAAAGTCATGATGTCACGATAAAAGCAGGTGAACGGATCGCTCAAGGTATCTTCACGAATTTTAACAAAACATCAGATGATGAGATCAAACAAGCGACAAGACAAGGTGGTTTTGGTTCAAGCGGTCACTAAATTGTCAGTAAATCCAATCATTTTTAAGCTTTTCAAGCACATTTTGTCTTGCAAATGATATCTAAATATGTTATATTTAATAAGGCTATGAAAATAAGCATGTATCATGTTTGGTTTACCGAGTGCCTTCGGGTGGTAGATTTTAAGTGATACAGAAGAGAAAACGAAAAGGAGAAATTAACATGGCAGTCGTTTCAATGAAACAATTATTAGAATCAGGCGTACATTTTGGACATGCAACACGTCGTTGGAATCCTAAAATGGCACCCTACATCTTCACTGCAAGAAATGGTATTTATATCATTGACTTAAAGAAGACAGCTGAAGAGATTGAAAAAGCTTATCAAGCGCTTTTCAATATTGTACAAGAAGGTGGAAAAGTACTTTTCATCGGTACAAAGAAACAAGCACAAGAAGCAGTTAGAGAAGAAGCCGTTCGTACAGGTCAGTTTTATGTAGATCAAAGATGGCTTGGTGGAACACTTACAAACTTTAAGACCATCCGTAGAAGAATCAAGAGACTACAAGATCTCTATAAAATGGAAACAGATGGTATATATGAAAAGCTTCCTAAAAAAGAAGTTCAACAATTAAAACATGAACGCGAAAGACTTGAAAAGTTCTTAGGCGGTATCAAGGAAATGAAGAAAGTTCCAGAAGCGATCTTCATCATTGATCCACGTAAAGAACGTAATGCGATACTTGAAGCTCGCAAATTAAACATTAAAGTCTTTGGTATTGTCGATACCAACTGTGATCCAGATGATGTCGATTTCATCATACCAGCAAATGATGATGCTATTCGTGCTGTTAAACTCATCACATGGGTTATGGGTAATGCAGTGATCGAAGCACAGGGTGGTGTTGTTGAGAAGTTCGAAGATGAACCCATCACATCAGCTCCAAGACGTGAAAGAACAGAAAGACCTGATCGCACAGAAAGACCAGAAAAAACAGAAAGACCCGCTAGAAAGAAAGAAACTGTTGTTGAAAAGGAAACTGAAGAGGTCGTTGAAGAAACTGCAAAAGTAGATGAAAAAGAAGTCGAAACCGAAGTTTCAAAAGAAACAAGACCCACTGCAGAAGAACTTGAGGCAATGACTGTTGTTGAACTGCGTGCACTTGCAAAAGAACGTAGTCTCAGTGGTTATTCAACCCTTAAAAAAGCAGAACTCATTGAAGCACTCAAATAAAAATGCTAAAAAGGGGACCAAACATCCCCTTTATTTTTACGAAAAATAACGTATAATATAAGTGAATCTTAAGGAGGATATTTTCACATGACAATTACAGCACTAATGGTTAAAGAACTAAGAGAAAAAACTGGCGCAGGAATGATGGACTGCAAAGGTGCTTTGGAACATACAAATGGTAATATGGATGAAGCCATTGATTATTTAAGAGAAAAAGGAATCGCAAAAGCTGCTAAAAAAGCAGGACGTATCGCAGCAGAAGGTTTATGCTCAGTACGTGTTGACGGTAATGAAGCTGTCATTTATGAAATCAATTCAGAAACAGATTTTGTTGCTAAAAATGCACAATTTCTTGACTTAATCGAAACAGTAGGTCAAGCACTCGTTAAATCAAATGTCAAAACAGATGAAGAAGCACTTCAATATGTTTCAAATGGAAAATCAATTGAAACCATGCTTGCAGATGCAACTGCAATGATTGGAGAAAAGATATCACTTCGTCGTGTAACCCGTGTAACCAAAACAGATAGTGAAGGTTTTGGTGCTTATAAACATATGGGTGGTCGTATCGCTGTACTGACAGTGATTCAATCTCAAGATGAAGAAGTTGCTAAGGATATTGCTATGCATGTCGCTGCACAAAAGCCACTGTACTTAGACCGCACACAAGTAGACCAAGAAACACTTGAACATGAAAAGCATGTCTTGACACAGCAAGCTCTACAAGAAGGAAAACCTGCAAACATCGTCGAAAAAATGGTGATTGGTCGTTTAAATAAATACCTACAGGACATTTGCTTAGTCGATCAAGGATTTGTCAAAGATCCAGATATCAAAGTGAGCGAATACTTAAAACAACATAAAAACCAAGTGAAAAGCTTTATTCGTCTCGAAGTAGGCGAAGGTATTGAAAAGAGAGTAGAAGATTTTGCATCTGAAGTCATGGCACAGGTTCGCAAATAATCGAATAGAGGGGTGTGGCATATGTACCAAAGAGTCATCTTAAAATTGAGTGGAGAAGCACTAAAAGGGGATGGAGCTTATGGCATTCATCCGTTGACAGTCAAGGGAATTGCCACCGAAATCAAAGAGATTTATGAGCTCGGTGTACAAATCGGTATCGTTGTGGGTGCTGGTAACCTCTGGAGAGGTAAGATAGGTGAAGAATTGGGCATGGATCGTGCACAAGCAGACTATATGGGAATGCTTGGAACGATTATGAACAGTTTGGCACTTCAAGATGCGCTTGAATCTATTTTAGTTCCATCGCGTGTCATGACCGTCTTACCCGTTTCAGCAGTTGCAGAACCCTATATCAGAAGACGTGCTATGCGTCACTTTGAAAAAGGACGGGTACTCATCTTTGCTGGAGGAACCGGATCACCATACTTTTCAACAGATACCGCAGCTGCACTGCGTGCTGCTGAACTCAATGCAGATATCATTCTAATGGCTAAAAACGGTGTCGAAGGTGTCTACAATAAAGATCCAAAAAAGCATGTTGATGCAACCATGTTTACAGAGTTATCACAAGAACAGGTGATGCAACAAAAACTAGCCGTAATGGATCAAACTGCAGCCTCAATTTGCCGTGAAAATAAAATTGATATCCTCGTGTTCAACATGAACACATATGGCAACATGAAGAAAGCCATTTTACAAGAACCAATTGGAACATTAGTTAAATGGGAGGAAACAAAATGAATCATGAACAAGCTGATTTAATTTTGATGGAATGCGAAGATCATATGACCAAAACGGTAGAAATCTTAAAAAAAGATTTCGCAGCTGTTCGCACAGGCCGTGCGAATCCTGCATTACTCGATCGCATTCATATCGATTATTATGGTGTTGAAACACCACTCAAGCAAGTTGCTGCCATCTCAGTACCTGAAGGGAACCAGCTATACGTCAAACCATTTGATAAATCCATTCTAAAAGCTATAGAATACGCCATTCAGGCATCTGATTTAGGTATCAATCCACAAAACGATGGGGTTGGATTACGCATGATTTTACCCGCTTTAACCGAACAAAGACGCAAAGAATTGGTTAAAGAAGTCGAAAAAATGGGTGAACAAGCTAAAATTGGTATCCGAAATGTACGCCGTGATGGCAATGAACACATGAAGCGTCTCGGTTTACCTGAAGATGATGAAAAAGGGTATCTAGCAGACGTTCAAGAACTAACGGATAACTTCATCAAAAAAGTCGATGAAGAAGTGAAGACTAAGTCTGACGACTTACTCAAGATCTAAAAATCAAAACTGCAACCCTCATATGTGGTTATGCAGATTTATCGATGATGAGGGAGTAACACTCCCTCGTTTTCTTTTTGGTAGAATATGTTAAAACAGATGTTTCATTACCTAAGGAAACAAAAATCATGTATAATGATGAAAGATAGATGACTTAAACAAAGTCATATAAATGAGGTGAAAGTCTTAAGACACCAACCATGAAATTAGATAAAATACCTTCTCATGTAGCCATTATATTGGATGGCAATGGTAGATGGGCAAAAAAATGGGGTCAACCTCGTTCATATGGACACTATATGGGTGGAAGAAATCTTTTCACAGTTGCCAAGGCTGCTCAGAAATGGGGTATCAAAAAGCTATCTGTTTACGCCTTTTCAACAGAAAACTGGAAGCGTCCCAAAGATGAAGTCGACTATTTGATGACAAAACCTATCGAAATGTATGAAGAGAATAGAGATCGAATAAGTGAGATTACCTATAAAATCACGTTTGCTGGAAGAAGAGATCGTTTCAGTCCCAAATTGTTAGAAGTTATCCAAGAGATTGAAGAAAAAACGAAACATAACGAGGGATTCGAACTGACAATCTGCGCAGACTATGGTTCATATGATGAAATTATTACAGCGGTTAATCAAATTGAAAAACCAATTACTAAAGAAGCATTAGAACAACAACTTATGGTCAAAGAACCCGTTGATCTACTCATTCGCACATCAGGTGAGCAACGTTTATCCAATTTTTTACTCTGGCAGGTTTCCTATGCGGAGTTTTACTTTGCAAAAGTACATTGGCCAGCATTTAATGAAAAAGAACTCATCAAAGCACTCAAAAGCTATCAAAAAAGACAGCGCAGATTCGGAGGACTCGCATGAAAGAAAGACTTGTAACAGGCATTATACTAGCAGCGATATTAATACCGATCGTCAGTATTGAAATTTTTCTTGAGCTTTTTCAAGTAGTGATGTCACTTTTTGTGTTGATCACAGCGCATGAAATGATTCGTATGTATGAAAGCAAGAAGAAGTTTCAGCTCTTACCAAAAATCGGTATATCGATCTTAGCACTCGCTACATTTTTTTCAGTAGGTGGTGTTCTTGGTAGTGGGACGCACAATCCACTCGAGGCTAACGGAGCACTAAGCATCACGATTCCATTGATCACCCTTATCTTATTTAGCTTTTTAGTTTTATTTCGAGACTTTAATGGTGAAGATGCCGGCAAAGCACTCACCATCATCAATTATGTAGGTCTCGGTGCAGCTTCTATTGTTATTCTAAGATTTTTAGGTGTTAGATTTATCGTGTACCTCTTCTTGATTACTTCAGCGACCGATATCTTTGCCTATCTGTTTGGTATGAAATTTGGTAAACATAAATTGGCTCCTCATATTTCACCCAAAAAATCCTGGGAAGGTGCGATTGCAGGAACGATCTTTGCTACCATAATTGCATCATCCTTTGCACTGTTCTATGGATATGTTTTCTATCCAGGAACATGGTTAGGAGATCTGCTCAATAGAACCGGTGAATTAACGCTTTTAGATAATTTTTCATCACTCGGCGAATCCAATCCAAGATGGGTACAAGCCATGGTCATTGTACCTATCACATTTTTAGGAAGTATCTTCGCTCAAATTGGTGATTTAGTCGCATCAAGACTCAAACGGACCTATAACATCAAGGATTTTGGTACGATTTTACCTGGACATGGAGGACTTCTTGATCGCTTCGATTCCGTCTTGTTTGTTGCGATGTTCTTAACTGCAGTATTTTTACTAATCTATCGCATCTATCCGACCGTTATTCTATGAAAAACATTTACCTTTTAGGTGCTGCTGGATCCATCGGTACACAGACCCTTGATGTGATTTCTTTAGCAAAACATCAATTCCATATCGTAG